>OJRQ01000420.1_pt1 | contig 25172 bp, 24 predicted proteins | sample 1599271 | NCBI WGS metagenome assembly OJRQ01 (sample SAMN03922533, study PRJEB24848) | human gut metagenome | isolation source: stool sample | host: Homo sapiens | place: Germany | collected 2010-05 | reverse complement strand
CTTTGGGGCTCCACCCCGTTTCTTTGGGCAAGACCAAAGAAATGGGGTGGAACAGCAGCACAAGGTAAAGACAACCAACAGCAAAACGGCGAGTTCCTCCCACCCCAAAAACCCACACAAAAACCCCCGGCAAGCTCTCGCTCGCCGGGGGCGGTCATTCGGTGCTTCTTCAGCAGACCTTCACTATCCAGCCGCGGGTGTCGGGCACCTTGCCCCACTGGATGCCGGTCAGCTCGTCGTACAGGCGCTGCGTCACAGGGCCTATCTTGTTGTCCGCTATGATGTGGTCCTTGTCCTTGTAGCTCAGCAGGCCGATGGGCGAGACGACCGCAGCCGTGCCGCAGCCCCAGGCCTCCTCAAGGCGTCCGCTCTCCGCCGCGTCGATGAGCTCGTCAACCGACAGCTGCCGCTCCTCGACCTCGTAGCCCCAGTCCTTCAGCACCTGGATGCAGCTCTTGCGCGTGATGCCCGGCAGGACCGTGCCGCCCGAGATGTCCGGCGTGACTATCTTGCCGTCTATCTTGAACATGACGTTCATCGCGCCGACCTCTTCTATGTACTTCATCTCCACGCCGTCAAGCCACAGCACCTGGGAGAAGCCCTTCTTCTCGGCCTCCTGGCCCGCGCGCATCGAGGCCGCATAGTTGCCGCCGCACTTGGCAAAGCCCGTGCCGCCGCGCACCGCGCGCACGTCCCGGCTCTCGATCATGATCTTGACCGGGTTGATGCCCTCGGCATAGTAGCTGCCCGAGGGGGAGCATATGATGCAGAAGAGATAGTGGTGCCCGGCGTGCACGCCCAGCACCGCGTCCGTCGCTATGACGAAGGGGCGCAGGTACAGCGAGGTGCCGAACTCGTGCGGGACCCAGTCCGCGTCCACCTCGACGATCTTCTTCAGGCCCTCAAGATAGATGTCCTCGGGGATGTGCGGGATGCACATACGCGCCGCGGAGTTGTTCATGCGCGCAATGTTCTCCGTCGGGCGGAACAGCTGGACGACGCCGTCGGCCGTGCGGTAGGCCTTCAGGCCCTCGAATATCTCCTGCGCGTAGTGCAGGACGTTGGCGCAGGGCATGAGCTCAATGGGGCCGTAGGGGACTATGCGCGGGTCGTGCCAGCCCTGGCCCTCGTCGTAATTCATGAGGAACATGTGGTCCGAGAAAACCTTGCCGAAGCCGAGCTTGTCGGACGGGGTCTTTTCCTTGGGGGCGGTGGTTCTGGTTATTTTAATTTCTTCCATTTTATCGTTCCTTCCCTCAGAGTTTCGGCGGGCCGGCCGCGCCTCTCTCTTGCGCGGAGGCTCCCCCTTTTTAATGTTACCACGTTTTGGAGATATTGCAATAGATAAACTTGCGCTGGGAAATATTTTAGGTTATTATATACAAAAATCCATGGGGGTATCCGTAATGTGCGTTAATGTCTCGATCGTTCCCTGCCCGGATTACGCGCCGGAGACGGCGCGCGCGGCGCTGCTGGCCGCGCTGGAGCCGCTGGGCGGCCTCGGCTGGGTGGAGCCGGGCATGAAGATAGCCGTGAAGGCCAACCTCGTCGCGCGCATGAAGCCGGAGACGGCGGCGGCGACGCACCCCGTACTCGTGACGGAGCTCTGCCGCCTGCTCACGGAGCGCGGGGCGGCCGTGACGGTGGGGGACAGCCCCGGCGGCCCCTTCACGGCGGCCTGGGTGGGCGGCATTTACTCCGGCACGGGCATGCACGCAGTCGAGGCCGCGGGCGCGCGCCTGAACTCCGACTACTCCGTGCGGGAGGTCGCCTTCCCGGAGGGCGGCACGGTGAAGAGCTTCCCCTGCACCGCCTGGCTGCTGGAGGCCGACGCCATAATCGATTTCGCCAAGCTCAAGACCCACGCCATGGCCGGCATGACCTGCGCGGTGAAAAATTTCTTCGGCGTCATCCCCGGCACGCGCAAGCCGGAGTTCCACTACATGCACCCCAGGACCGAGGACTTCTGCGACATGCTCTGCGACCTGGCGGCCTGCATAAAGCCCCGGCTCACGCTGGTGGACGCGGTGCTCTGCATGGAGGGCAACGGCCCGACGCAGGGCAAACCCCGGCACATGGGCGCGCTCCTCGCGGCGGACACGCCCTTCAACGCGGACCTCGTCTGCGCGGGGCTCATAGGCTTCGAGCCGGCCGCCCTGCCCACGGTCGCGGCGGCCATACGCCGCGGGCTCTGCCCGGCGAGCGCCTCGGAGCTCAAAATAAGCGGCGACCCCGCCGCCTTCGCCCTTCCGGACTTCGAGAAGCTGCCCGCCCCGGCGGACATCACCTTCAAAAAAACCTTCCCCTTCGTGAACGCCTTCCTGCGCCGCAACTTCGGCACGGGGCCGAAGGTGGACGCGGGAAAGTGCGTCGGCTGCGGCAAGTGCGCGGAGGTCTGCCCCGCGGGGGCCGCAGCGCTCAGGAAGGGGAAGGCGCATATAAACAGCCGGAGCTGCATCCGCTGCTTCTGCTGTCAGGAGTTCTGCCCGAAGGGGGCGGTCAGCGTACACCGGCCGCTGCTGGCGCGGCTGCTCTCGCGCTGAGTCACCTGGCGTGGATGTCGATGAACTCGGCGCGGAGCTTGGAGTACATGATCTTCTGGCTGCTGTAGAGCCCGGTGTAGCCCGAGAGCATGTATGAGATGGCGCAGGCCACGGCGAAGTAGACGACGCCGCCGGAGCCGAAGAGCTCCACGGCCAGGACGATGGAGGCCACGGGGCAGTTCACCGCCCCGCAGAAGAGGGCGACGAGGCCCACCGCGGCGGCAAAGCCCGCAGGTATGCCGAGCAGCGGCCCAAGCACGCAGCCAAGCGTCGCGCCGATGAAGAAGGTCGGCACGACCTCGCCGCCCCGGAAGCCGCAGCCGAGCGTGACCGCGGTGAAGACCAGCTTCAGCGCGAAGGCCGCGGGCTCGGCCTCGCCGCGCTCTATGGCGCGCTCGATGAGCTCCATGCCCGCGCCGTTGTAGTCCGTCGTGCCGCAGAGGCAGGTGAGGCCGATGATGGCGAAGCCGCCCGCCGCGGCGCGGAGATAGGGGTTTTTGAGGGTCTTTGCGATGTAGTGCTCGCCCCTGTGCATGACGACGCAGAAGACGATGCTCATGGCCGCGCAGGCGATGCCGAGGACGGCGACGCGCCACAAAAGCCCCGCCGAGAGCCCGGGCGCCGCGGCGGCGAAGGCCGTGGGCGGGACATCGAAGAGCCGGGTGACCCCGTAGGCGGCCAGCGCCGCCGTGAGGCAGGGTACGAGCCCGGAGTAGTAGACGACGCCGACGCTGATGACCTCCAGCGCGAAGATCGTGGCGGTGAGCGGCGTGCCGAAGAGGGCGGAGAAGAGGGCGCTCATGCCGCAGAGGGTGGCCAGGCGCATGTCCTTGTCGTCGAGGCGGAAGAGCCGGCCGAGGCTCCAGCCGAGGCCGCCGCCTATCTGCAGCGCCGCGCCCTCGCGGCCCGCGGAGCCGCCGCCGAGGTGGGTCAGCACCGTGGAGGCGAAGATGACCGGCACAAGGGCGAGGGGTATGCGCTCGCCCAGGTGGATGGAGTCTATGACGGCGTTGGTGCCCTCGCTCTCAAGGTGGGTATAGCGGTAGATGAGGGCGATGAGCACGCCTATGGCGGGCAGGAGCCAGAGCAGCCAGGGGAAGCTCGCGCGCAGCCCGTTGGCGCCGTCCACGCTCAGGTGGAAGGCCGCGCCTATGAGCCCGCCGACAGCCCCGGTGACAGAGGCTATGACGAGCCATTTTGCAAAAACGCGCAGGAACCTGACCGCAGCGCGCAGTTTGGCGGTAATCTTTTCGGACAAGGCGATACCCTCCCACAAGCGGATAGGCCGAGTATAAACCCCCCGCTCGGAAAAATCCAGCGCCTATTTTCGCGTCTGAGCGCGCACACGCAGGTAATTCGCGGCAAAGCGCCAGAGCTGCGCCGCGACGAAGGCGGCCAGCGCCGTAAAGAGCGCCAGAGCCAACCAGTCATCCCAGCCCGCATACGGGTCCTTAAGTAGTTCCCCGCAGAACAGGGCATAGCCGAGCAGGATGACGAGGACCGGCAGCAGGCGGGCGATGAGCATGCGTTTCATCATGTCGAGCCGGGAGGCCGCGTCGCTGAAGATGCCCTCCTCCCCGCGCAGCTCCGAGGCGGGCTTGCGGAAGTAGGAAAAGCCCGCGAAGTACTGCACAAACTCCCAGCCGCAGTCCCGGAAGAGCTGGAAGTACTCGTCGCCGTGCCTGGTCGCGCCGTCCTCGTTGTAGTCGAGCTGGTAGACGACGTCCTCCGGCTCGCAGCTCTCGAAGCGGTAGAAGCAGAGCGGGGTGTAGCGCACGAAGCGCCAGCCCTTCCGGTGCATGGAGCGCAGGTAATCCTGCTCCTTTTCCCATTCCGGGACGGTGAAGAATCTCAAAGTCAGCTTAGAGCTCATCGGGGCAGACCTCCTTCATGTTGCGGTACAATCTCGAAATGCGCCGGGTCTCCAGCTCCAGCACCTGCCGGCCGAGCGCGGTGAGGCGGTAGAGCTTGCGCTTTTCCTCCTCGCGGACGAACTCGATGAGGCCGTCCCTCTCCATCTTGGAGAGGCTGCCGTACATCGTGCCGGGGCTCAGACGTATCTCCCCGCCGGTGAGCTGCTCCACGCGCTGGATGATGCCGTAGCCGTGGTTTTCCTCCCCTAGACAGAGCAGAATGTAAAAGCCCGTCTCCGTCATCGGCACATAGACCTTTCTGATATGCGCGTTCACCCGCACCACCCTCTCACCGCGATATATCGCACTGCGATGTTCCGGGCATAGTATAGCACTGCGATATACCCCTGTCAAGCGCAAAAATGAGCCTTGATTTTTCGGGAGGCTGTGTATATAATAAACGGTACTGTGCAGCGGTATCGAAGTGGTCATAACGGGGCTGACTCGAAATCATCATCTTCATTTAGAAGCTTACAGGCAAATAATCCAGTAAAATCAATGCTTCCGGGGTTTATCGAAGGAGCGGAGGGAACCGCTTCTCTCCTGAATGTCTCTCCAAAAATCGAGGGGAGAAAATCAAAGTTAATATACGGAGCGGTATCGAAGTGGTTATAACGGCCCTGACTCGAAATCAGGTGTGCCCCTCAAAGGCACCGTGGGTTCGAATCCCACCCGCTCCGCCAACAGCGCTGTTTTGTGCGATTAATTCGCCAAAACAGCGCTTTTTACGCACTTTTTATTGCTGTTATCCTGGCAACGGCTTTGGCTATGGCGCGAAGTCGAGGCTGGTGACAAGCGTCTCGGCAGAGTTGAGCTTTGCCGTGTAGTCCAGATGCGAGTAAATGTTGGCCGTGGTCGAATAATCGCTGTGACCGAGCCACTCCTGTATATCCTTCATCTGGGCGCCGTGGGCGAGCAGCAAACTGGCGCAGCTGTGACGAAGGTCGTGGAAGCGTATGCGCCGCAAGCCGTGCCTGTCAAGCAGCTTCGGAAACGCCGCTGAGATGTAGTCCGGTTTTATCAGCACTCCCATCTCATCTACGCAGATGTAGCCGCGAAAGTCACGGCAATAGCTCCCGCCGCACAGTTTCCTCTGCTTATTCTGCTGGTCTTGAAGATAGAGCAGCCGCTCTTTGAAGAACGGCACCAGCGGCAGCGTCCTCATGCTGGACTTGTTCTTCGTCCTGTCAGCAGCCACCATCACCTTTTTGCCGTCGATGCGGCACGTCGTCACGGTGTGGCGAATTGTGATGGTGTTGTTTTCAAAGTCTATCGCATCCCACTTGAGGCCGACAACCTCGCTTCTCCGTAGGCCGTAGAAGGCTCCGAACAGTACAGGAATCTCCAGCTTCGTGCCTTTTGTCGCGGCAAAAAGCTCGTTCAGCTCGTCGCTGTTGTAAAAGCTCCCGACAAATCGGGCTTTCTTTGGCAGCTCGACGTGATTCGAGGGATTGTTCGGAATCAGCTCCAGCTTCACCGCCATGTCCAGTGCCTTGTGTATGTTGGCGTGGTAGTGTATGACGGAGTTTGCGGAGACGGTCTTTATTTTCTCGTCATAAAACGCTTGTATATCGCGCGGCTTCAGGGCTGAGAGCCTTATTCCGGTTTTCCTGAAATAAGGCACGGTAATGCCCTTGACCATTTCCGAGTACGACGAGAAGGTCACCGGCGAAACGGAGCGTTTGATGACGTCCAGCCAGCTCAGCATAAAGTCCGCAAACAGTACATCGCCAGTCAGCGATGTGACCGGGACAGCCACGGCCGGCGCTGTCGGTTTCGGCTCCTCGGCCTCCGGCCTGAACTCGATCCGCGCCTGCTGCAAAAGCTCGTCGGCCTTGCGCTTGTTGCCCTTGACGGGCAGCGATGTTGCGATCCACTTGGATTTTCGCTTTCCGTTTGAATCTTTATAGTTGAGGACGATGTAGAAATATCCTCGCTTTTCTTGCAGGTGTCCGGCTACCATATAGCATCCTCCCTTCACTTGAGCCGTATCACCCGCCGTTGACTATTCCAGTATAAGTGGCGGCTACAACAAGTACAAGGATACGACTATGCAGAAGAGAGCACTCTAAGATAGCTTAAGATATGTATTTTCGGGATTTTATAGGTGCGTCCAACTTTGAAGTGTTCAATCTTATTGTCCCGCAGGAGGGCGTAGGCGGTTTTGCCGCTGATGCCCAACATTTTGCTCATCGAATCAATTTGAGGGTTTTCCGTTATATGCTTGGAGGGTAAAACGGGTTTGACGGAATTTGGGTAATACTTGATGCTGACGCTGGAGCGGGACGCCTTTTCCCTGAACGAGGACAGGCACACAAATAACATCGCCGTAATAACGGACGAGGACATGAGCACATTCCGTTTCTGTGCCATCTTTGACAACTAGCTCGCTCTCCTAACCGATGCAAACAACTACCACCTCAATGAAGACGCGCACAATTGCATCGTCCGAGTCAGAGCAAAGCCCTTTTAAAGCCCTTTTCGCATTTAACGCATAAGCATGGACTACAGCCGCGATATATGGACCGCAGTTACGTTTTTTCTTTGATTAAACGTATGTTGAAAACCCGATACGCCAGTTGGCGAGCCAGCTTACCCCTAACATACTGTATAGAGCTAAGGATTTACTGTTGGAACAGATGAGAAAATACCGAGTCCTGTTTTAATGCTGATATCTATAGATTCATATCAAACTTTTGCCGGTCAGCCTCACTGTACGGCTTTTTATACCACACGAGAAAAGCGTCCGTCCGATTCCATAGACTCAATTGCCGTTGTGTCAATCTGCCGCATTCTTTAGTGCCGTTATGCAATGAGGTATTGTTTGTAATATTATGGTGCGCCACATGAACAAGCGTTAACTGATGCATTGAGCCGCCTCTTGCTAGCCTATCGAGGCTCCTCTGTGCCGTTTTTCTTACGCCGCAGGTCTGCCATCAAGTCCTTGGGAACGGGTGAAAAAAGAGCCTTTATCCGCCGCGATTTCATTGCAATATCGGCTTGTCAAAGCCGCTTTTGCTGCCGCGTTTGCCGCTCAGGCTTATGCAAAACCTCCTGAGCGGTGATAAACTATACACCACTCAGGAGGTCCGCATAAAATGGAATATCAACTTTATGAAGTGTGAATCCGGCAGCCTAGTTACGGTCTGACAGTTTCACCATCTCCGTTAGCACCGTCTATAATAGCTTTAGACCCGAACATATGACTTGCCCAAGGAGATGCATAGAAAAGAATCAGGTACGCAACTTCCTCCGTGGTTGCCGCGCGCTTGTCGTACGTGCCGGAGACCAAGGCTTTGTAGCGCTCCTCCCGGGTCATGGCAGTTCCGAGTGCATTCTCACCGATGCGGGCCAGCATCTCGGTATCGACGCCGTCGGGGTTAACGCTGTGGACGTGTACGCCGAGGGGGCCCAGCTCACGGGCGGCAGACTTCATCAGGCCCTGAACCGCGTGCTTGGAGGAGCAGTAAATGGCCATTCCGGGGCTGCCTACGATGCCGCCGATCGAAGAGGTAATGACTATGGAGCCGTGGCCCTGCTTGGCAAGGACATCGCCGCCGTACTTGAGCATATACATAACGCCCAGGACATTGATGCTGAAAACCTTGTCGAAGTTCTCCTTGCTCATCTGATTGTTGAACTCCCACTTGCCCTCGTACCCGGCGTTGATAACAAGAGAGTCAATTTTGCCGAAATGTTCTACAGCCCCGTCGACAAACGCCTTAACCTGCTCTTCGCAGACCACATCCGCGACGTTGGTCCAGAGCCTGTCAGGACCAAGTTCCAGCTCAGCCGCGAGCTGCTTGACCTTGTTTTCGTCCCTGCCAGAAAGAGCGATCTTGGCGCCTTCCGCCTTGAGCGCGAAGCAAACCGCCCTGCCAATGCCTCCGGTTGCACCGTTTATAAGGACTACCTTATCTTTCAGCTTAAGATCCATAATAATTCAATCTCCTTTCAGTTTTTTATCGCCTTGTCTTATCGGGTCTCAGCAGCTTGTCCATCCGCCGTCACAGGATACGATAGCTCCGTTGACGTAGGAAGACTCGTCTGCTGCAAGATAGATGATCGTAGAATCAAGCTCGCCGTCGACGCCGGCGCGCCCCATGGGCACACGGGAATTGATCCACGCGCCCATGAGCTCCATCGCCTCAGGGCTGTTGGATTCAGAGGGGAAGAAGCCGGGGCACACGCAGTTGCAAGTGATGCCGTGCTTGCACAGCTCGCAAGCTACCTCGCGGGTAAGATTTACAACCGCGCCCTTGACCGCACAATAGTTTGATATCGCGATTTCGCCTGTTGCAATGCGGCCGAAGAGGGAAGCGTTATTGATAATGCGCCCGTAGCCGGCCTTTATCATTTCCCTGCCAAACTCGCGTATGCAGCGGAACACTCCGGTCAGCTCAAGATCAAGCCCGTGCTGCCAGAAATCGTCTGGGGTGTCCACGATCGGGTAGAAGGGGCCGCCTCCGGCGTTGTTTACCAGGATATCAACCTTGCCGAATTCGTTTATTGTCGCCTTTACTGCGTTTTTGATGTCATCGAGTTCACAGACATCGCACTTTACAGGGAGGCACTTTACGTTTTTAGCCCGGATTTCCTGTGCGACGGCCTCAAGCTTATCCATGCGCCTTGCGAGCAAAACAACATCAGCCCCCTGGCCCGCCAGAGCGAGCGCAAACTGACGTCCCAGACCGCTTGACGCACCAGTTACAACAGCTACTCTGCCATGGAGATCGAACATTGATTTTCAGCTCCTCACCATTGTATTTGCTTAAAGGGGCAGGCACTCATACTCATAAATATCGAGGATGAGCTTCTTTGGGGCAGCCGCATCGTCCAGGCGGCCGATTGCAAAGACGAACATTTTGTCCAGCTTCGGGTTGGTGGACTCGATGGGGCTTGCCAAGTATACATCCACAGGATGGCTCAGTTTGCCGTCGGCGAAGTCCTTTATCTCGTCAACGGTGCAGAAATCCGCTTTGCCGGTATAAGGAATGTACACCAGATCTCCGTTGTCCAGCCTTACGGTCAGGCGGCCATCGAGCTCAAAAACTCCGTTGTAGCGGAGCAGCTGAGAGATTTCGCCGCCGGCGATCACCTTGCCTATGACCTTCTCCCGCGTAAAAACCTCGCCGCCGACGGGGACAGAATTCACGCGAACTCCGCCGCCCACGGAGGGGTAGAAGCCATGGCATTCAAGGTCGACATCTGCGGAAAAAAGATGGTCGATACGGGTCTTGTTCAAATCGTTAGCCATTTTTCTTCTCCTTTATCACTTCTTGACGCGGACGGCATAAACATCATAACGCACAACAACGGGATCGCTGAATTTTGCAACGCCGAAGCCAATGCAGAACGTGTGGTTAAGCCATTCATAGCGAGGATCATCCGTCTCAAACTGATAATGTATCGCGTTGCGCACCTGCTCGGGGAAGATAAACTTTTTGTATTTCAGGACGTCATCGTAACCGCCTATGTCATTGCGGCCCTGATACGGCATGTAGATTTTTGCGCCGTCATCGGTGACGATCGTTGCGCGCACATTTACGTTCTGGGTGCCGTTAGGGGTGCCGTGGCACCAGTCGCCGCCGAAGGGCTTGAGCTTACCGTTGATCTTATCGCCTTTTACCCAGCCGCCGACGATATAGCCAGTAAGGCGGAAGCCTCCGAAAGGCGAAGGATCATACACTTCAAAACCGGGATCGCAATCTGCCGCATAGGAGAAAAGATATTCTAACTCGTAGGGGATAAGCTCTCTCATAGTCAATGTTCCTTTCTTGATTTTAGGGTATCCATGCCGGCATCAGGCCGGCATGGATACCGCCTGGTCAGCGGTCGATAGACATCGCGGCGAAGAAACCGCTCCTCACGGCGGTGCCGATCTTGCCCATTTTGACGCTGTCGCCCATGGCTATGGTCTTGGTGTAGTACTTGGCCTTGAGAGCATCAACGAGTCCGGTCTTGGGCCTCATGCCGAGGGCGTTGATAACGGTGTCTGCGGGGAGGTATTCGGTGGCGCCGTCTTCCTTCTCAACAGTAACGCCGTTCTCGTCGACGCTGAGGACCTTGGTGCTGGTCATCAGACGGACGCCCAGCTTCTTCATCTTGGCAACGATGCAATCACGATTGATGAACATCGCATCCTTCGCCATTATGTTGAACATCTCAACTATGGTAACGTTCTTGCCGTAGTCAAGCGCCAGCTCGTATCCACCGTCGCAGCCGGATTCGCCGCCGCCGCAGATGACGACATTGTCGCCCTTGACAAGGCTGTGGTCCTTATGAACCTCATACATATTGTGGACATTGGCTCCGTTGAGGCCGGGAATGGGCGGGCAAACAGGCTCGGTGCCTTCGCTGACGAATATCCAGTCGGCCGTCTCAAACATGGGGTCGTCCGCCTTCACTTCGGTGTTAAGGTGGATTTCAACGCCCAGCTTCTCCATCTGTACTCCGTACCAGTCGAAGAGAGCGCGGATGTAGTTCTTGAAAGAGGCAGTGGCGATCACGCGGGCGGTACCGCCGATGTGGCCGTCCTTTTCGTACAAGGCAACCTTGTGCCCCTTGAGAGCGGCGACCCTGGCGGCTTCCAGGCCGGAGGGGCCGGCGCCGATGACGATTATGTTCTTCGGGTCGTTGGTCTTCTCAATCTTGAACGCCCTCTCCTCGCCGACACGGGTGTTGACGGAGCAGGAGATCTTCGTGCGGCGGTTCCAGATGCGGCCGATGCAGTCCTCGTTGCAGCGCAGGCAGGGACGGACGTCCTCGCGATGTCCGGCAAGCAGCTTGTTGGGAATGTCGGGGTCTGCGATAAGAGCACGGCCCATGATGGCGAAGTCAGCCTTGCCGGAGACTATGAGGTCGAGCGCGGTGTCGGGATCGTGGGTGCCGCCGTTGAGAATGGGGGTCTTGATGTTTTCGCGCGCAAAGTCGCAGACATAGGACATGCAGGCCGGGCCCTGGTAGGAAGGCGGGAATATGTAGTCGAGGCGCTCGTAAGAACCGGCGTCCACGTCGAAAGCGTCTATGCTGCACTTCTGGAGCCATTCAACCAGTTCCTTGGACTCTTCAAAGGTGCGGCCGCCCTCCCAGCCGTGGTCGAGAGCGATACGGAAGAGGATGGGCATGTCGGGGCCTACAACAGAGCGGACGGCCTCTACGATCTCGCGGGCGAAACGGGTGCGGTTCTCCGCGGAGCCGCCGTACTCATCGGTGCGGTGGTTGAAGCACTTGGACATGAACTGGTCAATAAGATAACCGGCGTGGGCATGGATCTCTATGGCATCAAAGCCCGCGTCGCGCGCAACACCGGCGGCGTATTTGAAGGTTTCCTGAAGCTCTTTGATCTCCTCAACGGTCATCCCGCGGGTGAGAACGTTCGGATTGAAGAAGGTGGGCTGCTCACAGGAGGATATGAGTTTGTCACCGAACTCGTTGGGATAGCCGTTGCGGCCGGTGCCCGGAGTCATCTGAAGGCATATTTTTGCTCCCCAGCGGTGGACTCTCTCAACGAGGTGCGTATAAGAGGGAATGGGGATATCGCTCTCGAGAGTGCCTTCGTGGGAGCCCTGCGCTATCTTCTCGGTGAGGGGCGTGCATCCAGTGATTATCATGCCAACGCCGCCCCTGGCCCTTTCTTCAAAATAGTCAATTTCCCAGTCAGACTTTGCGCCGTATGGAAGCGAAGCGTTGTGGCCCATCGGGGAGAGGACGATGCGGTTTTTGACCTCCATCTTGCCAATTTTAAACGGGGTAAAAAGCGGACTGTAATCTTTCTTTTCCATCGTTAAGATTTCTCCTTAGCTGATTTTCTGGATATAATAATCATTTTTGCTGCCAGGGTGGACTAAGTTTGCTTGAAGACGGCTCAGACGTTCGCGCCGGACTCTATCGCCTTCTTCTCATCAACGACCTTCCGGATAGGCTTGCAGCCCAGGAATATTATCACAGCGAGAGCAACGCCAACGAATCCGAACAGCTTGAACATACCGCTGTAGGAGCCGGTGAGGTCGTACGCCGCGTTGAGCACGGGCATACCGAACGCAACGCCGCAGTTCATGACGGCTATCATGATGCCCATGATCTGGCCCTGAGCGCGGTTGCCGAAAATCTGAAGGGTATACACGGGGAGGGTGGCCTTCAGGATGCAGAAGGAGCCGCCAAGCAGGACGGTGCCGACGTACATCATGCCGATCGCGGGGGCGGTGGCGTAAATGAAGACGGCTCCAATGGCCATGAGGGAGTATGCGACCATGCAAGTACGGATGCCCAGCTTGTCTGCCAGGATGCCGAAGGGGAGCTGGAGGATAATGTTCGCGGCGTACATGACCGAGAGCATGATGCCGCCGTCATAACCAAGGTCAGAGGAGAAGACCGCGATGTTGCAGATGGCGCCGTAGATTATGAGGCCGAAAAGACCGATGCCGATGGTGCCGCACCAGAACTGGATGGTCTTGTAGGCTTCCTTGGAGGTGACGCCGTAGGATATGATCTCGCCGCTTTCATCGGCTATCTTGACCTTGTCGTTCCACATCGGCTTTATGCCGTACTTCTCCGGGCTGTCCTTGAGGAATACGATGAGGAGGACGGCCGTAAATACAACGATAGCGCAGTTGATGTAGAGGGAACCGATCCAGCCGATCGTGCTTATCCAGGTGGAAACTATGGGGCTGAAAATAACGCCGGCGAGTCCGGAGCCGATGGCGGTTATGGAAAGCAGGGTTCCCGTGGAGTGAGCAAACCATTTGCTGAAGATTATGGAGCAGGATGCGCCGGAGCAGAAGCAGAGGGAAATACCCTGCAGAATAGCCGCGAGGTAGAACATCCAGATAACAGTGCCGTTCGCGTAGAGAAGGACGCCGGCGATCATCAGCAGAGAACAGACGGAGATCATCGTCTTCATGCCGAACTTTTCAACGAACTTGCCGTAGAAGACGCTTATGATGGCGTTGGCGCCGCCGTTAAGAGTGATCGTCAATGAGTATGCGGTACGTGATAATTCGGGATGAGCGCTGAGGATCGGTTCCATGTACAATGTAACCGTGCTGAGCGTGAGGCCAGCGTACACGAACTGCATCAGCGTCAGTAGTACCATTACGCACCATGCGTAATTGCTGCTTTTGACAAGCCCGTTTTTGTTCATTTTGTTTGCTCTCCTTTTTTGTCGTTTTCCCCACATTCTGTGATAACGGGGGTTCGATCGCCCGGTTGTTCCTGCGCGGGCATATCGTCTGCCCCAAGAGTGTCTCAAAATTATCACATCGTCAAAAAGATGTTCAACTGCATATCGCCAAAAGATAGCAAGTCCAATTTTGACATTTGCACTATCCATTCATGGGGAAAGAAATAAAGATCGGAGGCGCCCGGGCCCAGGCGCCTCCGATCTTTATCCAGGCATGAGTTCGTTAAATGGTTGACCAGCGGTGTTTTTCGTCATATCGCAAAACGTCAGCGTTGCGTTTTTGTCACTTTTCATATTTGATAACCGTAAAACATCTTATTATATCACAATTCTTTCAGTATTTCATCTGTATTTTGCAAAAACATTAACCAGGCTATTTGTTGTTCGACACAAACTTTGCGGCGCCTTCTTGAATAAGTCTTTATATTTGATAATATATTATCTAACAAACGACGACTCTTTCTAGCGGAGTGGTGGTAATACATGATTAGTATAAGCTCCGGCGGCAATAACGGCGATGATATATACAAATACCTGATGAGCCTTTTATCGCGGACAGATGACCTGAGCGTTTTTTTGCAAAAGGTGTATCTGCATTTCCATATGCCCATTATCGTCACGGATATTGCGTTTCATCTTATAGCATATGGGGGACCATATCCATGTCCCGACCCTTTGTGGCAAACGATTATTACTTCAGGCGCCGCAACAACAGAGACCGTTAGCAACTATTACTTCGGCGAAGGGTTTACAGACAAAATGGCTTCTGCCGGCAAACCCATTGACGCCAGCTGGGGTATAAACGCCGATTATCCGCAGACCACCTGTGCCGTCTATCTCGGAAACAGCATTGAGGGATGCTGCTCCGTTCTCTATCTTGACCCGAAAAAACTCGACTTTGCCCTGAAGCTAAATTCAGCGGTTGCGACTGCGGTTGAGATTTTTCTTGACAGCAAGCTTTATAGAAAACCGATAAATTCTACTCCTGACAGACTTTTGGCTGCGCGCATACTTCTTGAAGATACCGATGCTCCGCTTACGCTGCTGCAAGACACCGCATATTACAAAAACATGGGCATTACCCCGGATTTTATGGTAGTCGCTATGCATATAACGGACATAAGCGAAGGCAGACTTGGCAATATAATCGGCAATATCAAAATCAAATACCCTAATATGCTGTATTTGAATAAAACTGTCGATATATATTTGTTCTTCCAGAACATCCGGTCCGCTTCCGAACAAGAAACAATACTGGCCGATATCAAGGCAGAGGTTTCGTGCAAAGCCAAGTTTATTTGCGGCGCAAGCGAGCTTTTTTCTGAACTGGAGAAGCGCAGAGTATATGACGAGCAGGCTCGTCTGGCATTGGAACTGAATATAGCGCACGGAGACGGCGGCAATGTTTACTCGTTCTACGACCGCTACTCCGAAATAATTCTCCGCTACGGATGCTCCAATATCTCACAAGAGTCCCTTGTGCTCCCGGAAATCAGGCGGCTTATAGAATTTGACAAGAACAACTCTACGGATTATTTCAGCACGCTCTGCTGCTATATCTTTGAATACGGAGATACAACAAAGGCGGCCGCCAAGCTTTATATTCACCGCAACTCCTTGATCTACCGCATAAAAAAGTGCGAAGAAATCATGGGCGTCGACCTTTCTGACGCGGCTGCTTATGAGAAAGTATTGTTGTGCTGCAAATTGATATGCCGGTATAATGGAAACGACAAGCAATAACTCCGCGTCAGATCCAAGCTGATTGATGAGCGTTGTCCTATGCGTACAAATTTACGGATAACGAGAACCGGCCGCGAGATGTATCAACTCTCGCAGCCGGTCTCATCATTTTCAACCTCAATGTAAGGCTCCTCTGTTACACTCATACGGGTGATAGAAATGGAATTGCGCATACGAGAGCTGCGGGAGGATGCGGACTTCACGCAGAAATACGTATCGGGGTATTTGCATTGCGGCCAGTCGCAGTATAGCAAATACGAGTGCGGTGAGCGCGCGTTGCCGTTGTCATACGCGGTGAAGCTCGCGGAGCTGTACGGCGTGAGTTTGGATTATCTCACCGGCCGCACAGATAAGCACAACATAAAATGACCCGGTAGTGAACTGCACCCCATATGTTAGACAGTATGGTATGCTGGAAAACAAGTGGGGTGCTTTATTATGCCAAAAGGAATTCCAAACAAACGATATACACCAGAATTCAAGAAGCAGGTAGTTGAGGCTGTCATACAGGATGCCCTGAGCTACAAGGAGGCTGCCAGGCTTTATGACGTTCAAGGGCATGACCAGATTCAAGGTTGGAAACGGATTTATTTGGAAGAAAGGCCGGAAAGTTTTGCAGTAGGGCGATGCCAGGGGAAAAAGCCTAGGTAGTCCAAAAACTGAGGCAAGAATTCTCGAAATCAGTTTGATGGAGACATCACGTGGGTTCGAATCCCACCCGCTGCGCCAGAGCGCCGGGAGCGTTTGCTCCCGGCGCTTTTCGTTGCGGCGGCGCGGGGGATATGGTATAATGTGGTGAAGCCGGCGCGTCCGGCCGGAGACAGTTTTGCCGCCTCCCAGCTCAGCATGGGGAAGGAAGGATGGAAAACGATATGAAAAAGCTCATCACGATCGCTCTGCTCTGCGGCGCGCTGCTGCTCTCGGGCTGCGGGGACGGGGAGCTGCCGCTCACGAAGCTGGAGATGGAACAGGAGCAGCGCATAGAGGAGCTCGAAGCCGAGCTTGAGCAGGCCGAGGCGCGGCTGGCTGAGGCCGCGGAGGCGCTAGCCGGGGCCGGGGAGGGGGCGGAATACTCCCTCGAAAACATGATACGGGTCGAGCCGGAGTTCAGCCAGGCCATCGTCAACTGCCCAGAGGGCATACTGGTCTCGCCGGTCGAGCCGCAGCTCAAATGCGGGCACCCTATGGAAAACGAGTACGTCGAGGTCGTCGCAAAGTGCCGCGTGAAGCTGAGCAGCGAGCTGACCGAGCCGCCGGAGGAGTGGCTGCTCGTTGAGTGCGCCGTGATGGACGCCACCGAGGGCTCGCTGGGCTGGATACCGGTGGAGTGCGCCGCGGAGTACACGGCGGAGAACATGGAACAGGTGACCTGGCCGCTGAAGGTGGACGAGAGCAAGTTTGACTGGGGCTACGGCCTCGTCAGTCTCGGCTCCGTGGAGGACGGCGCCGCGCAGATAGGCTATCACGGCGGCGGCAGCGCGAGCATACCGCTTGAAGCCCTCCTCCGCCCCGAGCCGGGCGCGACCGGGTGGTTTGAGTGAGACGCTCCCCGAAGCGGACAAACAAGCAGCCCCGGCACGGAGCGACGCTCTGTGCCGGTCTCTTTTTGCCTTAGCTCGTTTATCATATGCGTTTTTCGATGCAAAAAATCTATGCTTCCAAAGCCAACATTTATATTGTCAAAAACTTGGCTTGCCATTTGTAGGTATTCACCAATTTATGCCGTTGAGGACAAATTGGCGGAAACTGCTCACGGCGGGGGGAGTATAGGCTCGGTCGTCGCTGACCATGTAGAAGTTCCGCTCCCACACCGGGCTTGCGATTTGGATGATCTTCACGTTCAGGCGCAGCAGCATGTCCATGTACGGCACCACAGCGATGCCGAAGCCCCGCGCCACAAAGCCCGCGATGACCTGGTCCTCGTCTATTTCATACGCTATCCGAGGCTGCCCGCCCGCGCGGGAGAACAGCTCGTCCACCACCCCGCGCAGGCCCGAGCCCCGCGAAAAATACACCTGCGGATATGGCAGCGTCTCCCCCAGGTCCACCGAGTGCCTCGCCGCCAGCGGGTGGTCCCGCGGCACGATGAGCACCAGGTCCTGCCGCTCCACCGCCACGGCCGTGAATCCCAGCTCCGCCGGGGGCTTCGACGCGAACACCAAATCGTATCTCCGCTCCGCCAGGCCCTCCAGCAGCCGGTCCGTCATCCCCGTCTCAAAGGTAAAATGTATCTTCTTCCCCGGATTCGCCGCCAGGAAGCGCGAAACTACCTCCGGCACGTAGTCCACGCCCAGGGTCCGCAGCAGCCCCAGCCGCACCAGGCCCTCGCCCCGCGCGACGCGCCCCAGCTCCTCCACGCCCTCGTCCAGCGTCGAGAGCGTCCGCTCCGCGCAGCCCAGAAACTGCTCCCCGAAGCGCGTCAGCTCCGTGTTCCGCCCCGACTTCTCAAACAGCGGCACCCCCAGCTCCCGCTCCAGCTGCGCTATGGCATGGCTCAGGCTCGGCTGGGTTATGCACAGGCGCTCCGCCGCGCGCGTGTAGTGCCGCGTATGCGCCAGCTCCACAAAATATCGCAGATGGTACAGATTCACGCCCTCCGCGCCCCCTTCCTTCGGGTTTATTCTACCATATTCGATAGATAAAATCTATAATATTTTAGATTTAATTTATTTGTTAATTTTGCGTCAGAATGTTATGCTCGCGACAGAACAAAGGGCCGCGCGGCGGCGAGAAAGAAAGGATGCGGACACATGAACATTGACGGCAAGACCAAGCTCTACGGCCTCATCGGCACGCCGGTGGAACATTCCAAGTCCCCCGCGATGTACAACTACTGCTTTGAGAAATACGGCCTCAACTGCGCCTACCTCGCCTTTGACGTGGACATGGAGCACGTGGCGGAGGGCGTCGCGGCGCTGAGGACCTTCGGCGTCCAGGGCTGCAACGTGACCATGCCGCTCAAAAACGCGGTCATCCCGTATCTGGACGAGGTCAGCCCGGCCTCCCGTGCCATCGGCAGCGTGAACACCATTGTAAATAAGGACGGCCGGCTCTGCGGCTACGTGACGGACGGCATGGGCTATACCGGCCAGCTGCGCCGCGGCGGCGTGGAGATAGCCGGCAAGGTCGTCACCCTCCTGGGCGCGGGCGGCGCGGCGAGCGCCATCGCCATCGAGGCCGCGCTGGAGGGCGCGAAGGAGATCCGCGTCTTCAACAAGCGCGACGCCTTCTGGGAGCGCGCGCTGGCGAACCTGGGGACCATAGGCGACGCCGCCCCGGCCTGCAAGATAAGCCTCAGTGACCTCGACGACGCCGCGGCCCTGCGCGCGAGCATCGAGACGAGCGACATCCTGACGAACGCCACCCGCGTCGGCATGGCCCCCATGGACGACGCCAGCCTCATCACCGACCTTTCGATGCTCAGGCCCGGCCTCATAGTCACCGACGTCGTCTACAACCCCGAGGAGACGAAGCTCCTGCGCGAGGCGAAGGCCGCCGGCTGCACCACCTTCGACGGCCTGGGCATGCTCATCGGCCAGGGCGCGGCGAGCTTCAAGCTCTACACCGGCCTCGACATGCCGATAGACGAGGTCTGCGATGCCATCTACAGATAAGAGAAGGAGGACGCGAGAGATGAGCATGAAAAAGTACTACCCCACGGCCTTCGCGCTGTACATGACCTACTTCGTCCTCGGCGTGGCCGGCTCCATCATGGGCCAGTACAAGCAGGAGCTGGCGGCCCTCTGGGGCAGCGGCCTGCTCTCCGACGGCACCTACGACGTCTCCGGCGTGCTCGCGGTCATCGCGGCGCTGGGCCTCGGCCGCCTCATCAGCTACCCCTTCGCCGGCCCCATCTCCGACCGCTTCGGACGCCGGGTCCCCGCCCTCGTGGGCTGCGCGCTCTACTTCATCTTCTTCGCCGCGGTCTGCTACACGCGCAGCTACGTGCTGGCCTACATACTCGGCATCGTCTCCGGCGCGGCCAACGGCTTCCTCGACGTCAGCATCACCCCCTCCTGCATGGAGATATTCAAGGAAAAGGGCACCATCGCGAACATCTTCACCAAGCTCTCCATCTCCATCGCCCAGTTCCTGCTGCCCTTCGCCATCGGCTTTGTCGCGGCGCGCGCTCTGCCCTACTCCACCATCTTCCTCTTCTGCGCGGCCCTCATCGCCGTCACCGGCATAGCCCTCATCTTCCTGCCCTTCCCGCCCTATGAGCGCAGCGTCAAGGTCAAGGGCGAGAAGAAGGAGCGCATGAAGTTCTCCCCCAGCGCCGTCATCCTCATCATCCTCGGCTTCACCACCTCCACCACCTTCATGATCTGGCTCAACTGCTATCAGGAGCTGGCGAAGTCCTACGGCATCGCCGACCCGAGCCTCGTGCAGAGCTTCTACTCCGTCGGCATCGTCCTCGCGCTCTTCGTGAACGCGGCGCTCCTGGCCAAGGGCCTCAAGCCCTCGAAGATCCTCGTCATCTACCCCTCGGCAGCCGTCGTCACCATGGTTGCCGTGCTCATAATCGCCCAGCCCTGGATATGCTACCCGGCGGGCTTCCTGATGGGCTTCTTTGCCGCGGGCGGCGTACTGCAGCTCGTGACCAGCGTGGCCGTCACCATGTTCCCCAAAAACCGCGCGGTCATGACCTCCATCGTCATGATATCCTCCTCCATCGCCAACTACGCCGTCCTGTCCATCGCCGGCCTGCTCACCAGCGTCGGCGGCGCGAACGGGCCCAAGCTCATCATGCTCTTCAACATAGCCGTGACCGTCATCGGCATCGTGCTTGCCGTCATCCTGAACGCCCGCTTCGACAAGGACTTCCAAAAGCCCGAGGCCGAGGCAAAGGCCTGAGACGAAAACAATTAGGGAGGAAATAAAAATGTCCAAGAATCATCCGCTGACCATCAGCTCCTGGACCCTGGGGGACCAGTGCAAGTTTGAAGAGCGCGTCGCCGCCGCCAAGGCCGCCGGCTTCGAGGGCATCGGCCTGCGCGCCGAGACCTACGTGGACGCCCTGGCCGAGGGCCTGCACGACGAGGACATCCTCGCCATCCTGAAGAAGTACGACATCGCCGTCACCGAGGTCGAGTACATCACCCTCTGGGCCGAGGACCGCCGCAGCTACGAGCAGATGTACAAGGAGCAGGTCTGCTTCCACATGTGCGGGCTCTTCGGCGTGGAGCACATAAACTGCGGCCTCATGGAGACCTACTCCGTTGAGCACACCGCCCAGAAGCTCCGCGAGCTCTGCGGCAGGGCCGGCAAGTACACCATCGGCGTCGAGCCCATGCCCTACAGCGGCATCCCGGACATCAAGAAGGCCTGGGCCGTCGTCAAGGGCTCCGGCTGCGAGAACGCCAAGCTCATCCTCGATTCCTGGCACTGGGCCCGCGCGAACCAGCCCTTTGACCTTGAGCTGCTCGCCGACATCCCGGCCGAGAAGATAGTCTCCATCCAGCTCAACGACGTGCTGCCCCGCGCCTACGCCAAGGCCATCCTCCGCGACGAGAGCATGCACGACCGCTGCCTGTCCGGAGACGGCATCGGCATCACCGCCGACTTCCTTAAGATGATCAAGGCCAAGGGCGTCTCCCCGAAGGTCGTGGGCGTCGAGGTCATAAACGACGAGGTCCTCTCCAAGGGCGTAGCCGAGGCCGCGAAGCTGAACTTCGAGACCACCCAGAACGTGCTGAAAGCCGTCTGGCCCGAAATAGCCGCAGAGTGAAGATAAAGGAGGAAAAAACAATGAATATAGACGGACACACCAAAATGTACTGCCTCATCGGCAGCCCCGTGGGCCACAGCGGCTCCCCCGCGATGTACAACTACAGCTTTGACCGCCTGGGCATCAACAGCGCCTACCTCGCCTACGACGTGCCGCTGGAGAAGACCGGCGAGGCCGTGGCGGCCCTGAGGCTCCTCGGCTGCGGCGGCTTCAACGTCACCATGCCCTGCAAGACCGAGGTCACGAAGTACCTCGACCGCCTGAGCCCCGCCTGCGAGCTCATAGGCGCGAGCAACTGCGTCGTCGTCGAGGCCGACGGCACGCTGACCGGCCACAACACGGACGGTCTGGGCTTCGTCGCGAACCTGCGCGTCCACGGCGTGGACGTGAAGGGCAGGCGCATGGTCATCCTCGGCGCGGGCGGCGCCGGCACCGCCGTCACCATGCAGTCCGCCGTGGACGGCGCGAGCGAGATCCACATCTTCAACCGCAAGGGCTACACCTTCTACCCCAACGCCGAGCTCACCGTCAAGAAGATAACCGAGCGCATCCCCGCCTGCAAGGCCAGCGTCACCGACCTCGCGGACAAGGAGGCCCTCGCCGAGGCCGTAAGAAACTGCGACATCCTCGTGAACGCCACCAAGGTGGGCATGGCCCCCCTGGACGGCGAGACGCTCATAGACCCCTCGCTCTTCCGCGCCGACCTCGTCGTGGCCGACACGGTGTACAACCCCAAGGAGACGCGCATGATACTCGAAGCCAAGGCCGCGGGCGTCAAGGCCGCCATCGGCGGCATAGGCATGCTGCTGCGCCAGGGCGTGGAGGGCTTCCGCCTCTACACGGGCCGGGAGATGCCCGCCGACGAGGTCATGGACAAGTTCTTCGCCTGAGAGAGAGAAAGGAGAGAGAGCAGAGATGAACCACAACTTTCCGAACATGTTCAGCCCCATAAACATCGGCACCGTGACGGTCCCCAACCGCTTTGTCGTCCCGCCCATGGGCAACAACTTCGCCAACACCGACGGCTCCATGAGCGAGCGCTCCGCCGCCTATTACGAGGCCCGCGCCAAGGGCGGCTTCGGCCTCATCACCATCGAGAGCACCGTCGTCTACAAGGAGGCCAAGGGCGGCCCGCGCAAGCCCTGCCTCTTCTCCGACGAGGTCGTCCCGAGCTTCAAGCGCGTGGCCGACGCCTGCCACGCCTACGGTGCGAAGGTCAGCATCCAGCTCCAGCACGCCGGCCCCGAGGGCAACAGCAAGCTCACCGGCTACCCCCTGAAGGCCGCCTCCGCCATCGCCCCCAGCGCCGGGCGCGAGATCCCCGAGGCCATGCCCACGGAGGAGGTCTACAGGCTCATCGAGTGCTACGGCGACGCGGCGCGCCGCGCGCAGCTGGCGGGCATCGACATGGTCGAGGTCCACTGCGCCCACGGCTACCTCGTGAGCACCTTCATCTCCGCGCGCACCAACAAGCGCACGGACGAGTTCGGCGGCTGCTTTGAGAACCGCATGCGCCTGCCCAGGCTCATAATCGAGAACATCCGCAAGAAGACCGGCGGCAACATGCCCATCCTCTGCCGCATCAACGCCCGCGACGAGGGCGACGGCGGCGTGGACGTCCACGACGCGGCGGCCATCGCGGCCTATCTCGAGCAGGTCTGCGGCGTAGACGCCATCCACGTCACCCGCTCCATCCACATCCACGACGAGTTCATGTGGGCCCCGAACATCACCCACGGCGGCTTCAACGCCGAGCTCGGCGCCGAGATAAAAAGGGCCGTGTCCGTCCCCGTCATCCTTGTGGGCCGCTTCACGGAGCCGCAGTACGCGGAGCTGCTGGTGAAGCAGGGCCGCGCGGACCTCATCGCCTTCGGCCGCCAGAGCATAGCCGACCCCGAGCTGCCGAACAAGGCGAGGAACGGCCAGCTTGAGAAGCTCACCCCCTGCATAGCCTGCCTGCTGGGCTGCGTGCCGAACATGCTGCAGGGCCGCCCCATCACCTGCGCCATGAACCCCTGCGTAGGCCGCGAGGCCGAGCTGAAGCCGGCCGAGGTCAGGAAAAACGTCGTCGTCATCGGCGGCGGCCCCGGCGGCATGTACGCGGCCAGGCTCTGCGCCCTGCGCGGCCACAGCGTGACCCTGCTGGAGAAGGACGCCGAGCTCGGCGGCCACTTCCTCGTCGCCTCCTATCCTCCCGGAAAGGGCGAGATCTCCGGCGCCATCCGCAGCTTCATCGTCAACTGCCGCGAGGCCGGCGTGGACATCCGCACAGGCACCGAGGCCACCCCGGAGCTTGTGGCGTCCCTGAAGCCCGACGCCATCATCATCGCCACCGGCAGCGTGCCGCTGCGCCTGCCCATCCCGGGCCTCGACAGCTGCGGCTGCTCCACCGCCGAGGACGTCCTCACCGGCAAGGCCGACACCGGCAAGCGCGTGCTGGTCGTCGGCGGCGGCATGGTCGGCTGCGAGTGCGTCGAGTTCCTCACCGAGCGCGAGCACATCGTGGACATGGTGGAGATGAAGCCGGTCATCGGCGAGGACATAGTCCCCGAGGCCCGCAAGTACATCATGGCCAACCTTGAGAAGCACAAGGTCACCCAGCGCGTCAACGCCCGCGTCAAGCAGTTCTACGCCGACGGCGTGGACTTCACCGACACCGTCACCGGCGAGGACGCGGCCATGCGCGGCTACGACAGCGTAGTGCTGGCCATGGGCTACCGGTCCAACAACACCCTTGAGGAGCAGCTCAAGGACCTCGCGCCTCAGGTCATAGTGATCGGCGAAGCCCGCCAGGCCCCCGGCAACTCCATGGAGGCCACCGGCGACGCCCTCAACGCCGCCCTGGCCATCTGAGCCGGCTGAAACATAAAAATGCCGCCCCCCGGGCGGCATTTTTCATTAAACATATTTCGGGCGTATGCGCATATTTTTCTGCAAAGCCCTTGACTGTAAACCCGCTTTATACTTTAAAATGGGCCTATGGAGGGATGTGCCATGACCATAGCGGAGCTGGAGCGGCGCAGCGGGCTGACGCGCGCCAACATACGCTTTTACGAGGCCGAGGGCCTTCTGCGCCCCGCGCGCAGGGAAAACGGCTACCGCGACTACTCGGAGGAGGACCTGGCCCTGCTCCTGCGCGTACGCCTGCTGCGGGAGCTGGGGCTGCCGCTGGCGGAGATACGGCAGCTGCGCGGCGGGGACCTGGCTCTGGGCGCGGCGCTGGACGCGCACCTGGCGGCGCTTCTTTGCGCGGAACCTGGACCTCATGCTCTGCACCATCCTGCCCCTTGCCGCCGCGGCCCTGCTCTTCCGCCCCAACTACCAGCCCCAGGGCTTTGGCTTCACCGTTATACGCACGCTAGTCACCCTCGCGGCCCTTTTTGTCGCGGAGCCGCTGCTGCTGCACTTCTGGGGCACGACGCCGGGCAAGTGGCTGCTGGGCCTCTCTGTCGAGAGCGAGAGCGGCGGCCGCCTCAGCCTCGGTGAGGCCTGGGGCCGCACGACGGAGGGCTGGATAGACATAAACCACAGCCTCACCATTGGCAACCTTTCCAACTCGGAGCCGGAGTATGTCTTCACGGAGGAGGGCGGGGTCCTCACTCGGCTGGAGCTGCGCATTGAGACGGGGGAGGACGCCATCTACATCTCCCCGCCGACGAGCGAGCTTCAGCTGGCCGTCATGAGCCTGGTCTGGGGCCGGGAGGGCATGGGCGCGCTGGACCTGGCCGAGCGGCAGGAGCTTTTGCGGCGGATTAAAGCCGCGGGTTTCGGCGGCTTTGACTTCGAGGCGGCCGGCCTGCGCCTTTTCTGCGAGGCCGAGTATGCCGGCGAGCCCACAGCCTTCGGCCTCACCGCCGCCGAGGACGGCGAACCTCCCTGCCTGAAGCTGGTTTTCAGGGTGACGGAGGCGGGAATGTGACCTGCGGCGCCTGATGGCAGGGGCGGGGTTTTGTTTTCGCAACTCGCCGTTTTGCTGTTGGTTGTCTTTACCTTGTGCTGCGAATCCACCCCATTTCTTTGGTCTTGCCCAAAGAAACGGGGTGGAGCCCCAAAGAAAAACGCTT
>OJRQ01000409.1_pt1 | contig 25733 bp, 36 predicted proteins | sample 1599271 | NCBI WGS metagenome assembly OJRQ01 (sample SAMN03922533, study PRJEB24848) | human gut metagenome | isolation source: stool sample | host: Homo sapiens | place: Germany | collected 2010-05 | reverse complement strand
ATTCTAATCTTACAGAAAAAATTAAAGTGATAGCTACACTGAAAGAAACAAATTTAGGAACAGATTCTAAAGAGGCTCCTTTCAGTCCAGAGCTAATAGCTAAAATGGTAACAGCTTGGGTTAAAGGAGATAAACTTAATTCTATTTCTTTAATTCATCCCAGTTATAAGACTTTGAAAGATGATGAACGTATGACTGAGTTTATGAAAAAGATGAATGACATACGTTTCAAGACTTCATGGGGAGTGAGCGCTTAAGAATGCTGGGAATTCCACGGTCTTTATCATTTAGTTTAGCAAATATTATAGATGGAGACTTAAAAAATTTCTCCTATTCCTCTCTAAGAAAAAAAATCAAAGGATTATCGGCATCTGATTGGGATAATTTTAAACCGAAAAAATCAAACTTGACAGGAGATGAATGGAGAAGAATTGTTGAAATTCTTATGAAATAATTCCGAAGACTATATGCCTTCGGAATTGTAATATTTGATATCATACTATCCGTTTTAGGATGTCGTCTGTACGCCTTCATCACCACCTAACAAGTGTTTGAGTTCCGGATCATTCTCTATGCGGATTAGCTCGTTCTCTACAAGTTCCACAATATCCTGTTTGATTTGTCGGTAGTTAGCCTGTATCTGTTGCTCCATTGTATCATTGCCGTTCTCGTCCAGAAAACTGCTGATTTCGGGTATGGGTTGGTAGGCCGCCATCTCTTTCTGTACCGCATCATTATCCACCACTATCTGCGCATGGAAAATCTTCTGCTCGATTGTCTCTCCGAAGTTGTCTGCTACGGCACCGACAAACATACCTTGTGAAAGTGTACTGATTTTACTGGCAGGTATCAGGCTATCCAGTTGCGTACTGATGGAAGTGGACGTATCGTTACGGTTGATACTCATAGACTCCCGCTTTTGCAGGATTTTCCCGAACCTTTCCGACAAGGTTTTAGCCGTTTCACCTACTACCTGACCACTGAATACATTGCCCACAGTTGACATGATAACGGCGGCCTCTTTGTCACCATAGTCACGTTTTAACTGGCTGAAATCCTGAAAACCTAACACAACCGCCACTTTGTTGCTTCGTGCCGTGGCAATCAGATTATCCAGCCCTTTAAAGAAGATGGTCGGTAGCTCGTCAATAATCACACAACTTTTCAGTTGTTTCTTCTTGTTTATCAGCTTTACAATACGGGAGTTATAAAGTCCTAACGCCGCACCATAAATGGAAATTCTGTCGGGATTGTTGCCCACACATAATACTTTCGGTTCTTTGGGATTATTAATATCCAGCGTAAAGTCACTGCCGGACATTACCCAATAGAGTTGCGGACTTATCAGTCTGGATAACGGGATTTTAGCACTCGCTATCTGGCCCTGGAGCTGCTCACTCGCTCCGCCTTTCCATGCGTCAATGAACGGACTCAGATAGTTCTCAAGTTCGGGATAGCTTGTCAGAATGGTGAATACATCCTCGTACCTTTTGTTCAATAGTTCTATCGCATGGGGAAATGTACAATACTTGCCGTCTTCATAGATTTTTAAAAACCATATTATCGCCGTAAACAGGACAATCGGGGATTCCACGAAGAAGTCCCCCTGCTTCTGCACCCACGACTTATTGAGGTTAAGCATGATGGTGTACGATGATTCGTAAGCATCTGAAATATCCGTCATCAGTTCCGGTGCCAGCGGATTGCAGCGGTGGCTCTTGCGTGGGTTATCAAAATTGATAACATAAAATTTAGGTGGAACCTTATAGCGGTGTCTGTACTTGAGCAGATGGTTGTAAGCGATAACCGACAGGTCGTCAAACTTAAAATCATATATATAGAGCGCGTAGGATTTCTCTATAGTCTGCTTTATAAATTGGTTGACAATGGCATAGGACTTCCCGCTGCCCGGTGTTCCCAATACCATTGTCGCTCGAAAAATATTAACAAGGTTGATAAATCCGTTGTAAGTTTTCCCTCTGTACCAGAACCTGGTCGGCAGATTGACGGAATATTCATTTTCCATAAGGCGTGTTTCCTGCATGAACGATTCATTCTCTGTATTGAAAACGTCCTCCAATAAATTGTTCTTCAACAGACGGCTAATCCATAAACCGGATGCCAACAGGCAGAAGAAACCACCGACCAATGTCGTGGTATAAAGTATGACGCACACACCGGATGATGCGTCAATGGACAGCAACCACCAGTTCAGGAAAAAGAGTATGCTACCAGCTATGGCCGCAATAGTTATCTGCCTTCATGTGATTTCATGCTTCTTCACTCCCTTGTTGCCCATGCAGGACAGACCGAGGAAGAGGACACAAAACAGTTTGGTGTAAAGCAAAGATGAAAATAGTCCGGTGGTACGCTGGAAATTGGACAATATCTTATCCACAATATCAAGCGTCCAGCCCATTTCGTGGAGCCAGCCGTAACAAAACCAATAGATGTGTATCGCCAAAAATAAAAAACTGATGGCCCGCATAAAGTCCGTGACTTTGGCAAGACCTCTTAAATCATCTTCATTCTGCATAATTGTAACTGTTAAAATTAGACTTCTTCTATACATTATTATATTATAACCTGCGCCTGCGCTTCTTCTTTTTCTTGCGCCTGAAGCGGAAGGCCGGATCGATGTACTCGTGCGTATGGTCATCTTCCATGAGTACGGAGAAAATGTCAATGACACCGAGTGCGGACGTATCAATCAGACTGCTGGACGGTTCACTCTGATAGTTGCCTCGATTTTCCTGCTGCCAGTATTCCTCCCTTTCCTGTCTTTCTTCCGCATCCGTTTCCCGTGCCTGCCGGGGCGTATCTTGCTCCGGTGGCGGTATCAGCTTTGTACGGTCCGCATCCGGATTATTGAACAGTTCGTTGAATACATTGGCTGAAAAGGCCTTGCCCAGACGCGAGCCGTTAAGCACTGTTCGGCTGGTATGGTCTATGAAGGTGATGCCGTACAGACGTCCTTCGGGATTGATACGGTAAACCACCTCTATATCCGCCTCTTTCAACCTCCGGGCGAAATCATCTTTCGTGCCGATGTCCTGCATGACTTTGATGACTTCCAGCCTTGTCCGTTCTGCAAGTTTGTCCTTCTTTACCTTTTCAGTAGAGGCGGCAAACTTCTTTTGCAGTGCTTCATAACCGAATGCCTTTCCGAACTTGCTGGACTTGAAAGGCGTTCCCGCCTGCTGCCCGTCATCGTCCAAAGCTCCGTACATGATGCCGTGGTATTCCTTTTCGTCCACGCTTCCCCTGACTTCGTAAACAGTGACATTATACAGATTCAGAAGGGTGTTGTATTCGGCAAGCGAATGGCAATTGTAACATTCCAGTAAAGTACGGGCAGTATGCTTCACCTGCGCTTTCACGTCACCTTTCGGATAATCCACTTTTTGCAAGGATAGTAATTCCCTTTCACTGTGTTCTCCGAGTGTGGGATGAAGGCCGTACTTCACTTCCATATCCCGACAGATATTCTGTGCCCGGATAGCCTCCCGGTTGTGGTCTATCTTTTCTCCCTTCTCGTTGATGCGTACCGAAACGATGTGCATGTGTTTACGGTCTATGTCTTCGTGTAGCCATACGATATAGGGCTGGTTCCCGTAACCGAACTTTTCCATGAACTCCTGCGCCAATACGGTCATTTGTTCTTTTGAAAGAATGTCTTTCGGGGAAGGATTCAGGGAGATGTGGATAACCGGTTTCCGGACGTGCGAGTTGAGTGCGATATAAGGCTTGAAAGCCTGCACGCAGTTTCCAATCGGCACATTGCCGGAAGTGTCCACTGCTATTTTAGGATGTCACAATACCTTTGCCGTACCGTCGTTCATCTTTATCTTATTATAGGCAATCACTCCATAGAATGAACTGCCGGATGTGATATTCGGCACCATGACGTTATTCCTTTTTAGTGAGATACTCCTTTTCGTACCGCTTTGTCAGTTCGATAACCTGTCTGCATACTTCTTCCAGTTTACGGGTTTCTTCGGCAAGTTTGTAGAGAAACGCAAGCGATTTCTTTTCTCCATAAATGGTATGAATGACCTTTACACATTGGTTATAGTTATTCCCGATACGGCGGAACTGCTGATAGAAAGCGGTGAGCTGGGCATAATATTCCTGCGCTTCCTTGTCAATCTTCACCACCTTGAACTCTCAGCCGAAGATACGGGCGAAGATAAATTCGGCCTTGTTCTTCATACCCGATTGTTCAAACATCGTGAGGAATTTTTCATTTTCCTCACTGTTCAACCGCACTGAGTGGCGATGCACCCGTAGGTCTGCGAGCACCTTGTGCCCCTTTTCATTGCTTACAAGCATCCTTTTCTTCATGACATGAATATTTTAGAAGGTTCGACTTGGGAGAACCGCCACCCCTGAAAGACCTTTCGGACGAGACTTTGAGGGCCTGAACTTCAAGTGAGGGCCTCAAAGTACACCTCGCTATATGCTGGCGCATATTAAAATCCGGCTGTGCCGGATTAAAGGTCTGAAGGATTGTCTGACGTTCTCTTATCGAGAACGGGCTGCGCTCTCCCGGCAACAAAGGTAGATAGTTTTTTCTGTCCGTGCATCATGGCGTATCACGCCAACACCCGCCAATGAATGACTTTGAAACCGGGTGTACTTCATGGATGCTCTTTTTGAGGTTTATTTGTAGCCGGATAGCTGTTTAAACGGATAAACGGATATGCAATCAAGTAGATATTCAGACAGGCATTTATCCGGATATATGGCTATACATATATATAAATGTATAGACGGATAAACAGATATTCGGATAAATGGCTATGCAATCAGACATGTGAATAGCTGTCTGGATATGTACATAGCTATATAATTGAATAGCTATATAAACAGATAGCCGGATAGCTAAGTAGCTGCATAATTAAATAACTATATAGCTAATCAGACAAACAGATAACAGAATGAGTAACCGGACAGACAGCCGAAAAGACAGGTGGCTGTTCATCCGACTGTCTATAAATCAATTTATTCATTTAAATCAGTAACAATGGAAAAGAGAAAGAAAACCGTGTTCGTTTCGTTCGCCTCCCAGAAGGGCGGCGTGGGTAAATCAACCTTTGCGATTTATGCGGCATCGTGACTGCATTATGTGAAAGGTCTGAATGTGGCGATAGTGGATTGTGACTATCCGCAGCATTCAATCATCAAACAGAAAAAGCGGGATATGGAAGTGGTAAAGACCACACCCGCCTATCAAAATCTTTTGGTGGAACAGGCCGGGCGGTTGAAGAAGAAGGCTTATCCGGTTATCGGCAGTACCCCTGCGGATTGTATGACGGACTGAAGGGCGTTTGAGGAAAAGGCGGACGTGCATTATGACGTGGTACTGTTCGACCTGCCCGGAACAATGGGCAGTGACGGGGTGATTGCCACAATCAGTGCGCTCGATTACCTGTTCGTACCGATAAAGGCAGACCGCCTTGTGCTGGAAAGTACGCTGAATTTTGCCACGACTGTCAATGACCGCCTGATAAAGACCGGTATCTCCAATTTGAAAGCCTTGTGTATGTTCTGGAATATGGTGGACCGCAGGGAACGCACCGTTTTGTATGACATTTACCAGCAAGGTTTCTCCCTCTTGGGACTGGACTGTCTCAAAACCCGTATTCCCGTGCGCAGTAACTTCACCAAAGACCTCGCCATTACGGGCGGCCCGGTTTACCGGAGCACCCTGTTTGCACCGGATGCGGGCTTTACGAAGGAGTGCGGCTTCGATGCGCTTATGGATGAAATCATGCGGACAATCAAAATCGTATAGTCATGGTAAAGAAAACGAGTGAACAGAATCCGGTGGATGAAGCCTACCTGCGCAGCCTGATGGCGGGTAGCCCGCCGGAAAGGGTTACACCGTCTGTTCCCCAAAAAGGGGAAACGGACAGGGAAACGGCAGAAGAAACAAAGACGGAATTTGAGGCGGAAGAGATGCCGGAAAAGGCCGCATCTAAAACGCTGAAAGCCGCACTGGCCGAATTTATGCGGAGATTCCTCACCCCTTACAAATGTGAAGGCAGGCAGGGTGTCTATATAGACAAGGAACTGCATCAGAAAATATCGGTCATTGTCGGCATTGCCGGTAAACGGCAGTTGACGGTGGGCAATTACATTGACAATGTATTGCGGGAACATTTCGAGAAACATTCGGATGAGGTGAAGGCATACTGCCAGAAGAGTTACAACAAAATATTTTAAGCTATGGATATACGGTCATGTTATGAAGCCGGAGCGGTTCTGTTCTGGCTGCTGTTCGCCTATCTGTTCATGGACAAGTTCCTGTTTAGGGGGCAGCTTGGCGAGATATGTTTCGGGAAGGCACGCTGCCGCATGGCGAAAGCCCTGCGGAGTGCGGCAGGCTGGTTCGATCCGGTGAAAGAGGAGCGGAAGAAGGGACGCGGACGGGCGAAAGGGAAAACGGGCAGGAAAGAGACTCCGGCAGTCGTGAAAACGCAGGAGAAAGAGCTTCCACCCGTCAAGGCGGAGATGAAGCCCATGGAAAAGACAGCGGAGAAAAACAGTGAACAAACGGTGGAAAAACAGCCTGAGACGGACAGCCTTGTCGTCACAAGAAGCTACGGGACACGCCAACAGCCGCCAATGAACGCCAGCGGTTCCGGAGCTATTGCAGGAACTGAAAATGCCTCTACTTTTGCCGGTGGAAACGAAAAGACATCCCCCCGCAGGAGTGCACAGGTTCAACCTGAACGTATTCCCGATTTATTCCAGGACAAGCGTGTGGAAGAGTGGCGGGCCTCCGGGGGTGACAGTTCCGCCGGGCATGAAAGCGATGACGGTGAAACCGGAAACGGTGACGGGGTGGATACGGACGAGTTGAATGAGGAACTGGAAGATTTGAACTGTGCCCGTGAGGATTATTCAGAGGCACCCGGCATAGGGCCGGAAGAGATAGACTTGATTATCGACCTGTGTAACGGCAAGGATATTCCGGCAGGCAGACGGCTGTCTCTGTTGAAGGCTATCCACCATATCAAGGATACGCGGATTGAACGTTCAATATTGGCAAGTATCAACGGCAGCGACAGCCGTATCAGCAAATTTCTGGATGATGCCGAGCGAATGGGCGGGGCTGCTCCAGACAGTGACTAACCAATTTAAAAAAGGAGGTAACGATGACAAAAGGTTATTTTGATACGGCTTGATCCGGAAAAACGGATTACCCGAAAACAGAGAGAATTTCTTTTAGTACATAACCATCAAACAATACGGCCATGACAAAAGGCTATTACGATTCGGGATGACATGCCAGTCCCTTACCCGAAAAGACAATACGAATTATTCACCATTAATCATTATCCGTATGAACATAGGATTAGTAGATGTGGACGGGCATAACTTCCCCAATTTCGCACTGATGCGCCTTTCCGCTTATAACAAAGCAAAGGGACACCGGGTGGAATGGGCCTCACCGGCGCAGCGGTATGACAAGGTATTGGCAAGCAAGGTGTTCACCTTCACGCCTGATTATGACTATAACCTGCTGGATGCGGGTGAAGTGATAGGGGGCGGCACCGGGTATGACATTGCCGGCAGGCTTCCCGAAGCCGTGGAGAACAGCCGGATGATGGACTATTCCATATACCCTGATTACCCGTTCTCCCTCCAATTCTTTTCAAGAGGCTGCATCCGCAAGTGTCCTTTCTGCCTTGTCCGTGAAAAAGAGGGATATATCCGGGCAGTGGAACCGGTGGAGCTAAACCCGAAAGGAAACTGGATAGAGGTGCTGGACAACAATTTCTTTGCGAACCCGCAGTGAAGGAGTGCGGTAAGCTATCTGATGAAAGCGGGCCAGCCCGTAAAGCTGCACGGCGTGGATGTTAGGATTATGGACGAGGAACAGGCCTGGCATCTGAACAGGCTCAGGATGAAGCAGAACATCCATATCGCATGGGACCTGCCGCAACTTGACCTGACGGACCGCCTGAAAGAAATGGTAAAGTACGTGAAGCCTTACAAGATAACCTGCTATGTGCTGGTAGGTTTCAATTCGACCATCGAGCAGGACCTGTTCCGGCTGAACACACTGAGGGAACTGGGTATCACCCCCTTTGTGATTCCTTTCCGGGATTATGGGAATGAACGGGTGCCCACGCAGTACGAGCGTGACCTTGCCCGGTGGGCAAACCGGATGTGGCTGTTCAAATCCTCCTCCTTTGAGAACTATATGCCCCGCAAAGGTTTCAAGTGCGGAGCCTATCTGAAGAAGGCCGGTTAAACATTTAAAACGCAGAAGACAATGAGAACAAAAGGCTATTACGATTCGGGATGATTCAGATCTTCATCCCGGGGAGAGAATTAACAATGAAGTTTCACCATTCAATCATGTAACCATGCGAGAGATGTATTTTGACTCCGGCTGATTACCTGCCGGAACTTACCCCCTGAACCATTAAACCATAAACGGCCACGGCTGCCTTATGGGGATAGTGAAAGGGGGCAGCCCGTGGATTTTTATTCACTTAAAAAAATCACGGAAATTAATGAAACAGAAAAGATTGATTATGATGCTGGCCGTACTGGCGGCAGCGGGTGCGGCAATGGCACAAGGGAACGGACAGGCGGGCATCACGGAAGCCACGCAATTAGTGACGGGATATTTTGATCCGGGGACGAAACTGGTGTACGCGGTGGGTGCCATTATCGGTTTGATTGGGGGCGTCAAGGTCTATCAGAAGTTCAGTTCGGGCGATCCGGATACCTCGAAAACTGCGAGCAGCTGGTTTGGAGCCTGTATCTTCCTGATAGTAGCCGCCACTATTCTGAGGTCGTTCTTCCTCTAAAAACAATTCAAAGGCACAACTTATGTCTGATTTTGAAATAAACAAAGGTGTGGGGCGTGAGGTGGAATTTAAGGGACTCCGTGCCCAATACCTTTTTATTTTTGCTTTCGGGCTGCTTGCCGTGTTCGTGGTGTTCGTCATCATGTACACGGCGGGCATCGGGCAATGGGTATGTATCGGTTTCGGGGTATCGGCGGCCACGGCAATAGTCTGGCTGACCTTCTCGCTGAACAAGCAGTTTGGTAGCCACGGACTGATGAAGCTCCTTGCCGCCCGGCAGCATCCCCGACGGATCATCTCACGGAAACGTATCACACGTCTGATTAAAAAACAACAATCGTAAATTATGAGAAGTACATTGACAACATCCACACTGGAAAGCAAATTCCCCGTCATGGCGGTGGAACACGGCTGCATCGTCAGCAAGGACGCTGACATAACGGTGGCTTTCCGGGTGACACTGCCGGAAGTATTTTCGGTATCATCCACGGAATATGAGGCGATGCACGCCACATGAGCCAAGGCAATTAAGGTATTGCCGAACTATTCAATCATCCACAAGCAGGATATTTTCATCACGGAGAAATACAGACCCGACACCGGGAAAGACGACCTGAGCTTCCTCTCCCGCAGTTTTGAACGGCATTTCAACGAACGGCCCTATCTCAACCACACCTGCTACCTGTTTCTCACCAAGACCACTAAAGAACGCTCCCGGCAGCAAAGCAACTGGAATACGCTGTGTCGGAAGTTTCTGGTGCCGAAAGAGATACAGGACAAAGAGACAATGGAGCGTTTCATGGAGTCGGTGGGACAGTTCGAGAGTATTGTTAATGACGGCGGGCTAGTGCGACTGGAACGGCTGACCACGGAAGAGATAACGGGAACGGAAAACGAACCGGGCATCATCGAGAGGTACCTGACCTTATCGACGGACGGAAGCGTCATGCTACAAGACATGCAGTTGAACCCGGACGAGATGCGTATCGGCGACAAACGGCTCTGTCTGCATACCCTTTCCGACCTCGACGACCTGCCGGGAAAGGTGCGGACTGACGGACGTTATGAACGTCTTTCCACGGACCGCTCGGACTGCCGTCTGAGCTATGCCTCGCCCGTGGGTATCATGCTGCCCTGCGACCATATCTACAACCAGTGAATATTCATAGACGACAGCAGCGAGAACCTCGCCCGTTTTGAGAAGATGGCGAAGAACATGCAGTCGCTTTCACGCTACAGCCGGAGCAACCAGATAAACAAGGAATGGCTGGATGAATACTTGAACGTGGCGCACACCAACGGGCTGCAATCCGTCCGCTGCCATTGCAACATTATCGCGTGGGCCGAAAACGGGGACGAGCTGCGGCGGGCGAAGAATGACGTGGGCAGCGCACTGGCGCTGATGGAATGTACACCGCACCATAACACCACCGACTTGCCGGTACTCTATTGGGCGGGCATACCGGGAAATGAGGCGGACTTCCCTTCGGAAGAGAGTTTCTACACGTTTACCGAACAAGCCTTATGCTTCTTCACTGCGGAAACCTGCTACCGGAACTCGCTCTCTCCTTTCGGCCTGCGCATGGTGGACCGGCTGACGGGAAAGCCCGTCTTCCTTGACATTTCGGATTTACCCATGAAAAAAGGGGTGGTGACCAACCGGAACAAGTTCATCCTCGGCCCGTCGGGCAGCGGAAAGAGCTTTTTCACCAACCACCTTGTGAGACAGTATTGGGAACAAGGTACGCATATCTTGCTTGTTGATACCGGAAATTCATACAAGGGACTGTGCGACCTGATTCATCAGAAAACAGGCGGGGACGATGGAGTTTATTTCACCTATAAGGAAGATGATCCGATTTCGTTCAATCCGTTTTTTACACAAGATAACCAGTATGACATCGAGAAGCGGGACAGCATCAAGACGCTGATTCTGACCTTATGGAAAAGAGAGGATGAACCGCCCCGACGTTCGGAAGAGGTGGCGCTATCGAATGCAGTCAGCCTGTATATCGAGAAGATAAAGAAAAACCGGAAAATCAAGCCCAATTTCAATTCGTTCTATGAATTTGTGAGGAAGGACTACCGCAAGGTGCTGGTGGACAAGAATGTGCGTGAGAAGGATTTCGACGTGGACGGTTTTCTGAATGTACTGGAACCCTATTACAAGAACGGTGAATACGGGTATCTGCTGAACTCGGACAAGGAACTGGATTTATTGAATAAACGGTTTATCGTATTCGAGCTGGATGTCGTGAAAGATAATCCCATACTTTTTCCGGTGGTGACTATCATTATTATGGAGACTTTCATAAATAAAATGAGACGTTTGCAGGGTATCCGCAAGATGATATTAATTGAAGAGGCATGAAAGGCAATCGCCCGTGAAGGGATGGCTTCCTATATCCGCTATCTCTTTAAAACGGTCAGAAAATTCTTCGGCGAAGCGGTAGTCGTGACGCAGGAAGTGGACGACATCATATCGAGTCCGATTGTGAAGGAGACGATTATCAATAATTCCGACTGCAAGATACTGCTTGACCAACGAAAGTATCAGAATAAGTTCGACCAGATACAGAACTTGCTCGGACTGACGGACAAGGAACGGGCGCAGATACTGTCTATCAATCTTGCCAATGCGGCAAACCGCAGGTACAAAGAGGTCTGGATAGGACTCGGCGGCACGCAGAGTGCAGTGTACGCAACAGAAGTTTCGGGTGAAGAGTATCTGTGCTACACGACCGAAGAGTCTGAAAAACTGGAACTTACTCGGCTGACTGAAAAGCTGGGAGGCAATATAGAGTTAGCAATCAAACAGCTTGCCGAAAGCAAACGGCAGGAAAACAAGTAATCCTTTAATCCATAAAATACAATGAGTAAGAAAGATTTATTAAACCAATGCAGGGAAGCGCTCGGAGACGCGACCCTGACCAATCTGGACCTGCTGAACCTGATTGGGGAGATGAGAAAAGAACTGGAACATGACCGCATCTGCGGGCACTGAATGAACAAGGAAGGCGAATCGACACTAACTATCCGTAAATCGAACCGGGTGACGGACGGCTTCAAAGGATACAAGGGCACGCTGTTCATCGGAGAAAGGGCCTACGTTGAAATCAATATCCCGCTGCGCGGCGGTGATGACCTTTTCCTGCACGGGAACAGGGATGCCGGATGCATCGGGTATTTTTCAGGCAGCGAGGTGCTGCTGTTCGGCAGTTACGGTCTGTTCGCCCGTGACGATGACAGCCGGCATTTACTAACTAAAGAAAGGAGATAGACGCATGAAAAAGAAAATGACAATTCTACTGATGACCCTGCTGTCCCTTTCGGTGACGGTCAGGGCACAGTGGGCGGTTTTCGACCCCAGCAATTTCGCGCAAAGCATCGTGAACTCGGCCAATGAAATCGTACAGACTTCCACAACGGCACAGAACATGTGGAGCAACTTTCAGGAAACTGTAAAGATTTACGAGCAGGGAAAGGCCTATTACGATGCCTTGAAATCGGTGCATGACCTTGTAAAAGGTGCCCGTAAAGTACAGCAAACCATTCTGTTGGTGGGTGACATCAGCGACATCTACGTGACGAATTTCAATACGATGACGGGCGATCCGAACTTCACAGTGGAAGAGCTCTCGGCTATCGCCTTCGGGTATAACAAGTTGCTCAAGGAAAGCAGCGACCTGCTGCTGGATTTGAAGGAAGTGACTACGGCAACCGGACTCTCGATGACCGACAAGGAACGGCTGGACATCATCAACCGGATATACGGCGAGGTGCTGGAATACAAGAACCTGACATGGTACTATACCCGCAAGAATATCGGGGTATCGTACCTGCGCAGCAAGAAGAAGGGGGATGCCGCACGGGTACTCGCCCTGTACGGGACACACGACCAGCGTTACTGGTAATCATTCATCCATTAAATCAATCAAGAAGACTATGTTATTGTTATCAATAGACTGGACAAACCTGCACGAGCTTCTGCGTTCGCTGTATGATGAAATGATGCCGTTATGTGAAGATATGGCTTCGGTAGCGAAGGGAGTGGCCGGCCTCGGAGCGTTGTTCTATGTAGCATACCGGGTATGGCAATCCCTTTCACGGGCAGAGCCGATAGACGTGTTCCCGTTGCTTCGGCCTTTCGTACTCGGTCTTTGCATCATGTTCTTTCCGAGCATGGTTCTGGGCACTATCAACGGGATACTCTCTCCCGTATGCAACGCGACTTCCTCGCTGGTTGAACAGCAAACCTTTGACATGAAGAAGTATCAGGAAGAGAAGGATGAACTGGAACGGCAGGCGATGTTGCGTGACCCGGCAAAGGCTTTTCTGGTAAGTGACGAGGAGTTTGACAAGAAAATAGATGAGCTTGGCTGGTCGCTGGGCGATATGGACACAATGATTAACATGTACGGGCAGAAGGCGGTGTACGATATGGGGGAAAAGGTGAGGCAATGGTTTCGGGAGCTACTGGAACTCTTCTTTCAGGCGGCATCGCTGCTGATAGACACGCTGAGAACCTTCTTTCTGATTGTGCTGTCCATATTGGGGCCAATCTCCTTTGCGCTGGCCGTCTATGACGGATTCCAGAGTACGCTCACCACATGGCTGTCCCGGTATATCTGCATCTATCTGTGGCTGCCCGTGGGTGACTTGTTCGGGGCTATCCTCTCACGCATACAGATACTGATGTTGCAGCAGGACATCAAGCAGATGCAGGACCCGACATTCATACCGGATGCCTCCAACAGTGTCTATTGCATTTTTATGATTATAGGCATCATCGGTTACTTCTGTGTCCCCACCGTTTCATCGTGGATTATTCAGGCGGGCGGTGCCGGAGCTTACGGGCAGAAGGCCAACGGAGCCGGGAAAATGGCCGGAAGCGGTGCGGCGGCGGTAGGCGGTGCTGTGGGTGGAACGGTAGCCGGGCGTATCAAGAAAATGTTCTAACCGTGCATCAATAATTGTATAACATTAAAATAAAAATAGAATAAAGACATGGAATTTAAGTCATTAAAAAACATCGAGACGTCATTCCGCCAACTCCGGTTGTTCGGGATGGTATTCTTAGGGGCGTGCACACTGATAACGGTCTTTGCCGTATGAAAGGCTTATGACTTTGCGGAGGCCCAACGGCAGAAGATTTATGTATTGGACAACGGAAAATCGCTGATGCTGGCTCTCTCGCAGGATGCGCAACAAAACCGTCCGGTAGAGGCACGGGAACATATCAGACGTTTTCACGAACTGTTTTTTACACTCTCACCGGACAAGGATGCCATTGAAAGCAATGTGGGGCGTGCCCTCTACCTTTCGGATGAAAGTGCTATCGGATATTACCGGAACTTGCAGGAGAAAGGGTATTTTAACCGGATGATAGCGGGAAACATCTCACAAACGCTGACGGTGGACAGCATACAGGGGAATTTCAACAGTTATCCGTACGAAATGAAAACCTATAGCCGCCAGCACATCATCCGGTCAAGCAGCGTCACTGAAAGGTCACTTGTCACCACCTGCCGTTTGAGGAACGTGACCCGGAGCGACAACAACCCGCAGGGATTCCTGATAGAAGGTTTCACGATTGTAGAAAACAAAGACATCGGCCAGTATGAGAGATAATCCCGTTAAAAAGGCCCTTCGGAAGTTCGGAACAAGGAAGGGCCGCTATGTGAGCAAGCTCCGCAAAAGGTGGGAACGGTTAAGTTACCGGCAGCAAAGGTTGATTATCCTTTATCTGCTCGGCCTGTTTGCCGCCGTTGACCTCGCCTACATCGCAGGCGTTTTTTGCGGAACGGACCAATATCCGATTGAGGTACAGCACATCCACAGGGTTGTGCTACCCCAAACGGACAGTATCAAACCTTTAAAACATTCATTCAATGACACAATCCAATAAAAAAGAAGAGAAAGAAAAACAGCGGGAAGCGCAGAAGGTGGAACCCGCATCCGAAAAGAAGTCAGGCGGCAAGACCGCAGAGAAATTGAAATTCTATGGCGTAGTGGCATTCCTCTCCCTGCTCTGTGCCGGGTTCATCTGGTTTATCTTCAAACCGGACGCGCCCGAAACGGTGGAAGGAATGGCGGGTATCAATACGACGATACCCGACGCTATCGCACCCGAGACGATGGCCGACAAACAGAAGGCTTACGAACTGGAAGAGATGAAGAAACGCAGGCAAGAAAAAGTGAGAACCTTGCAGGACATGGCCGGGGGCTATCTGACACCGGACACAACGGACGGGCTGAAACCGGAAGAAGATGTACCGAAAGCGGATGCTATCCGGGAGTCCAGAGAAAAACAGCGGCAGATTTCAAGGCAGATCACCTCGTTCTATCAGGAACCGAAGGAGAGTCCGAGGGTGGACGAACTGGAACGGCAGGTGAAGGAGCTTAACGAAAAGCTGGAACGCGAACGGAAAGGACAAGACCCGCTGGAACTGATGGAAAAGTCGTATGAGATGGCAGCACGCTATTTCCCCGGACAGACGGGCGGACAGGTGAAAAACATACAGCCTGCGGGCGTTACGGGCGGTTCATCCGGCAATCCTGCCGCCATAGCTGCCGGACGTGCTACGAAGAATGTGGTTTCGTCACTGGCCGTACCTCCGGTACCCGACACGATACCCCGCAATTACGGTTTTGCCACTGCCGTGGGCGGCGGACAGCTTGCCGGAGCCAATACGATACGTGCCTGCGTGGCCGAAGACCAGACAGTGACCACCGGAGCATGACTGAAGTTCCGGTTGCTGGAACCACTGCAAGTGGGCGGTGTGCTTGTACCTGCCAATACTCCGCTATATGGTACGGTGCGTATCGAAGGACAACGGATGGCAGTCACAGTAAACTCCATAGAGAGCGGCGGGAATATCCTGCCGGTGGAACTAACGGCTTACGATATGGACGGGCAGGCCGGACTTTTCGTTCCGAATACCGCAGAACGTACCGCCATGAAAGAAGCCGCCGCCAATATCGGGGGGCAGTTTCGGAACAAGCATCTCGTTCGCACGCAGTGCCTCGCAACAACTCGTCATGGACGTGACAAGGGGCGTGCTTGGCGGCGGATCACAATATCTGGCCACAAAGATGCGTGAGGTGAAAGTGTCCGTGAAAGCGAATTATCAACTTTTATTAATATCCAAAAAGCAGTAATCAGATGAAGACAAGAATTATTTTATCATTAGTCATGCTTTTAACCGTATTGTCGGTAAAGGCGCAGGAACCGGTGGAAACAAAGATTTTCCCCACCAACCAGATTATCTCACCGCATAAGATTGAGGTGACTTTTCAGAAAACCGTACATATTCTTTTCCCTTCCGAAGTGAAATATGTGGATTTGGGCTCGTTCGACATCATAGCGGACAAGGCCACGGGAGCGGAAAATGTGGTACGCATCAAGGCGGCGGTGAAAGGTTTTGAAGGGGAAACGAACTTCTCCGTCATCACTGCCGACGGTTGTTTCTATTCTTTTTATGTGGTTTATAAGGACGAACCGGCCTGGCTTTCCATTGAGATGGAAGACTGGCTCCGGGACAATCCCGAAGGCGGGATTGCGGGCGACCGCATGTTCGTGAAGCTGAAAGAACTCGGCGGGGAGACACCGCTGGTGGTGAACCGTATCATGTACACGCTGTATAAGAAGAACAAAAGGGACATCAGGCATATCGGTTGCAAGAAGTACGGCATACAGACATTGCTCAAAGGGCTTTATATCAACAATGACCTGCTGTACCTGCATACTTCCCTGCGCAACAGTTCGGATATATCGTTCGACATCGACTATATCCGTTTCAAAGTGGTGGACAAGAAAGTAGCCAAGCGCACGGCCATGCAGGAGAACTTCATAGAACCTGTAAGGACATACAACCGCCTGACAACGGTGGACGGGAAAGCCACGGTGCGGGGTATATTCGTGCTGCCCAAGCTCACCCTGCCGGATGACAAGCTGCTCGTGGTGGAGGTTTACGAAAAGGGCGGTGCCCGTCACCAGTCGTTCCGCATAGAGAACACAGACCTTGTGGCGGCAAAACCAATCAGTGAACTGCATCTGAAATAATAACCTATATATAATATAATGTATATGCAAAGAATACTATTCATACTGACAGTTACCGTATTGTCGCTCTTTGCGGGCGAAGCACACGCACAGCGTGACCTGCCGGGACAGACAGGCATACAGTTCATATCGGGCGGGGTGAATCATTTCCTTTCATGGAAGAGTGGCGGCGAACGCCACTACTTCACCTCGCTGGCCTTTACACATACCAACCGTAACCGTACCTACTGGCTGTATGGTCTGGATTATCAGATAAAGGAGTACACCTACGAAAATAAGGCAATACCCAAAGCGCAGTTCACGGGGGAACTCGGTTACTTTATTCCCGTATTGTCGGACAAGGGCCGGAACGTCTGTTTCCGTATCGGACTTTCCGTTTTGGGCGGCTTCGAGACAGTCAACTGGGGAACCTCCCTGCTTCCTGACGGAGCGGCGGTGACAAACGGTGACTGCTTTATTTATGGCGGCGGTCTGACTGCGGCTTTCGATGTCTGGCTGACAGACCGGATTATCCTGCTGATGCAGGTAAAGGAAAGGGCGCTCTTCGGAACGGATGCGGGTAACTTCCATACCCAGATAGGATTGGGCGTTCGCCTTATTATTAACTAATAAAAAGAGAAAGGAGAAACAAAAAATGAAAAACGTATTATATAAATGTATAGGCGCACTGCTTGCGGCGCTGGTCTTCAGTTCTTGTAACGATGAAATAGACATCCGGCAGGATTATGATTTCAGCCTCTCGTCATGGTATCTGCAAAAGCAGATTGCAACGGGTGAAACGGTGGAGATACGCTTTTATCTTGACCGTGAAGGGGACTATGAGAAGGCGGAGTATGAAATAGGTTACATTCAGATGGAAGGCAAGGGAGAAGTGTCCGATAGTGAAGGCATAAAACTTGTGAACCGGGAAGTGAGGCCGCTGGCAGAGGTGCCGGGACTGGATACGGAAAATCCGGTCAGGCAGATATTCACCCTCTTTTACCGTTCGACAAGCGCCAGACGTTCGGAACTGAAATTCTTTGTCCGGGATAATTTTGGCAGGGAAAGAGAAATGACGGTGACGTTCGATTTAGAAAACACTACGGCAAAGGAATAACTGCTACCATTATCTATCAAGAAAGACGGTGGGGAAACCTGTCGTCTTTGTTTTATGAAATTTGCTTAATGAAAACAAATGAATAAGTAATTGTTCCGGATTGCACAAAATTTGTTTTTATATTTAGCCGGAAGTTAATAGTTCAATCATATACGCATGAAAACAACACTCAGAATATTCCGTATCATCAGCAAGCTGTTGCTGCTGGCTTATGTCACGATAGTGAATTTTGTCTTTATTACGGTATTTTACGCATTGCTACTTTCAATCTTGCGCCATATATGGCCGGCATATATACCGGGGCTGTTTGATGAGGGGGTGATTCCGTATTTAGTCAATACGTTACCGTATTATCTTTTGCTGTTATTCATCCTTTATTCCATTTCTCCGCTAAATGTGTGGGTGCTACGCAGAAAAGAAGGATACCGTCCTTTGAACAGTTCCGATCGCATGAGACTGGAACGGTTACTTTCAGAAATGGGTATGAACCGGAAACTGAAACTTTATCGTAACAATGATGCACGGGTAAATGCCGCCGCATTCGGTTTCAATACGATAGGACTGACGGGCGGAGTACTCGCCGCAACTTCGGATGAGGAACTGAAGGGTGTCATTAGCCATGAAGTAGGACATATCTCCCATTACGACTTTGTCTATCAGGTGCTTTTATTCTCGATGGAGTCGTTCGGTTACCGCTGCCTTTATGGTATATTTCTTATTCCGGCTCTGATATTCGGGATAATTGGCAGCATGGTGTTCGCATTGGTTCCGGCTTTGGGCCTTGTGGGTGAACTCATAGCGAAGTTATGGTGGGCCGTTTACAAACTGCTTCACCGGATTATATACGGTATCAGCCGGATAACTGACGTGAATATCAATAAATATGCCGAGTACCGTTGTGATGCCTATGCAGTTAAATATGGTTGCGGCGAAGGATTGCTTTCTTTCCTCCGTCGGTTGAAAAAGACGGAAGACGTTTACGGTGAGCGTCCGACTTTCACCGAATATATCATGAGTACGCATCCGTCCACCGAAAAGCGGATTGAACGGCTGGAAAAGCTGTTGTAAACTGCCGTAAAGTCTGCCGCCTATATCCTTTGACGGATATTGATATAAGGAGTGCCGGATGTGCGTATCCGCTGCATTTCATTGGAAAGGTCATCGTAATAACAGACGATATGGCTGCCGGCAAGCATATTGCCGAAACTCTCTTTTTCCGGAAGCGTCTCTTTGCTGTCCGCCTGCTTTATCAGGTCGTCATACAAGGCGCAATACACCTTGTCGGTATCTTTGGGATAGCGTATGCCGGTGATAATGGCTGAAAGGCGTATGTCCGGGCATTTGTCCGCTTTACGGAGTATGATAACCGTATCAGCCGCCAATAATCCGATATAGGTATTCAGATTGCAGGTGAACGTGCGGTATCCTTCACCATAAAGCGCAAGGATAACACGGTAAAGTTCCATACGGATTTTATCTTCTCTGAACTGGTCGTATTTTGTTGTCTTTTCAATGGTACAGCCGATGACGGCAACATTCTTGTCGTACATTTTTATGAGTTTTTTATTAATACTTTGTCCGTAATTGCTGTCAAGTGCCGAAAAAAAGCACGGAACTTAACAAGTCCGAACACAGGCACGACCAAGCGCCTCGCAGGAGACGAGTTAAGTCCGTGCCATTAGTGTATGACAAGGACTCCGCTCGTTTATTCTCCTGCATTAAAATTGGTCGTTTCGTGTCCGGGAATAAACAGCTAAAAGCTATTCTAATATGTTATCATTCAAATTCTTTAATCTTATAACTTTCTTTTTTGATTCAACCCTGCAAAAATAGAAAAAAGTCGGGCAATCGCATAGGGATTGCCCGACTTTTTTAAAAAGCGATATTCAGGTGTGGGGTGTGGCAGGTCATTCCACGGGCTCGCCGCCATAGCGAAAGCGGCAGATGTCCTCGTGGATTTCACACATGATATGCAGTTGCATCCGCTTACTGATATGGCGGCCTTGGGAACGCATGAACAGACGGTTCTCTATCAGGCTGCAAAACTTCGTGCCCTCCCGGCTTACAATGCAGACAATCTGATTTTCAAGGAAAAAATCCCTGTCGGTGGAATACTCCACGTCCGGGAACATTCTTATATATTTCATTCGCTGATATTTTAAAAGGTTTTACGGTGGCGGTGTGGGTGGGGTCGTCCGGCCCTGCCCTCTGTTCTCTTGGGGCGGTGAAAAAGATGTGCCGGATGTTGTTTCCGGCACATGCTTTCCGCTTGGGGTCAGGCGGCTTTTCCGCTTTCGGGCTTCTCTGTTTTCGGGGCGGTGGTCTTCTTCTCCGTCTTTTCTGTCGTCTGCTGTTTTTCGGCTTCCCTGGCAGCTTTCTTTTCCGCTTTCTTCATTTCCTTTATCCTTTCTTCCAAACGTTCATGCCGTTTCTGATATTCTTCCTCGTGGGTGGCTTTGGTAAGTCCGTACTGGTCGGGAAAGTGCATGTTTGCGAAGTCCCTTAACAGCTTGGATGCGTTGTTGTCCCCGTGCCCGTTCTCACAAAGGAAGTGGCTGATGAAGTCCCGTTTGATTACCGTCTTTTGTGCGTCCGTCAGTTTGGCTACAATTTTCATCCGCTGTTTCTCGTCCAATGCGAAAGGCTGGTCCTTGATGCCGAAAAGCGGGAAATGTCTCCTTTGAAGTTGGGCAAGCATGGCAAAATAGACCATACCGTCTTCGTACTGCGTGAACGGGCTTTCGGGATAGTCGTTCTCCCGGACAATCTTTTTCGTATCGGCAACAGTCTTTTCGATGGAAAGCTGTTTGAAACGCTTGTCCCTTTCCTGCAATGTCCCGATAGTGACGGGGGCGGTTTCCTTCCTGTTTATCTCCACGTAGCAGAGTTCGGGTTCTGTCTGCCCTACCTTTACATAGGTCTTTATCCTGCCTTCCTCCTTCATGCGGTCAAGTTCCTCCACCTTTCGGGCATATTCCTCGTTTCTGCGCTCAAATGTCTGCACCGCCTGTTCGTACTCTTTCGTTTGGGTGAACTGCTCTTTCTTCGGTGCTTCGGGTGCTTTGGGGAATTCCCTTGCCGATACGTTGTAGTCAAGTTCCTTGATTTCATGCCCTTTTCTGTCCAATTTCTGTAGTGCCATATCGTTACGGCTTCCGTAGTAGGGGCGTGCGACAACCAGCTTCGGATCGGATTTCAAAAGTTTCTCCGTCTCTTTTGCCACATGGGCTGCGTTCTTGGCTTCCAGACATTTGCGGTTGGTGCAGTGTCCGCACCCGTTATGCTCGGCAAAGAGGTTGTAATTGGCTGCGTTGTGTACGCATGTCTTGCATTCCGTCTTGTCGAACTTGTATTGCCCAAGGTCGGTGGTATAGCATTTTTCAAAGTACCTTTTGAAGAGGTTCAATGTATATCCCGTCCAATCCTCACCGTTCCCCTCTTTGAGGTGCTTCTCGTACACGTCCTTTTGTATATCGGGTTCATAGGTGCTTATCTCCTCGGCTACGCTGACAGTGATTGTTTCATTGTCCAACAGTTCACCGATAGGCGCATAGAGTTCGTTCAGTTTCAATCGGGTATAGATATATTTCTCGCTCCGTCCGAAACGGGCGGTCAGTGAATACATGTCATATCTGCCCTTTTCAAGCAACCGCTTGAACGCTTTTGCTTCTTCAGTGGGGCGTACCTGCTCACGCTGCAAGTTCTCGCTTAACGACATGTCTTCCGCTTCATCGTCCGTCACATTGTTATATATGGTTGCCTTTATGGTCTTTGCTCCTGCAAGCAATGAGGCACGGTAACGGCGTTCACCGTATATGATTTCATAACCGCCTTCCGTGCGTGGGCGTACCGCAATGGCCTGCAAGATCCCACTTCCCGAATGCTTTCCGCGAGTTCCTGCAATGATGCGTCTTTGAACGTCTTGCGGTGGTTGTTTGCGCTTGGGTGTACGGTGGTAATATCAAGGTCTGTTTCGGCTGTGGCCGTTGCAAGCGGTGTCTTGAACACGGCTTGCTGCGGTGCTTCTTCCGTAACGGTGGGAACGGTTGCCATTTCGGGTACGGCTGTTGCTGCTTCGGGTGTTTCCGTCACTTCGGTAGCCGTGGGCATGTTCTGCGATGTGAGTAACTTCATCGGCTTCGGGATGATTGCCAAAGCGGTTACTTTTACTGCTGTTTCTTTCTCTGATTTCTGTACGTTGTTCTTCTGTACTTTTTTGTTCGTCTTCATAATGGTAAGTTTTTAAATGTTGATAATTAATTGAATAGTTTTCCGTCTGAAAGGTATTCCCAACCGTTGGCGTTACTTTCTTCCGTGAAGTATTCCAAAGTCTGGGTGCTCTCCATATCATCCCGACAAGCACGGAAAAAGCTGTCGAGACATTCGTCCATAAGGTTGTCAAACGTGACATTCTCGGTGGGGGATTTCAAGAACCGATAAATCGGATCGAGAATATCGTTATCAATACAATAGCCTGTAAGGGGACAACAGGTATCTACAAATATCCTGCTTTCTCTCCCTTTCCTTCCGTTCCAAAAATATTTTCGGGTGTATAAGTCGTTCCAATGGTTGTTCATCAGATAGGCCACCAACCGCCAACCGCTCAGGCTGTCTATGCAGTCTTCCTGCCTGCTGCGGTAGTCATAGCTATAATTACATGCGTCATATCTCCAATTACGGCACACGATACCGAAGCGTTCGCAAAAGGCATCAAGGGTTTGGCGGTTCTCGTAAGTCCAACCGTAAAAGTATCGATTGCATAACCATTCGCCATGCGCCTTTTCCTTGGCTTCCTCGGATAACTCGGTTATCCGATAGAGGGTGTATGTTCTTGTTTCCGTTCTCATGTCGTTACTTTTTATGGGTTCTTTGATAGGCGGGGCGGATTGTTCCGCCCTGCCGTTCATGCTGTCATACGCGGATGCACGTGGCGAGTGCTTCCCTTACTTTCTGCTCCTGCTTCTTGGAATATATCCACCCTGCACGCCTTTCGCCCTTATAGGTGAGGTTCGCACGGAACAGACCGTTCAAGTCTTTCAGAACTTCCTTTATCGGTTTGGTGTCACCGAATACGGCAATCGCCTTTTCGCTGTATTCCACGATTTCAAGACTGAGGGCTGAAAGGTCTGCGGTTGCTGTCGGCTGTTGCGCTTCGGTTTCCCTCTGCGGTGCTTTCATGCAAAGGTTGGCTTCATCCCCTGCGGTGTGCGCATACCGTTCTATGAACTTTTCAAGGTCACAGATAGGCTCTTTCTCAACCGTCCAACCGCTGTACTTGTTCCTGCCCAGATACATGCCGTCTCCCATGCTGTAATTTTCACGGTGTTCGTAATCTGCGTTATATTCCACCAAATAGGCCGTTCCCTCAAAATTGGCGGCATGCTTGCGCATTTCCGAAAAGAGGTTGCGTGTATGCTTGGAAAAGCCTAAAATGACGGTTCTTGCTATACTGTAGTCGTAATAGTCCGTATAGCTGTCGCACTCGTTTACCCGTAGTGTGCCGATAATGACCGCCTTTGCATCCGTCGGGACAAGGGGGCGCAAACGCTCCGTACCGATTTTGGCGATACGTTCGTATTCCTCTCTTGCTTCCTTCGCTTTCTTTTCTTCTTCGGCTTTCTTCTCTTTTGCCTTGATGAGTAAAGCGGCTGTTTCCAACGGATCTAAAAACCTGGGGTTCGCATCATCGTAATAGATGCCTATCCCGAATTTCTCCGACAACGGGCGGATAAGGTCAGAAGTATCGAATTCGTATGTCCGCAAATTGACAAGATGATAGGTTATTCCCCACTTGTCACGGGTTACTTCATACACAACATAGCTGTCATAGCTGTAGCCTTCCAATACTACCACTTGGTTGACTAAAACGGTCTGAACGTCTCTGTCGTAACTTCTGTTAGCTCCCAATAAATGTACTTTGTTCATAATGAGTTGTTTTAATGATTAATATTTCGTTTCAGAGTATCACGCAAAGAACAAGGATGAAAAGAGCGAGCACGCAAAGGGAAAGGAAAGCGGAAAGGATGCACCACAAGGCACGGATGAGGAAGACTACCACCGCCAAAACTGCCAACATGGGCAGCATACCACCCAAACCAATCGCCACACCACCCAAAAAGGCACACACGAAACGTACCGCCACATAGACCACGAAGCCGCCCAGCGACCACTTCACCCAATTTTTAATGCCGGTTGGAGCGGAGCCGAAGCCTCGTTTCCAATCCTGCTGTATTTCAATTCTCTTTTTCATAACATTGACTTTTTTTTTATGCCTTGTCGGTGGCTTCACCTTGCTCGTTTCAGGGGGCAGATACGGACGGGGAGAAAATATGCAAGGCTTTTGGTGAAAAATTTTCAACCGCCCGGCTGGACGGATTGAAAAATTTTCGCCAAAACCCGCAGGGCGCGAAGCGGGCTTGCAGATTTTTAGGGGCCCCGTACGTAGCTTCGCACCCTGAACCACGCAAGGTGGAGCTACTGACGGGATAAATAAAAACGGGAAAATCGTTATATGGGAAAAAGAGAATTGAAATATGGCAGGATTCGTAGTCTGTTTAAACAAGCATAACTATCGTATTTATCACAGCTCAATATAATTTTTGGAAAATACATTTATTGTCAGAGTAAAACATATTAATAATTCTATGTTATAAGTTTAACAGATATGGCTTTGGTAATAAATTGTTAAATAAAGCCATCGCAATACGCTATAGTATTATTTTTTAGACTAAATAATGTGTGAACATATACTGTATGAATATTAAAATAATTCATATAAAGGAGATAAATTCTTTTGTATTTTAGTTACTTTTGCGTAAAAACTTTCAAATATGGAGTTTTTGATTGATATGTTAAGCTATGAAAAGTATAGTTGTATTTTGGTGTTTTTGCATCGTTGGCATATGTTATGTTTATGCTATAGACAGTAACCGAGTCGATTCTTTATTGCTGAAATTAGATCAGTCGATAAAGAAACGTCCTATATATATGGAACAAAAAGAGTTGAGACTGGCAAAACTGAGAAGGCAGTTGTTACAGTTAATATCGGAGGAAGAGCATTTTGCCATTCTTGGTGCATTATTGGATGAATATCGTTCATTCAATACGGATTCAGCATTTTATGTGGCTGAGGAGAGGGAACAGATAGCTATGCGTCTTGGAAACCGAGAATATATAGATAATGCCCGTATGAATAAAGCTGATGTCTTGGGAATGACAGGCATGTATAAGGAAGCAATGGATTTGATGCGAAATATTCATGCAGAACGGTTGTCGAAAAACCTCCGTCCCTATTATTATCATATCTATCGCACAATCTATGGACTTATGGCTGACTATGCAGTTACAAAGTATGAAAGGAAACTTTATACGGAACTTACGGACAAATATCGTGATTCATTGCTACTAGTCAATAAGGATAACCTTTTGATACATACCTTGATTCAGTCCGACCAGTATAATGTACGCAATGAATACGATAAAGCCATTTGCTTACTGACAGATTATTTAGCCCAGCAGAAGGAATATGAACATGATGTTGCAATTTGTGCCTATACTTTATCAGAGTCCTATCGTCTGAAAGGGGATAAAGAAAAAGAAAAAGAATTTCTGATTGTTTCTGCCATAGCAGATATGACAACCGCTGTCCGGGAATACATTTCTTTGCGTAAGCTAGCCATATTGCTTTATCAAGAGGGGGATATCGAGCGTGCCTATTCTTATGTAAAGATATGTATGGAAG
>OJRQ01000377.1_pt1 | contig 27549 bp, 26 predicted proteins | sample 1599271 | NCBI WGS metagenome assembly OJRQ01 (sample SAMN03922533, study PRJEB24848) | human gut metagenome | isolation source: stool sample | host: Homo sapiens | place: Germany | collected 2010-05 | reverse complement strand
AAGCGTTTTTCTTTGGGGCTCCACCCCGTTTCTTTGGGCAAGACCAAAGAAATGGGGTGGAACAGGCAGCACCAACCTAAAGTCCAGCAGGACAAAACGGCGAGTTCCTCCCAGCCAAGCCCCCACCCCCCGCCGCCAGACGGAACCCGCAACACGACCATAAACATCGAGAGGTAATCAAAGCATGGTAGATTTCATCGTAGAAGCCATAACCGGCGCGGACGTGGGGAAGTACCTCGCGACCTTTATCATCTCCATGATCCCGGTCATCGAGCTGCGAGGGGCGATACCCATAGGCGTCGGCCTGGGGCTGTCGCACGTGGAGGCGATGGGCGTCAGCATAGCCGGCAACATGCTGCCCGTGCCTTTCATCATCCTGTTCATACGGCCCATATTCAAATGGATGACGAAGCACAGCCCGCGGCTTGGACGGCTTGCAGAAAAGCTGGAGGCCAAGGCCGAGGGCAAATGGGACAGGATACACCGCTTCCAGTTCTTCGCGCTGACGCTCTTCGTCGCTATCCCCCTGCCCGGCACGGGGGCCTGGTCCGGGGCGCTCATCGCCGCCGTTATGAACATGCGCCTGCGTAGCGCCCTGCCCTCCATACTGCTCGGCGTCATCATCGCCGGCATATTGGTTACAGGCCTGACCTACGGCTTCACCTCAATTTTCGTTTAACAAAACCGGCCGCCGCCCCATAGAATTAAGCGAGGGGGTGACGGCGTGTTCTGGAAGATACTGCTCTGCGCCGTGGCGTCGGGGCTGGTGGTGTTGTTCCTCTGGTCGCTGAGGGGAACGCTGCTGCTGCCAGTGCGCTGCGGCAGACATTCGCGCCTGGAATTCCGGCTGCTGGTCACTGGACCGGAACCAGGGCTGGAGGAGACGCTGGGTGCCCTCGTATGGCTGAGAGAAAACGGCACGCTCAAAGGCAGCATAGTAATTGAGGACCGGGGCATGGACGCAGAGACCCGGGAAATGGCCCGGCTGCTAGCCCGGCGCTGGGACTGCGTCAGCCTCGGATGGGATGGGGAAGAATGGACGAACGAGAAGAACTGAATGAGCTCTCCGGACGGGTCGTGAGCGTGGTCTATGCCAACGAGGAGAACGGATATACCGTCCTGCGGCTGGACACCATGGACGGCGGAGTAACCACCGTTGTCGGAACTCTGCCCTCGGCCTGCCCGGGCGAGGAGCTGCACGCCTTCGGGGAATGGATGACCCACCCGAGCCACGGCCGCCAGTTCCGGGCCGAGTACGCCGAGCGCAGCCTGCCCCGTACGGCGGAGGCCATCTACGCCTACCTCGCGGGCCGCTCCGTCAAGGGCATAGGCCCTGCAACAGCCACGCTCATCGTGGACAGATTCGGGGAAAAGACCCTCGACGTGCTCGAAAACCATCCTGAGCTGCTCTCGGAGATACGCGGCATAGGCCGGGAGAAGGCCGCGCGCATCTCGGCGGACTTCCGCCGCCAGGCAGGGCTCCGGCGGCTCATGGAGTTCCTCTGCGGCCACGGCCTGCGGCCGCTCCTGGCCGTTCGGCTCTACAGGTTCTACGGCGAGGAGGCCATGGACGTCCTCGGCGGGGACCCCTACATACTTGCTGCGGCGCATATAGGCGGCAGTTTCGCGGAGGCGGACCGCCTGGCTTTTGACCTGGGCGGCGATGCCGAGGACCCGAACCGTGTGCGCGCCGCCGTCATCTTTGAGCTGAGGCACAACGCGGGGAACGGCCACTGTTTCATTCCCAGGGACAAGCTCGTCCCCGCCACGGCGCAGTTCATAAGCGCCTCGCCAGAGAGCGTGGAGGCCGCTATAGACGAGCTGCGGGAGCAGGGCCAGGTCACGCAGGACAGCCTCGCCGGCCGCGAGGCCTGTTATCTCTCCGAGCTCTACGAGGCCGAGACCTATGTCGCGGAAAAACTCAAAGCCCTCGCCTCGGAGCCAAAACCCGAGGACGAGGCGACGCGCCAGCTCGTCGCGCGCGTGGAGGCCAGGGGCGGCATAGTCTACGCGCCCCTGCAGCGCGAGGCCCTGAGCCTTGCCGCCAGGAGCCGGGTCATGGCCCTCACCGGCGGACCCGGCACGGGCAAGACCACCTCCCTGCACGGGATTTTGAGCCTCTACGACTCTCTGGGAATAGAAACGCTGCTCACCGCGCCGACTGGCCGCGCGGCCAAGCGCATGTCCGAGCTCACAGGCCGCGAGGCCTCCACCATCCACCGCCTGCTTGGCGCCGCCTTCTCTCCGGAGGGCGAGGACACCGTCTTTTCCCGTGACGAGGACGACCCGCTGGAGTGTGGCGCCGTCGTGCTGGACGAGTGCTCGATGGTTGACATAACGCTTATGCGCGCGCTGCTCGCGGCGCTGCCGGAGGGCTGCCGCCTCATTTTGGTGGGGGACGCGGACCAGCTGCCGAGCGTGGGGCCGGGGCGGGTGTTCTCAGATATCCTGCGCTCGGGGGAGATACCGGCGGTGAGGCTGACGGAGGTGTTTCGTCAGGCGGAGGACAGCCGGATAGTCCGCTGCGCGCACGAGATAAACAGGGGGGAGCACCCGGAGTTTCGCAAGAACACGGGCGGCCTCTTCCTGCTGAACCGTCCGGAGCAGGAGCGGGCGTCGGACACGATAGTCGAGCTGTGCGCCGAGCGGCTGCCGAAGCGCATGGGCATCCAGCCGGAGGAGATACAGGTCCTGACGCCGACGCGGAAGGGGGAGTTGGGCTCAATTTCGCTCAACCGCCGGCTCCAGGCGGCGCTGAACCCGCCCGCGAAGGGCAAAAACGAGAAAATTTTTGGCGAAGTTGCCTTCCGTGAGGGCGACAGGGTAATGCAAATCCGGAATAACTATGATATAATCTGGCACAGGGAGCAGGGAGAGGGCCGCGAGCCTGAAGCGGGCTCGGGCATCTACAACGGCGACATAGGCTATATCCTCGGCATAGACGCCGAGAACGAAACGCTGACGGTGGATTTTGACGGGCGCGTGGCGGCGCTGAGCTTTGAGCAGCTCATGCAGCTGGAGCATGCCTGGGCCATGACGGTCCACAAGTCCCAGGGCAGCGAATACAGGGCCGTCGTGCTCGCGCTGGCGCAGGCCGCGCCGCGGCTGTTGACGCGGGGCGTGCTCTACACCGCGGTGACGCGCGCGCGGGAGCTGCTCATAGCCGTCGGCGGTGAAGAGACGGCGCACAGAATGATAGACAACCACGTCCAATCCAGGAGATACAGCGGCCTGAGGCTCAGGCTGAGCTCTGAAAAATAGAGAAGGAGGCGTGCTTGCCGTGCCGAAGTCGAAAAGCGGGATACTGGACATCATCTTTCCGCCGCGCTGCGCCTTTTGCCGCGGCTTGCTGAAGCGGGGCGAGAGCGGGATGTGCGCCGAGTGCGCGAAGAGCCTGCCCTACACCTCGCCCTCGGAGCGGGCGGGCACGGATTTCGTCGCGGCCTGCGTCGCTCCGCTCAGGTACGAGGGTGCGGTGCGCGAGGCGCTGCACCGCTACAAGTTCCAGGGCGTGACGGCCTACGCGGGCGTCTTCGGCCGACTGGTGGCGGACTGCATCCGCGAGCGCCTGGCGGGGGAGTACGAGCTCATCTCCTGGGTGCCGCTCTCCAGCCAGCGCCTGAAAGAGCGCGGCTACGACCAGGCCATGCTGATAGCCATGGCCGCGGCGCTGGAGCTTGGGGACGTCGCCGTCGAGACCCTGCGCAAGAGGAAGGACGTGGCCCCGCAATCGGCCACGGGCAGCCTTGAAAAGCGCCGCGCGAATATCTCCGGCGCCTATGAGGTCATAGACCCGGAGTTGGTCGAGGGCAGGAGGATACTGCTCATAGACGACATCATCACGACAGGCGCCACGGTGTCCGAGTGCGCGAGAACGCTGGGCATGGCCGGCGCGGAGAGCGTGGTCTGCGCGGCGCTGGCAAGAGTTGACTAAACGGGCCGCAAGCGGTCAATGATTACCTTAAGACTGGAAAGGTGCAAATGCTATGCTGATATTCGAACGTGATATAGCGCTGGACATGGGTACTACGGGCGTGCTGCTCTATTCGAGGGGTAAGGGCGTCCAGATACGCGAGCCGACCATCGTGGCCGTGGACAAGTTCTCCGGCAAGCTGCTCAAGGTCGGACACGACGCGCAGAAGATGCTGGGCCGCACGCCCGCGAGCATTGTGCCCATCCAGCCCATCATGGACGGCGTCATCTCGGACTACGACATGACTGTGGCCATGCTCCGGGAGCTCATAGGCCGGGTGACGAGCTTCAGCCTCTTCAAGCCCCGCGTCCTGGTCTGTGTGCCGGGCAGCATCACGGGCGTGGAAGAGCGCGCGGTGATAGACGCCGTGGTCGAGGCGGGCGCGAGGAAGGTCTACCTCGTGGAGAGCGCCGTCGCCACGGCCTACGGCGCGGGCATAGACGTCTCTAAGCCGGACGGCCACCTCATCATCGACATCGGCGGCGGCACGACGGAGACGGCGGTCGTCTCGCTCGGCGGCGTGGCCGAGTGCGAGTCCATAAAGGTCGCGGGCGGCAGCTTTGACGACGCCATCATCCGCTACGTCCGGCGGCGCTATAACGTCCTCATCGGCGCCAAGACGGCGGAGGAGGTCAAGATAAACATCGGCTGCGTCGTTCCGAAGCCGGAGGTCGGCATCGAGGAGGTCAAGGGCCGCGACCTGGTGACGGGCCTGCCCAAGATGGTGAAGCTGAGCTCCACGGAACTGGCCGAGGTTCTGCTGGAGCCCGCGCGAGAGATACTTGAGAGCATCCACTACGTCCTGGAGCGCACGCCGCCCGAGCTCGTGGCGGACATCTCGCAAAACGGCATAGTCATGTCCGGCGGCGGCAGCCTCATCTACGGCATAGATATGCTGGTCGAGCACGACACAAACCTGCGCACGGTGGTGGTGGACGACCCCATCTCCTGCGCGGCCTACGGCGCGGGCAAGATGCTCCTGCGCCTGAACGAGCTGCCCGAGGGCATGGTGAACTTCGCCCGCAAGCGCCAGCTCCAGAACTGAAAAGCGAAAAGAAGCCGCCCGGCTGTGCAGCCGGGCGGCTTTTGTCATGTTTTTTAGTCCGGGTCCTGGAAGCCCTCGCCGAAGACCATGTCCGTGGAGCTTATCATGATGAAGCTGGCCGAGTCCGCCTCGCGGACGGCGCGCTTGGCCTTGAAGGCTTGGCTCTTGCTCAGGGCGCTGATGACCAGCTGCTTTTCCCGCTTGGTGTAGGCCCCACGGATGTCCGCGATGGTGCTGCCGCGCTCCGTCTCGCGGCTGATGGCCTCCGCCACCTCGTCGCCGTGCTCGGTAACGACGAGCATCATCTTGCCCGAGCTCAGGCCGTAGCTGACCCGGTCTATGACCGCGCCGACGGCGAAGACGGACACCGCCCCGTAGAGGAAGGAGTCCACATCCCGGAAGACCAGGGCGCCGAGGCTTATGATGACGGCGTCGCTGACTATGGAGATGGTGCCGGTGGAGATGTGCGGGTGCAGCTTTTTGAGGGAGAGCACGAGAAAATCCATGCCCCCCGTCGAGGAGCCGCGCGAGTAGACTATGGCCAGGCCGAGGCCCATGAGCGCGCCGCCGAAGAGGGCGGCAACGAGCCTGTCCCCCGAGTAGTGCGGCAAAACCGGGCCGAGCAGGTCTATGATGACCGACACGAGTACCATGGATTTGAGGCTCTTGAGGAAGAAATCCCGCCCCAGCACGCGGAAGCTGAAGATGACGAGCGGGATGTTCAGCAGGATCGAGAGTACGCCTATGGGCAGGGAGGGGAAGAGGTGGTTTATGCTTACGGCGAGGCCGCTCACCCCGCAGGTGGCGATCTCGGCGTCCACGATGAAGGTGCTTATCGCCGCGGCGTAGAGAAAGCTGCCGGCGAGGTCGCAGGCCAGGTCTGCCGCCAGCCGCCTGAGTTTGGCTTTATTCATGCCGTGTACCTCCTTCTTTTTATCCGGGACGCGGCCCTCATATTGGCGTCGATATTATACCTTTCCCCACGACATGCCGTCAAGTGCCGGGTAACAGACAAGGACCCGGCGCTTTGTGCGCCGGGTCCCGCTGGCCCGCGTCAGAGCTCGGAGTTTGCCGGGCCCGGGTACTGCTCCTGCACGGCTGGGGGCAGGTCTTCCCAGAAGACCTCGGCCCAGCTCACGACGCCGCGCAGGGGCATGGTTTCGAGCAGGATGAAGGCGTCCTCCGTGAGGATGCGGCTGGTCTTGAAGCTGATGTCCCGGCTCCGGCCATCCGCATCGTAGCAGACGAGGGTATATTCGTATACCATATCGTCGCTCGCGGCCACCTCTTTTACGCAGCTGTTGTCTATCTGAGAGTACCACTCCGCGCCTGTGCCGCCCCAGCCGAACCAGATCGCTGCGCCGACGATGAGGATGATGAGCGCCACTATCAGTATTATTATGAGCAGTTTTGCCGATTCCATGAAGAGCACCTCCTACCTCACGGTCCCGCTGTTCGGGCGGACAATCTTGTAATAGGATCTGGCCGTAAGGGCGTAGACCACAGCGTACACAGCGCAGAATACCAAGAGCGTGCCGAGCGTGCAGAGCGCCGTGAGCTTCACGTTCGTCAGCGAGAAAAGACGCAGGAGCAGCACGACGAGGTTGAAGTCAAAGGCGATGTGGATGGCCGCCACCAGTATGGGCATGAAGAACACCGTCAGAATCTGGCTGCGTATGGCGCGGCGCGCCTCGCGCTCGGAGAGGCCGACCTTGCGCATGATGTCGAAGCGGGCGTTGTCCTCGTAGCCCTCCGAGACCTGCTTGTAGTAAATTATCAGGACCGTCGCCATCAGGAAAACGATGCCCAGGAACACGCCCAGGAAGAGGAAGCCGCCGGAGAGACCGTAGACGTCCCGTTCCGTCTCCGAGCGCAGGTCTATGCGCAGGACGTCGTAGTAGCCCGCGTCCACGCCATCGCCCTCGCTGGAGGCGGCAAAGTAGTCGTCCACCATGGCCGCGAGAGCCTCGTCCGAGGCCTCGAAGTCGTACTGCCCGCGCCAGATGTAGGAGCCGTTCTCCTGCCCCGCGACCAGCTCCAGCAGCGCCGCGGTGTCCGGTACCACGAGGACGATATCGTCGTCATCCTCCGTCCAGTTTACGGCTACCATGTTCAGCACTATCTGTGCGGCCGTGAGTTTCGCCTCACCCACAAGCCCGATGCAGACAGTCCCGCCGTCCTTGTCCAGGAAGCTGAAGCTGTCTCCGAGCTCACAGTTCGGCGGGACGTGCGCCAACGCCTCGCCCGGGGCCAGTTCAGGGACCGGCTCGCCCGTCAGCTGGGCGTAGGTCTCCGCCGTGACGGCCATGATGGTGTATAGGGAGTTTGCGTCCACAGCGGAAAAGCTGTAATATTCCACAGCCTTCGCCGCCGAGGGCGCGAGCTTGTGCCCGGCAAAGTAGTCCTCGAACCAGGCGTCCATCGCCGCGGCGTCGTAGGGCGTGTGGTACTCGATGGTCTCCTCGCCCGTCTCCTCGTTGTAGACGTGGTCCTCGGCGGAGCTGGCATAATACGTCGTCTCCACCACCACGTCGGAGGGGCAGTGGACGTTCACCTGCTCCTCGCTGCCGAGGTAGAGGGAGAGCGTGCCGCTCACCATGACCATGACCATGGTGCAGAGTATGCAGATGTTCGCCAGGCCCACGGCGTTGCGCTTCATCCGGTAGAGCATGCCGGAGACGCTGATGAAGTGGTTGGACTTGTAATAATAGCGCTTGTTGCGCCTCAGCGCCTTTAAAACCGCTATGGAGACAGAGGTGAACAGGCAGTAGGTGCCGATTATGACCGCAAAGACCGCGAGGAAATATACCGCCACGGCCATGCCGGGATTGTCCACGAGCATCGCCACGGCGTAGCCCGCACCCAGGAAGAGAACCCCCACTATCGTGAGAAACCAGTTGGCTTTAGGTTCTTTTTCACCCACATTGCCGCCGCGCAGCAGCTCAACAGGGCGCGAACGCCCCACCTTGGCGAGATTCGCCAGCAGCGTCAGCAGTATGAGCCCCGCGAAAAAGAGCACCACGATGATAATGGCTATGGGCTGCACCGAGAAGCCGAAGGGTACGGGCAGGCGCATGAGCCGGAAGAGCGCCAGGCTCACGAGCTTGGTGAGCAGGATGCCCACGGCGAGGCCGCCGCCGATGCCGATGAGGGCGATGTAGAGCGCCTCAAACACCATGATGCCGGCGATGTTCGTCTTGCTCATGCCGAGCACGCTGTATAGGCCCAGCTCCTTCTGCCGCCGCTTCATCAGGAAGCTGTTCGTGTACAGCAGGAAGATGCAGGAGAAGAGGCCCAGGACGAACATGCCCAGGGTCATGAACATGGACACATACATCGGGCCATTGGATGTCCCCGCGGCCAGTTCCTTTGAGCCGGGGTCGGAGACTATGGCGGCCATGATGTAGAAGGCTGCGGCGGTGCCGATTACAGTGAGGATATAGGGCAGGTAGAAGCGGCGGTTGGACTTCATGCTCCGCGCCGCGAGCTTGGGATAAAAGGAGAGCTTACGCACCGAGCTCACCGCCTTGTGCGATAACGGTCAGCGTGTCCGAGATGCGCGCGAACATCTGCTCCGCCGTCTGACCGGCGCGGTAGAGCTGGTGATAGACCTCGCCGTCGCGCAGGAAGAGGACGCGCCCCGCGTGGGAGGCGGCCTTGACGGAGTGCGTGACCATGAGTATGGTCTGGCCCTCCTCATTTATTTCACCGAACATGTTGAGCAGGGCGTCCGTCGCACGGGAGTCAAGCGCGCCCGTGGGCTCGTCCGCGAGGATGATGCGCGGGCGGGTGATGAGCGCGCGGGCGACTGCGGCGCGCTGCTTTTCGCCGCCTGAGACCTCGTAGGGGTACTTGCCCAGAAGGCCCGCAATGCCGAGCCGCTGGGCGATGGGCCCGATGCGCCCGCTCATCTCCTCGAAGCTCTTGCCCGCGAGGACGAGGGGGAGGAAGATGTTGTCCCGCAGCGTGAAGGTGTCAAGGAGGTTGAAATCCTGGAACACGAAGCCCAGCTTGTCGCGCCGGAAAGCGGCCAGCTCACGCTCCGGGATGCCGGTGATGTCCCGCCCGTCGAGCAGCACCTGGCCGGAGGTCGGCCTGTCGAGCGCGGCGAGGATGTTCAGAAGCGTCGTCTTGCCGGAGCCGGATTCGCCCATGATGGCGACGTACTCGCCCTCGACAACGGAAAAACTCACGTTCGAGAGCGCCTGGACCTGCGCCCCGCCGAAGCGAGTGGTGTAGATTTTTTTGAGATTGGATACCTCAAGCAGTGACATTGAAATGTCTCCTCCTTCCTGGATTACGCCCATATCATAGCAGAGCATCGCGCGCCGTTCCATCGCTTTGCCTTACGTTAAGGCCTCCAATGTGACATTTTTGAAAGGTTGGCGTCCCAGAGCACGGACAGAGTGTGCATACGGAGGACATTTGTACAGAATGAACATACACAAGCCCTTTTTCCGCGGCGATATTGTAATTGCTTAATGTGCCGCAGCGGTGGTATAATACAGTATCTTGTGCGCAGGCACAGTGGGAAAAATACAGGCCGAGGAGCTGTTTTGTCATGAATTATGAGCACATACGCCGCGAGGACGCGGAGATCTTTGCCGCAATGGAGCAGGAGCTCACGAGGCAGCGCGACCATATAGAGCTTATCGCCTCGGAAAACTTCACCTCTCCGGCGGTCATGGAGGCCGTCGGCAGCCATCTCACGAATAAATACGCCGAGGGCTATCCCGGCAAGCGTTTTTACGGCGGCTGTGAATATGTGGATATAGTGGAGGACATCTGCCGCAACAGGGCCAAGGAGCTCTTCGGGGCTGAGCATGCCAACGTGCAGCCGCACTCCGGCTCCCAGGCGAACGTTGCCGTCTATCTCGCCCTGGCGAAGCCCGGGGACGTGCTCATGGGTATGGACCTCGCCTGCGGCGGCCACCTCACCCACGGCTCCAGGGCCTCCATAACCGGCAAATACTTTGACGTCCACGGCTACGGCGTGGACCCCGAGACGGAGCTCATCGACTATGACGAGATGCTCCGCATGGCCAAGGAGCTGCGCCCGAAGATGATAATCTCCGGCGCCTCCGCCTATTCCCGCATCATCGACTGGGCTAAGATACGCGAGATATGCGACGAGGTTGGGGCCTATATGTTCGTGGACATGGCCCATATCGGCGGCCTTGTAGCCGGCGGGGCGCACCCCTCGCCCGTGCCTTACGCCGACGTCGTCACGACGACGACGCACAAGACCCTGCGCGGTCCGCGCGGAGCCATCATCCTCTGCAAAGAGGAGCTGGCTAAGAAGATAGACTCCGCCATATTCCCCGGCAGCCAGGGCGGCCCGCTCATGCACGTCATCGCGGGCAAGGCCGTCTGCCTGAAGGAGGCCATGCAGCCGGAGTTCGCGGAGTACCAGCACCAGGTGGTGCGCAACGCCGCGGCCCTGGCCGAGACGCTCTCCGCCGGCGGAGTGCGCCTCGTCTCCGGCGGCACGGATAACCATCTGCTGCTTGCGGACGTCATGAGCATGGGCGTCACAGGCCGAGACATGCAGGAGCGGCTCGACCGCGCGCACATCACCGCCAACAAGAACGCCATCCCCTTCGACCAGCAGCCGCCCCACCTGGGCAGCGGCGTGCGCTTCGGCTCCCCGGCCGCCACGACGCGCGGCATGAAGGAGGCCGAGATGCGCCGCATAGGCGGGCTCATCCTGCGCCTCATGCAGGAGGGCGAGAGCGCTGTGCCGGAGGTCAGGGACGAGGTCATGGAGCTTTGCGAGCGTTTCCCGCTCTATCCGGGCGTCATCTGAAATAATGTACCGCGTGTTCGTCGTTGAGGATGACCCCGTCATCGCCGGGGCCATCTGTGCCCAGATGGACAGCTGGGGGCTTGAGGCCCGCTGCGCCAAGGATTTCGGCGCGGTCATGGCGGAGTTCGCCGCCTTCGACCCCCAGCTCGTGCTGCTGGATATCTCCCTGCCCCGCTACTCGGGCTACCACTGGTGCGCCGAGATACGGAAGGTCTCCAAGGTGCCGGTGATGTTCATCTCCAGCGCCTCGGACAACATGAACATCGTCATGGCCATGAACATGGGCGCGGACGATTTCATCGCCAAGCCCTTCGATTTGGAGGTGCTCATGGCGAAAGTGCAGGCGCTGCTCAGGCGGGCCTATGACTTTGCGGGGACGGGCAAGGTGCTTGAGTGCGGCGGGGCGGTGCTGGACATCCCCGGCGGGGCGCTCGTGTACGGCGAGGGGCGCGCGGAGCTCACGAAAAACGAGCTGCGCATCCTTCAGGCCCTCATGGAAAAACACGGTTCCGTCGTCTCGCGCGACGCGCTGATGCTCCGCCTCTGGCAGACGGACAGCTTTGTGGACGAGAACACGCTGACGGTGAACGTCACGCGCCTGCGCCGCAAGCTGGAGGCCCTGGGCCTGGGCGATTTTATCAAGACCCGCAAGGGCCTGGGCTATATCATAGACTGAGGGGGCGCGGCGCAATGTATATCCTCTCATATTTCAGGAAGCACTGGCGAGGGCCGGTGCTTTTCCTGCTTTGCGCCGCGATATGCGGCGCGGTGTTCTATCTGTACGGCCTGCCGGCGGAATCGGTGCTGTATGCGGCGGCGCTCTGCCTTGTACCCTGCCTGGGCTTCCTGATAGTTGACATCGTGTCCTACAGCCGGCGCGTGCGGGCGCTCAGGGAGCTTTTGCGGAATATCCGCGTCTCGATAGAGCGCCTTCCCGAACCGCGCGACGGCGTTGAGGGCGCCTACGACGCGCTGCTGCGCGAGCTCTGGGACGAAAAGAGCAAGCTCGACGCCGAATACAGCGCCTCCCGCCGCGAGGCCGAGGACTACTACGCCATGTGGGCGCATCAGATCAAAACCCCCATCGCCGCCATGCGCCTGCTGCTCCAGCAGGGCGCGGAGCCGGACGGGGCCGCCGTCTCGGCGGAACTGTTCCGCATCGAGCAGTATGTCGAAATGGTGCTCTCCTACCAGCGGCTGGGCAGCGACACGGTGGACCTTGTGCTGCGCCGGGTGGAGCTCGGCCGCGTCGTGCGCGGCTGCGTGCGCAAGTTTGCGGGGCTGTTTATAATGAAAAAGCTGCCGCTTGAGCTGGGGGAGGTAGGTCTCGAAGTGCTGACGGATGAGAAGTGGCTGGCTTTCGTCATAGAGCAGCTGCTCTCGAACGCGCTCAAGTACACCCGGGAGGGAAGCATAAATATCCGCGTCGAAGGCCGCAGCCTTGTCATCGAGGATACCGGCACGGGCATAGCGCCGGAGGATCTTCCCCGCCTGGGTGAACGCGGGTTTACAGGCTACAACGGCAGGGAGGAAAAGGGCTCCACGGGCCTCGGCCTCTATCTCTGCCGCCGCGTCTGCGATAAGCTGGGCCACAGCCTGCGCTTTGAGTCGGAGCTGGGCCGCGGCACCCGGGCCGTCATCGGTTTCCCGGACTGCCGCCTGGATGTGGAATGAAAAGCTCCCCCGTCCGCCGGACGGGGGAGCTTTTAGGCTTTTCGGCTCAGAAGATGTCGTCGAGCACCTTTTCGGGCGCCCGTTCGAGCTCCTGGGGGTTTTTGAGATAGTATTTCATGTGCTTGAAGGCGGCGGCGTAGTAGGCGCCGTCCACAATGCGCTCGTCGCAGACGATTTTGTAGTCAACATACTTGTGCTCGACGGGCTGGCCGTGGCGGTCAAGCTCCACCACGCGCCGCTTGGCGCCGAAGGCGAGGAAGACCGGCAGGTTGCCGAAGTTGTAGAGATGGTGGTATATGGGCGGGATGCCGAGGGAGCCGAGGTCAGTGACTATCATGGAGCCGTGGAAGGGGCTGACCCGCAGCAGGGACATGGGGATGAGGTCGAAATAGTCCATAACGCGCAGGACCCAGACTGCAAACTTGAGAAAAATGCCGGGTATCTTCATGAGCACGCCGGCTACCTTTTCCGTGCCGCTGTCGTCGGAGACGCGTATCTCTTCGACGGCGTCGTTCATGTTACGGTAGACGTCGTAGATGGTGTCGGTGGGCTCGAAAACGACCTTGGCGCAGGTCTCCTCAGACTCGGTGGTGATGCCGCGTTTTACCATCATGTTTATCAGGATCTCGTTGCGCGCATAGACCCGCTGGCCGGAGACGAAGCGGTTGAGGCCGGGCAGCTGGGAAACCACCCTTATATAGGCGGCGATAAACAGGTGCAGCATGCCCAGACCCTTGTAGCCCTCCTGACGCTTGGCGCGCAGCCAGCGGTCCGTCTCCGATATCTCAACGGAGCCGGCGAACTGGTTGCAGGCGTCGTTGCGGTTTATCATTATGTAGGACTCAAACATGTTCAGCGCAGGCAGGGTGCGCAGGCGGCGCCCCTCCTTGCGGTCCCCGAACCGGCGATGATAGTTTGATTCACTCATGGCAGTTACCTCCACAGGCGGATAAAATTGTCTCAGGGACTTTACATTATAATATGGCTTTCGCCGCAAATCAAGTGTTAACGGCATTTAATACGCTGAAGCCCTAACATTCGTGAAGATTGACAAAATCTTGACGCAGGTTTTGGCGGCGAGATTGTGCCTATTTTATCATGTAATATGCGCAAATTTGCTTGCTTAATTTAGGCTGTTTTGGTATTATTAATGACGTAGATACCTGACGGATGATGGCGCTTTCCGCATCCGTCTTTTTCGGTGGGAGGTGTATCAATGTCTTTTGAAGCGATCACAACGATAAGCGAGGCCGAAGAGAGCGCGAAGCGCATGAAGGCCGAGGCGCTCTCGGCGGCGAAGGCGGCGGAGGCCGCGGCGCAGGCCGAGGGCCGTACGGCGTTGGCCGAGGCGGAAAAGAAGGCCGCCGCGGAGCTTGCCGAGCTGCGCTCGAAGTCTGACGAAAAGGCCAAGGAGGACGCGCGGCAGCTTGCCTCGGATACGGAGAACAGGAAAGCGGCAATGCGCGCGCGGGCCGACGCGCGTCTTGAGAAGGCCGCCGCGCTTATCGTGGAAAGGGTAGTGAACGGCTGATATGGCGATAGTAAAGATGAAAAAGCTCAGGCTGCTGGCCATGTCTGCGGACAGGCAGGCGCTGCTGAAGGAGCTTTTGCTTCTGGGCTGCGTCGAGGTCAGCGAGCCTACCGAGCTTCCGGAGGAGGCGTATCCGGCCCTGAGCCGCTGCGACTCCGCGGAGCTGACGCGCGTGAAGGCGCAGCACGCGGAGCTCACGAACGCGGTGAAGCTGCTGGATAAATACTCGCCCGAGAAGTCCGGCTTCCTCAAGCCTCTGCCTGAGGCGGAGGCGGCGGAGCTTCTGGACGAGGCACGTCTTCCGGAGGACATCGCCCTCGCGCAGAAACTCATGGAGCTCGAAGAGCGCATCCGCCGCAACGGAGCCGAGGTGCTGCGGGAGCAGACCCAGTTGGAGACTCTGGCCCCCTGGCTGCCCCTGGATTTGCCTCTCTCCTGCAAGGGTACGGAGCGCGCCGCCGCGATGACGGCGTCCCTGCCTGCGGCGTTGGACATGACCGAAGCGGACGCGGCGCTGGGCGCTGCGGCCCCCGAGGCCCAGCTCTTCAGGGTCTCGGACGACAAGAGCCTGCACTATGTTCTGCTCGTATGCCTGAGGGACGGGCTGGACGCCGCGCTTGAGGCCCTGCGGCCCCTGGGCTTCAACCTCATGAGCCCCGGCGAATTCGACTGCACGGCGAAGCAGGCCGCCGAGCGGAGCGAAAAGAAAATAGCGGATTTGAACCGCGAAAACGGCGAGCTGGCCAAGGCCATAGCCGCCGAGGCCCCGCACAGGTCGGAGCTGAAGCTGCGTGCCGACACGCTGGCCACCAAGATAACCCGCGCCGAGGCCGAGGCGAGGCTCATGCAGACCGAGACCTCCGTCTGCCTCCAGGGCTGGGTGCCTGCTGAAAAAGAGCAGGAGCTCGCTGGTGTCCTCGCGAAGTACGACTGCGCCTGGGAGACCGCGGACCCGGCGGAGGACGAGTATCCCGATGTGCCGGTGAAGCTCAAGAACAACCGCTTCACCCGCGCGATGAACATGGTCACGGAGATGTATTCGCTCCCGGCCTATGACGGCGTGGACCCGAACCCGCTGATGGCACCGTTTTTCATCCTGTTTTACGGCATCATGCTGGCGGACATGGGCTACGGCGTGCTCATGATAATCATCGCCCTGCTGGTGCTGGGCAAGAAGAAGCCCAAGCGCGGCATGCGCAACTTCTTCGAGCTGCTGCTATGGTGCGGCATCTCGACCACCGTCTGGGGCGTCATAACCGGCGGCTGCTTCGGCGATCTGCCGCTGCAGGTGGCGCAGATAATAAACCCGGACACCACCTGGACGGGCCTGCCCGCCCTCTTCACCCCGCTGGAGGACACGGTCATGATCCTCATCGGCGCGATGGCCCTGGGCGTCGTGCAGATAATAACGGGCATGGTCATCAGCTTCGTGGAGAAGTGCAAGGCCGGAGACGTGTTCGGCGCCGTGTTTGAAGAGGGGACCTGGTGGATGATCTTCGCGGGCGGCGCGCTCGCGGCGCTCGGCATCGGCAGCGTGGCCGGAGTGCCTGTGGTGCTCGTCATCGGCATCGTGATGCTGGTCATCGGCAACGCCAAGGGCAAGAAGAACATCGCCTCCATACTGATAGGCGTCGTCGCCGCCGTCTACAACGGCGTGACGGGCTACTTCGGCGACATATTGAGCTACTCGCGTCTCATGGCCCTCATGCTCGCGGGCAGCGTCATAGCGCAGGTGTTCAACACCATCGGCGCCATCTTCGGCAACATAGTCGTGTTCCTTATAATCTCCATCGTGGGCAACGCCCTGAACTTCGCGCTGAACCTCCTGGGCTGCTTCGTGCACGACCTGAGGCTCCAGTGCCTGGAGTACTTCGGCAAGTTCTACAAGGACGGCGGCAGGCCGTTCAGACCCCTTGAGATAAACACCAAATTTGTAAACGTCGCTACAACCGACAAATAAGAGGAGGAAATTAAAATGAGTTTTCTTGAACAGTTCGGCGGAATGGCACTCGGCCTTCTGGGCGCCGGTCTCTCGGCCGCGCTCGCCGGCATCGGCTCTGCGAAGGGCACAGGCATCGCGGGCGAAGCGGGCGCCGGCCTGCTGTGCGAGGACCCCAGCAAGTTCGGTAAGGTCATGATACTGCAGGTCATCCCCGGTACGCAGGGTCTGTACGGCCTCGTCGTTTGGTTCTTCGCCTCCTTCCGCATGGGCCTGCTGAACGGCACCATCATGGACCTGACGGTCACCGAGGGCCTGCGCTACTTCGTCGCCTGCCTGCCGATGGCGCTGGGCGGCTGGATCTCCGCCATTGCCCAGGGCCGCGTGGCCGCCGCCTCCATCAACCTGCTGGCCAAGAAGCCGGACGACTGGTCCAAGGGCATGGTGCTCTGCATCACCGTCGAGTTCTACGCGATACTTGCCCTTCTGGCCTCCATGCTCATGATCCTCAACATCGGTTGAGCGAGCCCCCGCAAGGAAGACAGCTATGAACGGAATCGAGAAAATAACCGCTCGCATCAGGGCGGACGCGGAGGCGGAATGTGCCGCCATCCGCGCCGAGAGCGAGGAGCGCTGCGCCGCCATCCGCGCGGAGAACGAGCGGGCCGCCCAGGAGGAATACTGGCGGCTGGTGCGCGAGGGCGTGAAGGACACCGAGCAGCGTGTCCAGCGCCTGGGCCGTACCGCGCGCCTTGAGGCCAAGAAGAGCGTGCTCAACATGAAGCAGGAGGCCGTTTCCCGCGCCTTTGAGCTGGCGCGGCAGAAGCTGGCCGGCCTGCCGGAGCAGGACTACGTCGCCTTCCTCGCCCGCGAGGCCGCCGAGGCCGCGATAACGGGGCAGGAGGAGGTCATCCTCTCCGAGAAGGACCGCGCCGCCTGCGGCGCGAAGGCCGTGAAGGCCGCCAACGAGCTCATAGCAAAGCGCGGGCTGGACGGCTGCCTCACCCTCTCGGACGAGACGCGCCCCATGACCGGGGGCCTCATCCTCAAGCAGGGCGACATCGAGGTCAACTGCACGGTTGACACCCTGCTGGACCTCTCGCGCAGCGAGCTTGCCGCGCGCGTGGCGGAGGTGCTCTTTGAGGGCTGAGGCCGCGTTCGGCGGCGCACATTCACGGACAAGGAGGTAAGGTCTTGTCTAAGAAAACGAAGGATCTGAATTATCTTGCCATGTCTGCGATGCTCCGCGCGCGCGAGGCGAACATGCTCGGGCGCGACAGGATGGACCGCATGCTTGCTGCGGGCAGCTACGGCGAAGCGGCGAAGCTGCTGGCCGAGTGCGGCTACGAGGACCTCTCGGACGCCGACGCCGCGGGTGTGGACGCCGCGCTTACGCGCCGCCGCGCCGCTGTGTTTGAGGAGCTTGCCGGCATGGCCCCGCAGCCGGAGGTCGTGGACATTTTCCGGCTGAAGTACGACTACCACAATCTAAAGACGCTGGTGAAGGCCGCCGGTGCGCAGGTTTCGGGCGACAGGCTGTTGTCCGACTGCGGGCGCGTTCCGGCAGATAAGCTCAAGGCCGCCGTGGAGGAGGACAGGCTCTCGGACCTGCCCGCCGACATGGCCGCGGCCTACGAGTCCGCGCGCAGCCTGCTGGCGCGCACGGGCAACCCCCAGCTGGCGGATTTCGAGCTGGACGCGGCGTATTTTGCCGAGCTCATGCGGTTGGCTGAAGCGACGGGCAGCGAGTTCATAAAGGGCTACGTGCGCACGATGATAGACAGCGCGAACCTGCGTGCCGCCGTGCGCACCGTGCGCATGGGCAAGGACCGCGACTTCATGCTGACGGCGCTGGCGCCGGGCGGCTTTGCGGACAGGGAGAATCTGGCGGCCGCCGCGGAGAGCGGGGACGGCCTGGCGGCCATCTTCGCCTCGACCTGCCTTGAGCACGCCGCCGCCCTAGGTGCGGAGGCGATGAAGGGCGGCCCCCTCACGGACTTCGAGCTCGCCTGCGATAACGGTGTTTCCGCCTATCTCTCCCAGGCCAAGACGAAGCCCTTCGGCATAGAGCCGGCGGCGGAGTATCTGGCGCTGCTGGAGGGCGAGATAACCGCGGCCCGGATGATACTCACCGGGCGCCTCGCGGGCATAGAGCCGGAGGTCATACGGGAAAGGCTGCGTGATATCAATGCTTAGAATAGCAGTTCTGGGCGGGCGCGATACGGTCATGGGCTTCAAGGCCCTCGGGCTGGATGTGTTCCCCGCCGCCGGCCCCGAGGAGGCGAAGGACATCTTCCGCCGCCTCACGAGGGAGTCGGAAGGGGAGTACGCCATCATATATGTCGAGGAGAATCTGGCCCAGCACCTGGAGCACGAGATCGCCCGGTACAAGGACGTTCCCAGTCCCGCGATAATACTCATCCCCGGCAGGGAAGGCCCGCTTGGGCTCGGCCAGTCCGCGCTGAAGGCGGCGGTCGAGAAGGCCGTGGGAATAGACATTTTGTAAAGAAGGTTTGCAGATGAGCGGAATTATAACGAAAGTATCGGGCCCGCTGGTCGTAGCCGAGGGACTGGCCGACGCGAACGTGTCGGACGTCGTCCGAGTGGGCAGCCAGCGGCTCATAGGCGAAATACTTAATATGACGGGCGATTCTGCGTCGATACAGGTCTATGAGGAGACCTCGGGCCTCGGCCCCGGCGCGGAGGTCGTGACGACCGGGCTGCCGCTCTCCGTGGAGCTCGGCCCCGGCATGCTGGAGAACATCTACGACGGCATCCAGCGTCCCCTGCCCGAGATACGCGCGCTGACGGGCGAGACCATCTCGCGCGGCGTGCAGGTCGCGGCCCTCAACCGCGAGAAGAAATGGGAGTTCAACCCCGTCGCGGAGCCCGGCCAGCATGTGGACGCGGGCGACGTGCTCGGCACCGTGCAGGAGACGAGCGCGATCCTGCACAAGATAATGGTGCCCCCCGGGCTGAGCGGCACGGTCAAGAGCATCGAGAAGGGCGAGTTCACCGTTGACCACGTGGTCGCCGTCGTTGAGGACTACAAGGGCAAGGTGCACGAGCTCACCATGGTCCAGAACTGGCCTGTGCGTATCCCGAGGCCCTACAGCCAGAAGTATACCCCTGCCCGCCCGATGAACAGCGGCCAGCGTATCATCGACACGCTGTTCCCCATCGCCAAGGGCGGCACCGCGGCGGTCCCCGGCCCCTTCGGCTCGGGCAAGACCGTCGTGCAGCACCAGCTTGCCAAGTGGTCGGACGTGGACATCGTCGTCTACATCGGCTGCGGCGAGCGCGGCAACGAGATGACGGACGTTCTGATGGAGTTCCCGGAGCTGACCGACCCGCGCAACGGCGAGCCCCTCATGAAGCGTACCGTCCTCATAGCGAACACCTCCGACATGCCCGTTGCGGCCCGTGAGGCCTCCATCTACACGGGCATCACCATCGCCGAGTACTTCCGCGACATGGGCTATGACGTGGCCGTCCTCGCGGACTCCACCTCCCGCTGGGCCGAGGCCCTGCGTGAGATGTCGGGCCGCCTTGAGGAGATGCCCGGCGAAGAAGGCTACCCCGCCTACCTCGCCAGCCGCCTGGCCCAGTTCTACGAGCGCGCCGGCGTGGTCGAATGCCTTGGCTCCGACGAGCGCCGCGGCTCCGTCACCGCCATCGGCGCCGTCTCGCCTCCGGGCGGCGACACGTCCGAGCCCGTCTCCCAGGCGACCATGCGTATAGTCAAGGTCTTCTGGGCGCTGGACTCCTCTCTGGCCTACGCCCGCCACTTCCCGGCCATAAACTGGCTGACCTCGTATTCGCTGTATGTCGATACGCTCAAGCCCTGGTATGAGAGCGAGTTCGGCGCGAAGTACATGCAGAACCGCGACAAGGCCATGCACATCCTCCAGGAGGAGGCCGAGCTGCAGGAGATCGTCCGCCTCGTCGGCCAGGACGCCCTTTCGCCGGCCGACCGCCTCACGATGGAGACTGCCAAGATGATCCGCGAGGACTTCCTGCAGCAGAACGCCTTCATCGACGAGGACGCCTATTCCAGCTACCTGAAGCAGTTCCGCCTGCTGGACATGGTTCTGCAGTACGACACGGTCTGCCGTGAGGCTATAGGCGCGGGCGCGGACATGAACAAGCTCTTCAACATCCCCGCGCGTGAGCGCATAGGCCGCGCGAAGATGGTCCCGCAGGACGAGGTCGTGAAGACCTACGACGGCATCATCGAAGAGATGAAGGCCGAAGTCGCCGAAATAGCCGAGGGAGGTGAGGACGAATGATCAGAGAGTATAAAACCATACGCGAGGTCGCGAATCCTCTGATGGTCGTCAAGCAGGTGGAAGGCGTCACCTACGACGAGCTGGGCGAGCTTGAGCTGCCGAACGGCGATGTCCGCCGCTGCAAGGTCCTCGAAGTCGAGGGCGATACCGCAGTCGTGCAGCTGTTTGAGTCTGCACAGGGCATCAACCTCGCAGGCACGAAGGTCCGCTTCCTGGGTCACCCGCTGGAGCTGGGCGTCTCGGAGGATATGCTGGGCCGCGTCTTCAACGGCATGGGCGAGCCCATCGACGGCGGCCCGGAGATCCTGGCCGACGCGCACCGCGACATTAACGGCCTGCCCATGAACCCCGCCGCCCGCGCCTACCCCGCCGAGTTCATCCAGACGGGCGTATCCACGATAGACGGCCTGAACACCCTGGTCCGCGGCCAGAAACTGCCCATCTTCTCCTGCTCCGGCCTGCCGCACGCGGCGCTGGCCGCGCAGATAGCGCGCCAGGCGCGAGTCCTCGGCGCGAACGAGAACTTCGCCGTCGTGTTCGCCGCCATCGGCATCACCTTTGAGGAGAGCGAGTACTTCATCCAGGACTTCCGCCGCACCGGCGCGATAGACCGTACCGTTGTCTTCTCGAACCTCGCCAACGACCCCGCAGTCGAGCGTATCGCCACCCCGCGTATGGCGCTCACCGCGGCCGAATACCTGGCCTTTGAGAAGGACATGCACGTCCTGGTCATCCTGACCGACATCACGAACTACGCCGAGGCCCTGCGTGAGGTCTCCGCGGCGAAGAAAGAGGTCCCGGGCCGCCGCGGCTACCCCGGCTACCTGTACACCGACCTTGCGACGATGTACGAGCGCGCCGGCCGCCGCATAGGCAAGAAGGGCTCCATTACGATGATCCCCATCCTGACCATGCCCGAGGACGACAAGACCCACCCCATCCCCGACCTGACCGGCTACATCACCGAGGGCCAGATCATCCTCTCCCGCGAGCTGCACCGCAAGGGCATAGTCCCGCCGGTGGACGTTCTGCCGAGCCTCAGCCGTCTGAAAGACAAGGGCATAGGCGAGGGCAAGACCCGCGAGGACCACTCCGGCACTATGAACCAGCTCTTCGCGGCCTACGCGAGAGGCAAGGACGCGAAGGAGCTCATGACCATCCTCGGCGAAGCCGCCCTCTCGGACGACGACAAGCTGTTCGCGAAGTTTGCGGACGAGTTTGAGCGCCAGTACGTCAGCCAGGGCAACGAGACGAACCGCACGATAGAGGAGACGCTCAACCTTGGCTGGGAGCTTCTGCGCATACTTCCGAGGAAGGAGCTCAAGCGCATCAAGCCTGAGTACATCGAGAAGTATATGCCGGAAGACAAGTGAGGCGGTGAGTTATGCCTAAAACCGCTGTGACTCCGACCAGAATGGTCCTGAACCAGCTCAAGGGCCGGCTCAAGACCGCGCGCCGCGGACACAAGCTGCTGAAGGACAAGCGTGACGAGCTCATGCGGCAGTTCATGGACGTGGTGAAGCTGAATAAGGAGCTGCGCCGCAAGGTCGAGGAGGGCATGACGGGCGCGTTCGCGTCGCTGACGGTGGCGAGCACGATAATGTCCCCCGAGATGCTGGAGCAGGCGCTGCTGTACCCGCGCCAGAGCGTGGAGCTGGGCATGAGCTTCAAGAACATCATGAGCGTGAACGTCCCTGTGTACAGCTTCCGCACGAAGAACAACGACCCGTCGGAGATATACCCCTACGGCTTTGCGCAGACGAGCGGCGAGCTGGACGACGCGCTGGAGAAGCTGGCCCGCGTGTTTGAGGACATGCTGGAGCTGGCGCAGGTCGAAAAGACCATGCAGCTGCTGGCGGAGGAGATCGAAAAGACCCGCCGCCGCGTCAACGCCCTGGAGTATGTCATGATACCGAACTTCGAGGAGAGCATCCGCTACATCGCCATGAAGCTGGAGGAGAACGAGAACTCCACCAAGGTCAGGCTGATGAAGGTCAAGGACATGGTCCTCGAAAAGGCGCACAACTTCGAATATTGACCCAGACCCGCCGCCCGACAGGACGGCGGGTTTATTATTGCCGGTGTCCCCACGGCGCCGCCCGCAAAGGAGGAACCCCCGGCGAGGGTTCCCCCTTTGACCCCCTCCTGCGCTTTGAGAGGCAAAAAGAAAAGTCCAGGGGCTCTGCCCCTGGACCCCGCCCGCTTTTTTGTAAAAAAGCTGGGCAAAAAACTTTTACTGGGCCAGACTTCTGCCTGCCCAAACACCTCGCCCCTGCAGAGGGCTCAAAGGAAAGAGGCTGACATTGAGTGCGCCCGCACCCAGGCGCTTCAACCCAGCTTCTTGAACAGCCAGTTGAGGATGTCGTTATACACCTCGTCGCGGTTCGTCTCGTTGAGCATCTCGTGCCGGCCGTCCTTGTAGAACTTGTAGAACACGTCCCGCATGCCGGCGCGGATGAACATGCTGTAGACTTTCGCCACCTGCACGCCGTTGCCGCCGACCGGGTCCTTGTCGCCGCTCATGAAGTAGATGGGCAGATCCTTGTTCATCTTCTCCAGGTTGCGGCGGCGTCCGATGATGGAGAGGCCGTACATCATGTCGCGGAACAGGCTCGTAGTCGGGGTGAAGGTGCACAGCGGGTCCTGGGCGTAGGCGTCCACCACGGCCTCGTCGCGGGTGAGCCAGTCGTACTTCGTGCGCTTGGGCTCAAAGGCCTTGTTGTAGCTGCCGAAGGCCACGTTGGAGATGGCCTCGCTGCGGTGCATGGGGCCGTTCTTGAGCATGTCCCCGTCGCAGAGGAAGCGCCCAGCGGCAACTACCGGCTCCGGCGCCTGGCCAGTGCCGGAGAGGATGACGCCCGCCAGCGGCGCGCCCGGATAGCGAATCAGGTATGTGCGTGTCAGAAAGCTGCCCATCGAGTGGCCGAAGAGGAAATAGGGCGCCTCGGGCCACTTGGCCGCCGTCAGCTCGCGCAGCTGCTCCATGTCCGCAACGACCTTGTACCAGCCCTCGTCCAGCGCGAAAAAGCCCAGGTACTCCGGCCCGAGCACGCTCTCGCCGTGTCCCAGGTGGTCGTTGCCCACGACGACAAAGCCCTTGGAGGCCAGATATCGCGCGAAATGCTCATAGCGCCCGATGTATTCGTTGATGCCGTGCGCGATCTGCACAACGCCGTTTATGTCGCAGTCCGGCACCCACTCGCGCACATGGATAGGCGTGGCCCCGTCGGCGGACGTGAAGGTGTAGTTATTTTCGGTGATTATGGGCATTTTCATTTACCTCCTCATGTGTTATCCTTATAAGTGGATTTTAGTCTAAAGCGGCGCTTAAGTCAACACAGGATAAGGAGGCATATATGAAAGGCTACGTCATAGCCCTGGACCAGGGCACGACCAGCTCGCGCGCCATAGTGTTCGACCGCGCGGGTCAGATAGTCTCGATAGCTCAGTACGACTACCCGCAGATATACCCCCGCCCCGGCTGGGTCGAGCATGACCCTGCGGACATCCTCGGCACGCAGATACGCGCGCTGGCGGAGGCCTTCGAGAAGAGCGGCGTCGCGGCGGAGGATATAGCGGCCATAGGCGTCACGAACCAGCGCGAGACCAGCCTGGTCTGGGACAGGACGACGGGCAAGCCCGTGTATAACGCCATCGTCTGGCAGTGCCGCCGCACGGCAGCCTTCTGCGACAGGCTGGCCGCCGAGGGCGTCGGCGCATACATAAGAGACAAGACCGGCCTGCTCATAGACGCCTATTTCTCCGGCACCAAGATACGCTGGATACTCGACAACGTCGAGGGCGCGTGCGAGCGCGCCGAGCGTGGCGAACTCATCTTCGGCACCGTGGACTCCTGGCTCATCTGGAACCTCACAGGAGGGCGGGAGCACATCTCGGACTACTCCAACTGTTCACGCACAATGCTATTTGACATAGACCGCCTGCGCTGGGACGAGGACCTCTGCCGCGTTTTGGGCGTGCCGATGTCCATGCTGCCAGCGCCGGTGCCGAACTCGGCGGAGTACGGCCGCATAGCGCCCGGGATAAAGGGCATCGAGGCCCTGGCGGGCGTGCCGATCTGCGGCAGCGCCGGCGACCAGGCGGCGGCTCTGCTCGGCCAGGGCTGCATCGTGCCGGGCGAGGCGAAGAACACCTACGGCACCGGCTGCTTCACGCTGATGAACACCGGCGAGCGCAGCGTGCGCAGCCTCTCCGGCATGCTTACCAGCGTAGCCTGGAGCCTCGGCGGCCGTACGACCTATGCCCTTGAGGGCAGCGTGTTCAACGCCGGCAGCTCTATACAGTGGCTGCGCGATGAGGTGGGCCTCATCGCCACCGCCGCAGAGAGCGGGCCCATCGCCGCCAGCGTGCCGGATAACGGCGGGGTCTACCTCGTCTCGGCCTTCACGGGCCTGGGCGCGCCGCACTGGGACATGTATGCCCGAGGCACGATGGTCGGCCTCACCCGCGGTACGACCCGTGCGCACATAGTCCGCGCCGCCATGGAGGGCATCGCCTACCAGGTGAAGGACCTGCTGGACGCCATGGAGCTGGACTCTGGCCGGACACTTTCGGTCCTGCGCGTGGACGGCGGCGCCTCCGTCAGCGATTTCCTCATGCAGTTCCAGGCGGATATCCTCCGCAAGCCCATAGACCGCCCGCGCATGGTCGAGACGACCGCCTTTGGCGCGGCCTTTCTCGCGGGCCTTGCGGCGGGGCTGTGGAGCAAGGTCGAGGAGATCGCCGCGCTCCGGCAGTCCGAACAGGTTTTCGAGCCTCAGATGGACGAGCGCGCGGCGGAAAAGTATCATGGCGAATGGCTCCGCGCGGTGGAGCGTGCCAAGAAGTGGGAGACGTCAAAATGAGCGAAAGCATCTTAGTTGTAAAAACCGGTCTGCTTGCCGGCATAATATCGGGAAAAAACGGCCTCATCCGCGGCCGCGACGCCGAAATATTGGACATCGTGAACGAGCATCACGAGTTCCGCCCCCGCCCTGAGATGGAGGAGGACCCGTCGTACCGGCAGATCATCCCCTACGTCGTCCTGACGCGCGGGGAGGAGGTCCTTGTCCTGCGCCGGCTCAAGAAGGGCGGTGAAAAGCGCCTGCACGGCCTGCTGTCCATCGGAGTCGGCGGGCATATCAACCCCGTGGACGAGGCCGGGCGCGGCGAGGCGCTCATGCGCGGCCTGCGCCGCGAGGTCGAGGAGGAAGTCGAGGTCGAGCGGGAGCTTTCGCTCGTGCCGGTGGGCGTGATAAACGAGGAGACGAACGAGGTTGGCAGTGTCCACCTGGGCTTCATGTTCCGCATGGAGGTCACGGGAGAGGTGCGCGTGCGCGAGACGGAGAAGCTGGAGGGGCTGTGGGTGCCCAAGTCGGAGCTGCCCGCCCTGCGCGAGCAGCTGGAGGGCTGGTCGAAGATAGCGATGGAGGCGATAGTATGAGGGTTTTCACACCTGCGGACATCCTGCTGCCGCGCGTGGAGGATATGACCAAGTGGAGCTGCATAGCCTGCGACCAGTTCACCTCGGAGCCGGAATATTGGCGTGAGGCCGAGCGCCTTGTTGGCAACGCACCGAGCACCCTGCGCCTCATGCTTCCCGAGGCCTGGCTGGGTTTGCGCGACAGTGCGGCTGAGACGCGGAAGATATACGCGGCCATGAGTGATTATGTAAACCGAGGACTCTTTGAGACGGTGGAGAACAGCTACATATATGTGAAGCGGACGCTGCCCTTGGGCGCAGTTCGCCGGGGCCTGGTGGGCAAGCTGGATCTGGAGTGCTACGACTGGGCGCCGGGCAGCACGACGCCGGTGCGCGCGACGGAGGGCACGGTGGAGAGCCGCCTGCCCGCGCGCGTGGCGGTGCGGCGGGGCGCGAGCCTGGAGATGCCGCACATAATGGTGTTCTTGGACGACCCGGAAAACGCGCTCATCCCCTCCGCCGCGGGCGGGGAGCTGCTCTACGACTTTGAGCTCATGCAGGGCGGCGGCCGCATCCGTGGCAGCCGCGTCTCGGGCGAGACGGCGGAGCGCCTCTGCGCGGCGCTGGACACGCCGGAGGGCGCCGTGCGTTTTGCGATGGGCGACGGCAACCACAGCCTCGCCGCGGCGAAGCGCTGCTGGGAGCAGATAAAGCCCACCCTGAACGAGACCGAGCGCGGTACGCACCCTGCGCGCTATGCCCTGGCGGAGCTGGTGAACATCCACGACGAGGCCGTGACCTTCGAGCCAATCCACCGCGTGCTGCTGGACACGGACCCCCGCGGCTTCCTGGAGGAGGCGGCAGCGCGCCTGCCGCGCGGTGCGGGCCAGAGCGTGACGATACTGGCGGGCAAGCGTGAGATGACGATAGACACCGGCCTGCCCCTCGGCAAGCTGGTGGCGCTTGCGGACGAGCTGCTGACGGACTGGGCCCGTGAGCACGGCGGCCTGCCCGACTACATCCACGGCGATGGGGAGGCCAGAGCCCTGGGCCAGACCGCTGCTTCCCTCGGCCTGCTCCTGCCCCGCCTGGAGAAGTCTGAGCTGTTCCCCTACATAACTGAGCACGGCCCGTACCCGAAAAAGAGCTTTTCGATAGGTCATGCGCGCGACAAGCGCTACTACCTGGAGTGCCGCAGCATAGATTGAATGACCCGTCTGTGTCGGACAGCTAAAGTAAAAACGCCCCCAGAGGGGGCGTTTTTTGCTTTGAAAGCGCGATGTAGTGCGGCGGCTGTTTACGGTTTCGCTCATGTGTACGACACGCAGCCGCCCCGTATGGGACGGCGTCCCCGACGTCCCGCTCTCACGGGCTCCGCCGACCTTACCCCCCGCCCGGACGCGGGATGATCTCGCGGCATATTATGCGGCACACGTGCCGTTTCCCACCCGCCGTAGGGGTCGGCGTCCTCGACGACCCGTTGCCAGGTTCACCGCCGGCCCCACCACGTTCCGCCGACCCTCGTAGGGGCGGGGTTCCACCCCCGCCCGGCGTCGGATGACCACGAACCCCACGTCGCCGCAGCCGCCCTGTAGGGGACGGCGTCCTCGACGTCCCGCCGCTACGGTCTCCGCCGACCTCACCATGTTCCTCCAGCCCCCTGTAGGGGCGGGGGTCCACCCACGACCGGAGGGGGATGACCGCAGGCGTTATGGTGTAGCATTGGCTGCGGGCGGCGGGGGCCGCCCGCAAAGGGGGAACCCCCGGCGAGGGTTCCCCCTTTAACCCCCTCCTGCGCTTCTTTAGCATAAGGAGCGTTCCGCGCGCTGCGGCGCGCGGCCATGGGCTCCGCCCCTGGACCCCGCCCGCT
>OJRQ01000337.1_pt1 | contig 31380 bp, 26 predicted proteins | sample 1599271 | NCBI WGS metagenome assembly OJRQ01 (sample SAMN03922533, study PRJEB24848) | human gut metagenome | isolation source: stool sample | host: Homo sapiens | place: Germany | collected 2010-05 | reverse complement strand
TTCTTTGGGGCTCCACCCCGTTTCTTTGGGCAAGACCAAAGAAATGGGGTGGAAAGGCAGTGAAAGGTATAGATATTCAGCAACGTATAGGCGAGTTCCGTAAACCCACCCCCGGGCCGGGGGCTTGGCTTATTTCGCGCTCGTCCACTTCCAGTTGGCGACCTCGGGGAGGTCCACGCCGTACTTGGCGATGAACTGCTTGTGCTCGACGAGCTTGTCCTTCATCTGCTGGATGAGGTAGGCGCCGCGGTTGCCCAGCTGGGGCAGGTTGTACACCGCGGTCTGCACGAGGTTGAAGCGGTCGAGCCTGTTCAGCACGCGCATGTCGAAGGGCGTCGTGATGGTGCCCTCCTCAATGTAGCCGCGCACGTGGATGTTCTTGTTCACGCGCTTGTAGGTCAGCTCGTGGATGAGGCTCGGGTAGCCGTGGAAAGCGAAGACGATGGGCTTGTCAGCCGTGAAGATGGCGTTGTACTCCTGCTGGCTGAGGCCGTGGGGGTGCTGCTCCTCGCTCTGCAGGCGCATGAGGTCCACGACGTTCACGACGCGGATCTTGAGCTCCGGGAAGGCGTCGCGCAGGATGGTGACGGCGGCCAGTGTCTCAAGCGTCGGCGTGTCGCCGCAGCAGGCCATGACGATATCGGGCTCCTGCCCCTCGTCCGTGGAGGCCCACTGCCAGATGCCTATGCCCTGGGTGCAGTGCTTGACGGCCTGCTCCATCGTGAGCCACTGGGGCCTCGGGTGCTTGGAGGCGACGATGACGTTCACGTAGTTGCGGCTGCGGATGCAGTGGTCGAAGCAGGAGAGCAGGCAGTTGGCATCGGGAGGCAGGTAGAGGCGCACGACGTCGGCCTTCTTGTTGGCGACGTGGTCCAGGAAGCCGGGGTCCTGGTGCGTGAAGCCGTTGTGGTCCTGCTGCCAGACGTTGGAGGCGAGGACGTAGTTGAGGGAGGCGATGTCGCTCCTCCAGGGCAGCTGGTTGCAGACCTTGAGCCACTTGGCGTGCTGCGAGAACATGCTGTCCACGATGCGGATGAAGGCCTCGTAGCTGTTGAAGAAGCCGTGGCGGCCGGTGAGGAGGTAGCCCTCCAGCATGCCCTGGCAGACGTGCTCCGAGAGCATGGAGTCCATGACGCGGCCGTCCGGGGCAAGGTGGTCGTCAATGTCCCAGGCCTCGCCGTTCCAGGCGCGGTCGGTTATCTCAAAGACGGGGGACAGGCGGTTCGAGGCCGTCTCGTCGGGGCCGAAGACGCGGAAGTTGCGCTCGGCGGAGTTCAGGCGGTAGATGTCGCGGACGAAGTAGCCCATGGCGGTCATGTCCTGGGCCTCGACGGCGCCGGGGAAGGGGACCTTGACCTCATAGTCGCGGAAGTCCGGCATGCGCAGGTCGCGCAGCAGCTGGCCGCCGTTGGCGTGGGGGTTCGCGCCCATGCGGCGCTTGCCCTCGGGCGCGAGGGCCAGGATGTCCGGCATCGGGTGGCCGTCCTTGTCGAAGAGCTCCTCGGGCTTGTAGCTGCGCAGCCAGTCCTCGATCTGGCGGATGTGCTCCGGCGTGTCGGGCTGGATGGGCACCTGGTGGGCGCGCCAGTAGTCCTCGACCTTCGCGCCGTCCACATAGTCCGGGCCGGTCCAGCCCTTGGGCGCGCGCAGGACTATCATGGGCCAGCGGGGGCGGCTCATGTCGCCGGTCTCGCGGGCGTTCTTCTGGTAGGCGAGTATCTTCTCAATGCACTCATCCATGGCGTCGGCCATCTTGCGGTGCATCTCGGCGGGGTCCGAGCCCTCGACGAAGCGCGGCTCCCAGCCGCAGCCGCGGAAGAAGCTCTCCAGCTCCTCGTGGCTGATGCGGGCGAGGACGGTGGGGTTGGCTATCTTGTAGCCGTTCAGGTGCAGGATGGGGAGCACCGCGCCGTCGGTCTTCGGGTTCACGAACTTGTTGAGCTGCCAGCTGGTGGCGAGGGGGCCGGTCTCGGCCTCGCCGTCGCCCACGACGCAGGCCGCGATGAGGCCGGGGTTGTCCGTCACGGCGCCGAAGGCGTGCGCGAGACTGTAGCCCAGCTCGCCGCCCTCGTTGATGGAGCCCGGGGTCTCGGGCGCGACGTGCGAGGGGATGCCGCCCGGGAAGGAAAACTGCTTGAACAGGCGCTGCATGCCCTCCCGGTCGCGGGTTATGTTGGGGTATACTTCCTGATAGCTGCCGTCCAGCCAGTCCTGGGCCACCATGGCGTTGCCGCCGTGGCCGGGGCCGGAGATATATATCATGTCGAGGTCGAATTCCTTTATGACCCGGTTCAGATGCGTGTAGATGAAGTTCTGTCCGGGGACGGTGCCCCAGTGGCCGACGATCTTCTTCTTGATGTCATCCTCGCAGAGGGGCTTTTCGAGAAGAGGGTTGTCCAGCAGGTAGAGCTGGCAGGCCGAGAGGTAGTTGGCGGCGCGCCAGTACCTGTCCATTGCGGCGAGCTCTTCCTCGGTCGCGGGTTTTCTGAAAATCTCGGACATTTGAATGCCTCCTTTGAATACGTCAGACCTTGGATGTTTTTCTTTTGTTTTATGCCGGGTGTAGTATATCACAAGTCTGTCAAAGATAAAGCAAATATTTTGTAAAATTGCGCGTGCGTGCAAAAAGTGCGGACGCAAAAAGCCCCCGGGGACCTGGGCCTCCGGGGGCGGGCGTATTGGTTTTCACAGCGGCCTGACGCGGCCTGCGAAGGCCGGGTCTCCGGGCGAGAGGGCGCGTGCGCAGTCCATGAGCGCGGCGCGCAGGGAGCCTGGCCCGGCCCCGCCGGAGACGCGCTCCGCGCGCTCGGAGCAGGCCTTCCAGAAGGCGGAGGCCATGAGCGCCGCCTCGAAGGCGTCCGGCTCCACGGCGGCGAAGGCGCCGCAGAGCACCGAGAGCATGCAGCCCGTCCCGGTGACGAGGGGCATGAGCGGGCTGCCGCCCGAGACGGCGGCGGCGCGCGCCCCGTCGGAGATGAGGTCCTCCGCGCCCGTGAGCAGCACGGCGCAGCCGCAGGCACGCGCGAGCTCAGCCGCCAGGGCGGCACGCTCGGCACCGGCGGCCTCGGCGGCGCTGTCCACGCCCTTCTCCCGCCCGGCGAGGCCCAGCAGGGAGCGCGCCTCGGAGAGGTTCACGCGCAGGATACAGGGCCGGAAGGCCGCGAGCAGCCGCCCCGCGCCCTCCAGCCGCCAATAGCTCGCGCCGACGCCGACAGGGTCGAGGACTATGGGTTTTTTGAGCCGCGCGGCCTCGCCGCCCGCTGCGAGGCAGGCCTCGTACTTGGCACGCGTGGGCGTGCCGAGGTTCAGCACCTCCGCGTCCGCGAGGCGGGCTATCTCCGCCGCCTCCTCCGGGGCCTCGGCCATCATGGGACTGGCCCCCAGAGCCAGGGCGAGGTTCGCGCAGTCGTTGGCGGTGACGGTGTTGGAGATGCAGTGCAGCAGGGGGCGCTTTTTTCTGATGTCGTCGAGGCGGGCGAGCTCGGGCATTTATTTCAGCTCCAGACTTCTCTGCATCATCTTCAGCGCGCCGCCGGCCCGCAGCGCGAAGACGAGCACGCCCGCGATGATGGAGCCCACGACGGTGGAGATGAGGAAGGGTATGATGTAGGCCGTGACGGCCAGGGTGGCGGCGTCGCCCTCCATGAAGAGCACGGACACCGGCCAGGCGCAGAGTCCGCCGAGGACGCCGGTGCCGAGCATCTCGGCTATGAGCGTGACGAGGATGGCGGCGACGTCGTTCCTGCCGCGCAGGGCCCTGTAGGCGAGGCCGCAGCAGAGCGCGCCTATCATGCTGCCGGGGAAGGCCATGAGCGTCCCCGCGCCGACCAGGTTCCTTATGAGGCTGGCGCAGAAGGCCACGCCCACCCCGTACCAGGGGCCGAGGAACACGGCGCAGAGCACGTTCACCATGTGCTGGGTCGGCGAGCACTTGCTGCCGAAGACGGGAAAGCTCACAAAGGCGCTGCCCACGACGGCCAGCGCGACGAAGATGGCGGCTATGGCGAGTTTTTTGGTGTTGCTGCTTCTCATTTTTGACGCTCCTTTTCAGAAATCGGGCGGGAAAAGTCGGCGATATGCGGCGTTTCCCCGTGAAATACAAGGTCGGTCGAGGCTTACTGGCCTCCTCTCACGCCGGAACACGGCTTCCCATCGCACACATATCTGGCCCGGGCGCAGGGCGCTCCCCCTCCGTCCGCCGCCGGCGAAGCGCCGGCACGCCGAAATATTTCCCCTCGCGCCCCCTTCTGATAGAATGTCAAAAAACAAAAAGGCTCCCAAACGGGAGCCAGGCAGGCGAAAGATGACTCCCTCCGGCGGCATTACCCGCATCAGGTCATAGGGTCGAAGCGAATACTTCCTCTCAGCCTCACGGCTCCCCTGTTTTTTGCGGCACCATTATCTCACCGCCGCGCGCCCTTGTCAAGTTTCCGCTTGCAATGGGGCGGAATGGGGCGTATAATGTTTTCCGTCAACAGGGGAGCTCGATGAGGGCTGAGAGGAGGCTTCCGCCTCGACCCGACCTGATTTGGATAATGCCAACGTAGGGAAATATTGCAGCGTCTGCCGCAGGCTTGCCTTATTTTGGCGAGCCTGTTTTTCATTTTGGAGGGGATATATGTGAAACTGAAGCCCGAAGAGCTCCGGCTCTACGCCGTCACGGACAGGGCCTGGACGGAGGGAACGGAGGGCGTCTGCCGCCAGGTGGAGGCCGCCGTCAGGGGCGGCGCTACCTTTGTGCAGCTGCGCGAGAAGCACCTGGAGCACGACGAATTCCTGGCCGAGGCCAGGGCGGTCGCGGCCCTTTGCCGCGCCCTCGGCGTCAAGTGCGTCATAAACGACGACGTGGACATTGCCGTGGAGTCCGGCGCGGACGGCGTCCACGTGGGCCAGGAGGACCTGGAGGCCTCCCTCGCGCGGGAGCGCCTGGGGCCGGGGAAGATAATAGGCGTCTCGGCGCACAATGCCGCGGAGGCGCGCCGGGCCGAGGCCGCGGGCGCGGACTACATAGGCTCCGGCGCGGCCTTCGCCACCAGCACCAAGGAGACGGCCGCGCCCATAGGCCCCGAGGGCCTCAGGGCCGTCGTCGAGGCCGTTTCCATCCCAGTCGTCGCCATCGGCGGCATCTCGCGGGAGAACATCGGCCGGCTGGAGGGCCTCGGCCTCGCGGGCGTCGCCGTCGTCTCCGCGCTCTTTGCCGCGCCCGACGCCGAGGCCGCTGCGCGGGAGCTCTCGGAGCTCGCCGGGCGGCTGTAACTCAGTAAAAAGCGGCGCATTGGGGGCACCACCTTGCGCCGCTATATAAAAGCAATGCTGGAAAGGAAGGATTTATTATGAGAACAGCATTGACGATCGCTGGAAGCGATTCCAGCGGAGGCGCCGGTATCCAGGCGGACATCAAGACCATGACCATGAACGGCGTCTTCGCAATGAGCGCCGTCACGGCCCTTACCGCCCAGAACACTACCGGCGTCACGGACATCCTGGAGGCCACGCCCGAATTTTTGGCCGCGGAGCTGGACGCCGTGTTTACGGACATCAGGCCCGACGCGGTGAAGGTAGGCATGGTCTCCTCCGCCGGGCTCATAGAGCTCATCGCGGCGAAGCTGCGCGAATACGGCGCGCGGCACGTCGTTGTGGACCCCGTCATGGTGGCCACGAGCGGCGCGAAGCTCCTGCGGGACGACGCCATCGGCACGCTCAAAGCCGCGCTCCTGCCCCTGGCCGAGGTCGTCACGCCCAACATCCCCGAGGCTGAGATACTCTCCGGCCTGGAGATAAAGGGCGCCGAGGACATGGAGGCCGCGGCGAGGAAGATAAGCGCCGAATACGGCTGCGCCGTCCTCTGCAAGGGCGGCCACCAGACGAACGACGCAAACGACCTGCTCTGCCGCCCGGACGGCGAGACCCGCTGGTTCCTGGGCCGGCGGATAGATAACCCCAACACCCACGGCACGGGCTGCACGCTCTCCAGCGCCATCGCCGCGAACCTGGCCAAGGGCTTCTGCCTGGAGGACTCCGTGGATCGGGCGAAGGCTTATCTCTCCGGCGCGCTGGCGGCGATGCTCGACCTCGGCCGCGGCTCCGGGCCGATGGACCACGCCTTCGACATAAAGCCCGAGTACAGGCAGGAGGCGCGCGGATGAAAAAGACCTCCACCTTCCAGAACGGCCTCATCTGGTTCGGCGCGGGCGTCTCCATTGCGGAGATCCTGACCGGCACCTACTTCGCGCCCCTGGGCATGGGCAAGGGCATCCTCGCCATCGTCATCGGCCATGTCATAGGCTGCGCGCTGTTTTTCTTCGCGGGGCTCATAGGCGGCAGGACGGGCCTGAGCGCGATGGAGACGGTGAAGCTCTCCTTCGGCAAAAAGGGCGGGCTGCTCTTCGCGCTTTTGAACGTCCTCCAGCTCGTGGGCTGGACGGCCATCATGATCTACGACGGGGCCCTGGCCACGAACGGCATCTTTGAGACGGGAGCCTGGGTCTGGTGCCTGGTCATAGGCGCGCTCATCCTCCTGTGGATACTCATAGGCATCACGAACCTCGGCCTCGTGAACAAGATCGCCATGGCGGCGCTCTTCATCCTCACGCTGGTGCTCTGCAAGGTCATCTTCTTCGACGGAACGCCGGGGGACGCCTCGGCCTTCGGGGAGGCGATGAGCTTCGGCGCGGCGGTGGAGCTGGCCGTGGCGATGCCGCTTTCCTGGCTGCCGCTCGTGAGCGACTACACCCGCGAGGCCCAAAAGCCCCTCGCCGCCACGGTGGCGAGCACCCTGACCTATGGCCTCGTCTCCTGCTGGATGTACGTGATCGGCATGGGCGCGGCCATCTACACCGGCGAGGGCGACATCGCCCTCATCATGGTGAAGGCCGGCCTCGGCGTCGCGGCGCTCGTCATCCTCATCCTCTCGACGGTGACGACCACCTTCCTGGACGCCTGGAGCGCGGGCATCTCCTCGGAGAGCCTGTCGAAGAGGCTCTCGGGCAAGTGGGTCGCGGTCGTCGTGACTGTCATAGGCACGGCGGCGGCCATCCTCTTCCCGATGGACGACATCACGGACTTCCTCTACCTCATCGGCTCGGTCTTCGCGCCCATGATAGCCGTGCAGCTTGCGGACAACTTCATCCTGAAGCGTTCGAGCTTCGGGCTGGCCTTCGACTGGGTGAATCTGGCCGTCTGGCTCGCGGGCTTTGCGCTCTACCGCTGGCTGATGACGGTGGACATCCCCGTGGGCAGCACGCTGCCGGATATGCTGCTCACGATGGCGCTCTGCGCAGCCGTGCGGAAGCTTCTGCCAAAACGGCCCGCGCACGACTGAGCGGCCCCTCAAGCGAACAAAGGTTTTTTGCCCCGCTTTTTGTAAAAAGGCGGGGCAAAAAAACTTTCAGGCTGTGGGCTTTGGGGTGGGAAGGGCGCGGGGCAGCAGGCAGAGCGCTGCAGCTGTGGGGAGGAGGACATATTCCGGCGCGCTGCCGGCAAGGTCGAAAAACTGCCCGTAAAGCAGCTGGCCCAGAGGCTGGGCGCAGGTGGAGAGCGTCATGGTCAGGGCCGTGACCTTGCCAGTCAGATGCTCCGGCGTGCGCTGCTGGATGTGGGAGAGCGCCAGCACAGAGAACATCGAGCAGACGAACTGCCCCGCAAAGAGCCCGCACGTCAGCAGCATATACAGCGCCGTGGGACCCAGCCGCGCGGCGAAGCCCGCGCCCGCGGGCAGGAGCGCCAGGCCGAAGGCGCCCACCAGCCGCTCCCAGCGCTTCAGCCTCGGGCCGAATATCCCCGCTGCCAGCGCCCCCAGCACCGCCGCCGCGCCCAGGACGCTCTCCGACGCGCCGTAGAGCTCCGCCGAAAGCCCCAGCACGTTGCGCACAAGGTGCGGAAAGCCCACCGCCGCCGTGCCGCTGACGAAAAAACTCGCCCCCGCGGCCAGCAGCAGGAGCCTCAGCAGCCCCGGCTCCTCCCGCCTCAAAAAACGCAGGCTCTCCCGCAGATCCCGCCCCAGCCCGGAGAGCAGCCCCCCTCCCCCGCGCGGCCCAGGTGCGGGCAGGCGTATGAAGCACTCCAGCCCCGCCGTCAGCAGGAAACACAGCCCCGCCGCCAGCAGCACCGGCCCCAGGCCCAGCCCGGCGTAGGCGAGGCCGCCCAGGAAGGGAGTGACCAGCCCCGCCAGGGCCTGAATCTGGTTCACCACCGAGTTGCCACGCAGCAGCCGCTCCCCCGAGAGCAGCTGCGGCAGGCAGGCCTGCACCACGGGCGACTCGAAAGCCCCCAGCACAGAGAGCGCAAAGAGCAGCGCCCCTGCCGGGAGCACGCCGCCCGCGGACCGGAAAAAGGGCAGCGCCAGCAGCACCGCAAGGCCCGAGGCCGCGTCCATCCCCGCCATCAGCCTGCGCCTATCACAGCGGTCCGCCAGCGCCCCGCCCAGGGGCGAGAGCAGCACGGTCGGCGCCATCGCCAGCGCCAGCATCCCCGCAAACACGCCCGCCGAGCCCGTCAGCTCCAGCACGTACATCGACAGCGCAAACCTCAGCGCATAGTTCCCGGCCAGCGAAAGGGCCTGGCCCAGCGCCAGCAGCGTGAAATCCCTTGTGAACAGCCTTTGTTTCATAGCTTGCCTCCTTACATACATTCATAAGGTATGTATATTCTCAAAAGAGAGCCGCCCTTGGGCGGCCTCGGTTTTTCAGAGCCTTGCGACGTAGTCCTCGGCCAGGCGCATGACCTCCTCGTCCACCAGCGGCAGGCCCAGGGCGGCGAGTGCCTCGCCTATGAGGCGGAACTTGCGGAGCATGCCCTCCGGAGTTGCGGGGTAGACCGTCGGGGCCAGCCAGAGGCTCGTGAGCAGGGGTATGAGCTCGGCCAGCTCCGGGGCGTAGCCGGTGCTTATGGAGCCGTCCCGCTGCCCCTCTTCGATGAGGCGCAGGAACCGGGGCGTCAGCTCCCGGCGGTTCGTCTCCAGCATCTCGGCCAGGACGCGCGGGTTTTTCAGCATGGGCAGGGCCTCGCGTCCCAGCTGCTGCTGCTCCGCGTCGGCCTCGTGCAGGCGTATGACCTCCCGCAGCTTTTCAAGGCCATTCAGGTCCTTCCGCCCCGCCACGGCAACGAAGGGGTCGCGCTCCAAAAACAGCCGATCCCCCAGGGCGTTCATGATGTCCGCCTTGGATTTGAAGTGGTGGTATACCGCGCCCTTCGTCAGGCCGCCCAGCTCGTCCACTATGTCCTGTATCGTCGTGGCCTCGTAGCCCTTTTCAAGGAAGAGCCTGCGCGCCGCGTCCAGGATGCGCTCCACGGTCTGCTCGGGATATTTGTTTCGGGACATGTCCGCGCCCCCTTACATTCGTGTGGTATGTATGATAGCATAAGAGGGGCCCCGCCGTCAAGAGGGGCGGGGCTCTCAGCCCGCGGCGAAGCCTGCTGCGAGCAGGGCCTGGGCGGCTATGTAGGTGAGCATGACGGCCACGTCCGCCGCGTTGCTGTCCCCGTCGCGGAAGGTCTCAAAGGCGAGGATGCCGTCCGAGCAGAGGAAGAGGCAGCCGCCGGCGAGCAGGAAGCCGGCGCCGGGTGCGCCGGCGCGCAGGCCGATGAAGGCCGAGGAGCCCAGCGAGGCCAGCAGCAGGCCGTATAGCAGCCCGGGGAGCCTGAGGGCCTTCGGGATGCGCCGCCTGAGGACGAAGAAGATGCACAGCGCCACGGCCCCCGGCACCAGCGTCGCGGCAAGGGCGGTGAAGAGCCTGGGCTGCGCCGCCGCGGCGAGGACGCCTATGTGCGCGACATAGAGGATGTGACCCAGCCCGAAGGCGGCCATACCCGCGCCGAGGAAGGCCTCGCGGTGCTTGTAGATCATGAAGAAGTCCCCCGCCCAGCCGCAGAACATGGCCCCGAGCACGACCGGCGAGGGCGAGCGGGCCATGGCGCAGTAGAGCGCGGCGATGAGCGGCATGAGCAGCAGCTTAGTGCCGCGCCGGAGCTTCTGGAGCCCCAGGCCGCAGGCTGCAAGGTGCGTTGCAGAGGCCGCCACAGCGGCGGCAGTGAGCGCAGTTACCATATTGACCTCCCGCAAGTTATCCGGCTCCATTCTAACCTATGCCGCGCCCCGTGTAAAGAATATATAAAGGTTTTTCCGTGCGGGCAGGCCCGCTTGGGGATTTACAGCCGCCCGGCGACGTTTTATGATATATCCAGCCCCCGGGGGAGGAAAAAAGTTCAGCTTCCTCCCACTTTTAGGGCTTATACTGTCTGGATATCCGGGAGGAAGGGAAAATGCTCCTTATTCTGCAAATAACGCAGCTTGACTACGGCGACGCGGCGCTGTGCGCCCTGTCGGCCCTGCGCGGCCGGGCGGAGGACCCCGGCAGCGCCGCGTCGCGGCTGCTTGAGGCCCTGGAATCGGTGCCGCCGGAGCTCATCCGACGGCTGCTCGATGCCATCCCGGACAGGGACAAGGCGGCCTTAGCCGCCAGCCTTGCCCGTGAGAACGAGGCGCGGATACGGGAGCTTGCCGGCGAAGCGGCGCATCGTGCGGGCGTTTCGCTCTCCGTGAAGGAGCTCTCCGTCTCGGACGGGCTGGAGCTCCGGGCCGAGCTCGTGGACATCGACTACGCCGCCCTCGCGCAGGCGCTGCTGCCCCTCGCGCGCGAGAGGCTGGAGGCTGAGCAGGGCGCGGCCCCGGCGCTGCTGTCGAAGCCGCTGGCCGCCGGCGGGGGCCTCGCCGGGCTCCTGGGCCGTCTGCCCAAGGCGAGGCAGGAGCAGCTGGCGGCCCGCCTGCTTCAGAGCGCCTCCGGCAGGGCTGCGGCCCTCATCGAGGAGGAGGCTGCAAAGCGCGGCCTCCGGCTGAAGCTCGGCCGTCTCTCCGTCTCCGCGGGCTGGAGCGCATGACGCGCGCCCCTGAGCCCCGCGAGGCCCGGCGGCTTGCAAAAGCGCGGGGCTGCCCGTATAATATCTGTATCTGAGGGGCAAGCGCCCGGGAGGGGAAAGAGCCATGCAGGCCCAATATGAGACTGTAATTTCAAAACGCAACCTGGAGCGCATACACAGCCGGAGCATGAGCCCGGCGGAGCTCATCGCCTTTCTGGAGGAGGGCGCGCTCTACCGCTCCTTTGCGGACGTGCTGCGCTCCGTGAGCCCAGGCGAGGGGCTGGCGGAGCGGCTCAAAACGCGGCTGCTGGGCATAGACGGGCAGCCCGCCGGGCCGAAGGAGGCCGAGGCCCTGAGGAAGAACGTCTCCAACTGGCTCCGCGGCGAGGCCGCGCCGCAGAACAGGGAGCAGCTGTTCAAGATCTGCTTCGCCCTGGAGCTGGACGAGGCCCGGGCCGGGCGCGTCCTGGCCAGCGCCTCCGACACGGGCATACACTACCGCGACCCGCACGAGCTCTGCTACGCCTTCGCCCTGCGCACGGGCCTCGGCTACGCCGAGGCGGTGCAGCTCGACGCGGAGATGGAGGGCATCTACGGTCCCGTGGCCCGCGCCGCCGAGGCGGAGCGCGCCGCGGGCTGGAAAAAGCGGGAGCAGCTCTACCGCGAGCGCCGCGCCGAGGCCCGCAGGCAGCGGCTGGCCCGCGAGAAGCAGGGCCTCTGGTCCGACACCTACCTCGGCCCCGGCGAGGAGGAGGACCCGCCCGCCTTCCTCACCCAGCAGGTCTACCACCGCTTTGAGGACGTGCGCGACCGCGAGGGCCTGCGCCTCTTCTTCCTCGAGAACAGCGCCCGCCTGGGCTGGATACACGAGAGCGCCTACGAAAAGTTCTGGAGCCTGCTCCTCGCCCTGCAGGAGCCGGACGACGCCATCGCGCCCTCCGGCGAACAGGCCGCGGAGGTCTATTCCCTCGACAGGATAGCGGAGGAATACCTGCGCATGCACGTCCCCCTGGGCAAGAACACCCGGGGCTTCGACTATCTCCAGCGCGCCGTCAAGCGCAACTGGCCCGGGGCGACGGAGCTGCAGCGGATGAAGTCCCGCAAGGCCGACGTCAGCCGCAAGGCGCTGCTGCTGCTCTTCCTCATAACGGAGGACTTCCTCTTCTCCGAGGACCTGCTGTACAGCGACAAGGCCGGGGAGGAGGCCGCCTGGTATCTCCCGCTGGAGGACGAGTCCCCGCGCGACAGGCTGGAGGTCACGCTGAGCAAGGTGAACCTCTTCCTGGAGACCTACGGCATGAACCAGCTCGACCCCGGCAACCCCTTCGACTGCCTGGTGCTCTATGCCCTGGCGGCGGACTGCGGCGGGGAATTTCTGAGCGACAACTTTTCCCGCGCGCTGGAGGTCCTGTTCTCCGGCGCCCAGGGCGGCGGCTGAGCCGCCGGGGAAGGACAGGTGCGATGAGAACTGCGCTCCAGCCCGGGAGCCGGCTGCTCCTGGGCGGTGTCGAATATACGATAGAGGCCGTGGAGGGCAGCGGCAGCAGCGCCGTCGTCTACCGCGCGGCCTATGAGGACGCCCTGAACCGGGGCGCGCTGCACCGCGTGCTCATAAAGGAGCTCTTTCCCCTGAGCGCGCAGGGCGGCATAGAGCGCGCGCCGGACGGGGGCGTCGTCTGCACCGGCCCGGGCCTTGCAGTCATGGAGGAGGCGAAGCGCCGCTTCCTGATGGGCAACCAGGTGAACCTGGAGCTGCTGGCCGGGCGGCCGGAGGCCACGGCCGGGAACCTCAACTCCTTTGATGCGCGGGGCACCTACTACTCCGTGCTCTCCCTGCACGGAGGCGAGAGCCTGCTGCGCGCGCTGGACTCGCGCGGGCGCTTCCCTCTGAGGGAGGCGGCCGGGGTCATGCTGCGGCTGCTGGGCGCGCTGGCCGTCTTCCACCGCCGCGGGCTGCTGCACCTGGACGTCAGCCCGGACAACATCCTGCTCCTGCCGGGGCAGGCCCTGCTCATAGACTTCAACAGCGTCTGGGACACGCGCCGGCCCGACTGGGGCGACTTCTGCTTCAGCTGCAAGCCGGGCTATTCCGCGCCCGAGGTCCTGCTGGGCGACGAGGCCGCACTCTGCCCGGCGACGGATATCTACTCCTGCGGCGCGGTCTTCTTCCACCTGCTCTCAGGGCGGAGGCTGAGGGAGGGCGAGGCCGCCTCGGGCGGTTTCAGGCGCGGGCTGGCCGGCCTGCCCTGCCTGGCAGGGGTGCCGCAGAGCGCCGCGTCCAAGGCGGCGGAGATACTCCTGCGCGCGCTGCACGCCCTGCCTCGCAGGCGCTATGCGGACGCGCAGGCCATGGCCGAGGAGCTGGGCGAGCTCCTCGCGCGGCTGGACGGTTTCGGCGTCAGCCCGAGCGCGCTCTGGGAGGCCGGGGCGGCCCGTCTGCGGCGGGAGCGCGCGCCGCAGGGCGAATATCTCGACCAGCCGCTAGCGGCGGCGGAAGGGGAGACGCTCCCGCGGCCTGAGCTGGAGCGGCGGCTCGACGGGGGCGGGCGTTTCCTGCTCACAGGCCCCGGCGGCATGGGCAAGTCGCGCCTGCTGCTGGAGCTCGCCGCGCGCCGCGCCTCGGTCTTCCGGCCGGGGGAGCCGGTGTACATTCTCCTGCCCCTGAGGGGATATCAGACCTGTCCCGGCGAGGCGGACTACATAAGGCGCAGCCTGCTGCGGCTGCTGCGCTTCGCGCCCGGCGGCCCCGGCTGGGAGGACGCGCTGCACGCGCTGGAGGCGCTCTTCGACAGCCCGGGTCCCGGCGGCGGGGCGCGGCTCGTGCTGCTGCTGGACGGGCTGAACGAGGCCGGGCCGCACCGCGAGAAGCTCCTGGCGGAGCTGGAGGAGCTGGGCTCCCGCCCGGGCCTGGGCCTGCTGGTCACGGAGCGCAGCTCCGCCGTGCTGGAGTACGCCCTGGGCGGCTTTGAGCCGCTGGCCCTCTCGCCGCTGAGCGAGGCCCAGCTGGAAATACAGCTGGGCAGGCGCGGCCTGCCCCTGCCCGCGGAGGAGGGCCTGCGCCGCCTGCTGGCAACGCCGATGCTGCTCTTCCTCTATCTCGACGCCGCCCAGGCCCCCGGCGAGGGCGCCCCCGCGCCCGAGACGCAGGAGGCCCTGGTGGCGCTGTATCTGGAGCAGTTCTGCCGCCGCGCCCTGCGCGAGGACAGCGGCAGCCAGGGCGCGCAGTTGTGCACGGCCTACCTGCTGCGCCATTTCCTGCCCGATGCGGCCGCGCTGATGCGCCGCCTGGACCGGAGCCTGCTCCAGGCGCAGGAGCTCCTGCGCCTGGCGGAGCGGAGCTGGCGCGAGCTGCACGGCCGCAGTTTCGGCGAGGTCTTCCCGGAGTTCATGGGCAAGTCCCGCCTGATGTTCGAGGGCATAGGCAGCGCCGCGGAGTGGTACGACTTCGCGGTCGGCGAGCGGCTGACGGAGCGCTTCGGCCTGCTGCGAGAGGCGGCCCCGGGGCAGTACGCGCTGCTGCACGACAATTTCCTGGACGTCCTGGCCGGGCAGGCGGACGAAAACCGACGGCGGCTCTCGGCCCGGCGCGGGGCGAAGCTCCGGCGCGGCGGGGCGGCGCTCCTTGCGGCGCTGCTGCTTCTGGGCGGGGCGGGCGCGGCCCTGGGCGCGCGGCTGCACGCCCGGACGAGCTATACCGAGTCCGAGGAGGGCCTCATATACGACGCCGTCGCCGCGCTGAACAGCTGCCTCGGCCTCTGGAGCAGCCAGGTCTCGGCCCAGCGCCAGCTGCTGGAGCGCGCCTCGGTGAGCGACGTGCTGGATAACGAGGACGCTGCCGCGCGCGAGGCCCTGGCCGGGATGATAGCGCAGCAGCGGAGCTTTCTCGCCTCGCTCTACGCCGCGGAGCCGGACGCGGAGCTGTACGCGGCCCTGGCGGAGCTGGAGGCGGGCAAGGGGCTGTTTTCTGCGGAGCTGCTGGCGGAGCTCTGCGGGCGCTGGGCGCTGATGGAGCCGGCGGCGGAGGCCGGCATGGCGCGGCTGGAGGCCGTGCTCTGCGAGGAGGACAGCGCCTATGACAGCCGCGACAAGCGCGAGCGGCTGGTTTCGGCCTACGCGGGCTGGCTGGAGGCGGAGACGCGCTATGTGTCCTACCTGCTGGCCGAGCTGCTCTCGCAGATGGCGCCGGAGCAGCAGGAGCAGGCGCTGGAGGCCATGACCTATATGGAGGCCTTTGAGGGCTTCTACGACGGCGCCGGCAGCGTTTCCCCGGAGCGTCTGCCCGCCGGCGCAGAGCAGGCCCTGGAAGCCCTGAAGGAGTCCCGCCGCCAGCTGAGCGCCCAGGGCCTCAGCCTCCCCGGCGAGTGGGAGTGATGGGCACAGAGCGCGTCACTGAGCAAAGCGCATATAAAAATACCGGACCCGCCTCCAAAAGGAGGCGGGTCCGGCGCCTTATTCGGCCGTGCCGCACCACTCGGTGAACAGCTTGCAGAACATGTGTACCGCCGCCAGGTATTCGTCCACCGGCACGTACTCGTTTATGGAATGTGCGTTGTCGATGCTGCCGGGGCCGCAGAGCACGGTGGGCGTATCCGCAAAGTTTGTGGGCAGCCTTGCGTCCGCCCCGCTTGCGAGCCCCTGTATCTCCGGCCGCCGGCCCGTGCAGCTCTCAAGGCAGCCGCGCACGCAGGTGACTATGGGGTGGTCCTCGCCTATGTCATAGGCGTTGCCCTGCTGGAAGCACTCTATCTGCGGCGGGTTTGCGCTCAGCCAGGGGTCAGAGCCTACGAAGCGGGCTATTTCGTCCCTGAGCTGCGCGTCTATCCTGGAGCCTATCCTCCCGTTCTCCGTCTCGCAGGGGTGGAAATGGAGCGACATGTCCAACACGCACTTTTCCGGCACGGTAGAGCTGGAATCCCCGCCGTGAATGACCGTGAAGCAGAGCGTGGGAGGCGGGAGATAGGGGTGGCGCTTTGAGATCGCCCAGTTCCTCTCCACCTCGCGCATCCTGCACATGAAGTCCAGGCACTTGTCCACGGCATTCACGCCCTTCCACTTGAAGGCGCAGTGTATGGGCTTTCCGCTGAAGGTTATGCGATAGAAGAGCCAGCCCATATGCGCCGGCATGATACTCAGTCCCGTGGGCTCAGGAATAACGGCGGCGTCAGCCTTATAGCCTTTCAGGCAGCAGGCGAGCGGGTCGTTCCCTCCACCTTCCTCATCGACCACGGATTCGAATATCACATCTCCCGCCAGCTTTATTCCGCACTCGTGCAGCGTCTCCAGGGCCATGAGCGCAGCCGCGCCTCCGGCCTTCATGTCGCAGGCGCCCCTGCCGTAGAGCCGCCCGTCTATTATGCGCGGCTCATAGGGCGGGCAGAGCCAGCCCTCCGCGCCTGCCGGCACCACGTCCGCGTGCGCGTTTATCATCAGCGAACGCCCGCCGCCCGCGCCCTTTATGACGCCGACTATGTTCGGCCTGCCCTCATAGCTGTGGCCGGGGTTGTACTCCGGGTGACCGCGCATGGCGTCGTTGTCAGGCTCGAACCTGTCTATGTCCGCCCCGACGGAGCTCAGCGTGCTTTCGATGAGCTCCTGCGCACACAGCTCGTTTCCGCGCCTGCCCATGTCTATCACGCTGGAGTTGAGGGAGACGAGCTGCTTCAGGAAGTCTATGTGCCGCTCGCGGCGTTCTGCAAGTTTGCGCTCTATGCTGTCCATCTTGGCCTCAGTCCTTCCTGACCAGGATGGCCACGACGAGTATCAGTCCGGTGAGCACGGTCTGCCAGTAGGAGCTGACACCGCAGAGGTTCATGATGTTGCTCAATATACCCATGATGACCGCGCCCAGGAAGGTGCCCAGAAGGTTGCCCTTGCCGCCGGACATCGAGGTGCCGCCGACGACGGCCGCGGTGATGGCGTTCATTTCGTAGCCTTCACCTGCGACGGGGGAGCCGCTGGCCATCTGCGCCGCAAAGATTATGCCGGTCACAGCGGCGAGCACGCCGCTGAGGATGTACACGCTTAAGGTGACCTTTTTTACGTCTACGCCGGCCAGGCGCGTAGCTTCCTTGTTGCTGCCTATGGAATAGACGTGCCGTCCGAAGCGTGTGTTTCTCATTACCAGATAGGCGGCGATGAGTATGACTATGAAATATATGGCCGGCAGCGGGATGGTGTTGAACAGCATGCTGTTGCCGATTTTGGAAAAGTTGCCCTTTATGGAGATGGGCGTGCCGTTCGTGTAGATGGAGGCGGCGCCTGAGGCCATATACATGGTTCCCAGCGTCATGATGAAGGGCTGAAGTTTGCCGTACGCTATGCCGACGCCGTTTATAAGGCCGACGAGGGCGCCTACGAGCAGCGCAACGAGTATTGCGGGGATGATGCCGTGATCGTTCACCATATTTGCGGTGATGACGCACACCAGCGCTATTATGGAGCCGACGGAGAGGTCGATGCCTCCGGAGACTATGACAAAGGTCATGCCGACCGAGAGGATGCCGAACATCGATATCTGCCTGAGAATGTTGAACAGATTGCTCGTCTGAAGGAAGCGGTCCGAGAGCATGCAGGAAACAGCAAACAGCAGAACGAAAACTACGAGCACGCCGAAGCGGTCGTACAGTCTGCTCAGACTGAGCTTATCATTTGAGAGCTTAACTTCTTTGGTTTTCATATTTTCTCCCCCTCAGGACAACGCTTCGAGCAGACCTGAGTCGTTTTGCGCCTGCTCGCGGGTCAGAGATTTCACGGTGGTGCCGTCTTTGACAACAACGATCCTCGTTGAAAGGCCTATGATCTCCTGAAACTCAGAGGATATCAGGATGATTGTCTTGCCCTGGCTGCGCAGATGCTCGATGATGGTATATATCTCTGCCTTAGCTCCGACGTCAACGCCGCGGGTGGGTTCGTCGAGGATGAGGATGTCCGGATCTAGCTTTCAGAGCCCGGCAGTTCGTCATGGCAGAAATCGGCGCCTATCTGTTCGCCCGTAAGGACGGCAAGGCCGGAGATCTGTATTAGCCGGCGGCAAAGCGACAGCCAGGGGCTCTGCCGCCCATCAAATTCGTGGAAGGAGACGCATTATGATCAAAACAAGATTGACTGAACTCGTCGGTATCAAGTACCCCATAATCCAGGCAGGCATGGGTCCTTTTCCCGTTACCAGCCTCTGCATAGCCGCCTCGAACGCCGGCTGTCTGGGTCTGTGCAGCACCTTCGGCACCACCTCGCGCAAGTCAAATCCGGTGGTTTTTGAAGATTTCTGCAAGCAGGCCCACGCGGAGCTCAGCGACGACGACGTGACCATTTTCAAGAAAATGTTCATGCGTATTTATAACGAGACCAACGAAGGCACGGTTTTCGGGGCGAACGTCATGGTATCCGCCGAGGTAAGGGAAAACGCCATGAACGTCATGGCGGCGATAAAGGAGGTTCGCAAGGACCCGGCCGTTGCCGAGCGCTTCAAAGTTCTTGTCACCACTGCCGGAGACCCGGTACCCTGGGCAGGTTTTGTCAAGGAGCAGGGAATGATCTGGATGCACGTTTTCCCCGGCGTTCGCACTGCAGCCCGCTGCAAGAAAGCTGGAGTACAGGTGCTTATAGCCTCCGGTCACGAAGGCGGCTTCCACACCGCCTGGCAGCTCGTACACAGCATGACGCTGCTGCCCGATATCGTGGAGAAGTTTTCCGACGAGAACACCCTGGTCTGCGGCACCGGCGGCTACTGTGACGCCAAGAGCCTGGCCGCGGCGCTGGCGATGGGTGCCGACGGCGTGCAGATGGGTACCCGTTTTCTTGCCACCGAAGAGAGCGATTTTTGCGATCTGTGGAAGAAGCTGGTGCTTGACTGCGGCGACGGCGGCACTCTGATAGCCCGAGGCTTTGTCGGGCCCGCGCGCTGGCTGAGGACGCCGGCTGCGCAGAAACATGCGTACAACACCGCCAAGGACGCGCCCGGCTCCTACGTAGGCGTACTGGGTGACTTTACCAAGATCCCCATGGATCTTCTGATAGCCGAGCGCACAGGCGTAGCCGCCACCTATAATGGCGACGCTGAGAACGCCATGGCCGGTGCGGGTGAATGTGCGCAGAGGATAACTGATCTTCCAAGTTGCGGCGACATGGTAAAGAGGATAGCAGAAGAAGCCGAGGAGATCATCTGCGGGCTCAAGAGCAAATATATATGCTGAAAAGCAGCGGGAAGCAGAAAGTATAACTTTCTGCTTCCCGCTCAACTGGTGCCGGTGACGGGGCTCGAACCCGTATGCCTGCGGCGAGGGATTTTAAGTCTTTGCCGGCATTTGGAACGCAGAGGATATTTAAGTACTCTTCTGGAACCTCGCGCCCCTAAAAATCCAGCAAAATCAAGGGTTCCAGCTGTTGGCGCAGCCCAAAGTACCGTGGCAAAAGGAAAAACGCAACGGGGCTGTATTTACAAAATTCCTGCAAGTTGGAGGGATATTAGGAGGGATATGAACCAGCCTGCCCACGCCATTGACACACGTTATTATACGGCAAACTACCCCTCCATCTGAAATCAGATTTAACACGCAGGCGGCAACCCGGTATTTGGGGTGCCGCTTGTCGCATAAGGAGGATGAATGAAGCCAGATAAAGTAGAAGGACTTTTCCAGTTGAGCACAAGCTGCCTTACGCCATTCAGCAGGCACCCGTACAAAGTGCGCGACGACGACGCGATGCGAGATATGGCCGAGAGCGTGAAGCAGTACGGCGTCCTGTCCCCAGCCATCGCTCGGCCTTTGCCGGACGGCGGGTACGAGCTTGTATCCGGCCACCGGCGCAAGCGGGCGTGTGAGCTGGCGGGGCTGGAGACCATGTCGGTCATCGTCCGCGAGCTGGACGACGACGCGGCGGCGATCCTCGTCGTGGACAGCAATTTGCAGCGCGAAGGACTGTTTCCGAGCGAGCGCGCATTTGCGTACAAGCTCAAACTGGATGCGCTGCGGCATCAAGGCGAGAGGACGGATTTAACTTCTCGACAACTTGTCGGGAAGTTAGAGGCAGCAGATACGATTGGAGAAAGCACCGGAGAAAGCGGGCGACAAGTCCAGCGCTATATCCGTCTCACAGAGCTGATACCGCCGTTGCTGGACATGGTGGACGAGCGCAAAATTGCGTTCAATCCTGCCTACGAGCTGTCCTTTCTCACCAAGGACGAACAGACTATGCTACTCGACGCGATGGACAGCGAACAGGCCACGCCGTCGCTGTCGCAGGCGCAGAGGCTCAAGCAGTTCTCCCAGCGCGGCGAGCTGACTGCCGAGGTCATGCGGGCGATCATGTCCGAGGAGAAAAAAGAAACGGAGCGCGTCACCCTCAAGGGCGATACACTCCGTAAATACTTCCCCGCCAGCTACACGCCGAAACGCATGGAGGAGACTATTATAAGGTTGCTGGAACAGTGGCAGAAGCAGCAGAAACGTCGGCGGGTGGCCGATAGATAGATAAAACTAGAGCCTCGGCGCTAAGCCAAGGCCCTTACAAAACAGCCGAACTGTTTTTCCTTATGGTTACATTATATGTCGCAAAGTCTCAATTGTCAAGGCAACATCACGTAAGCGAATTAACTATTTCACTGAAAGCTTCATAAGTAGATATTATTATTGGGTTGTCCTTAAAGTAATCCTTATGTTCTTTCATTCGGACATTTACAAGCTCCTTTATCATAGCGAGAGACTGTTTTCGGCTGTTATCACTTTGTACCACGCTATCATATACGTATAGCATATATATAATTTGAGCAAAACGAGGATTAGACATCTTCTTTGTCCTAACATGTTTACTAACACCACAACGGGAAACGAATGTAGTTATGGGAAGCTGATGTTCTGCCATTGAACTACACCCGCAATGCCCGATTAGTATGGCACACTTATTCAGGCCATGCAAGACATTTTTCTAATTATCGCATCTGCAAATTCGTCCGTGCCGAGTTCTCCGCCGAGGTCGCGGGTCGTCTCCCGGCCTTCCTTTATCAGCTCGAGGACGGCTTTCTCTATTCTATCCGCCGCCTCCGTCTCGCCTGTGGGGCGCAGCAGCATGACCGCCGACAGGATGAGCGCCGTTGGATTCGCGTCGTTCAGGCCCGCGTGCTTCGGCGCACTGCCGTGCACCGCCTCAAATATCGCGCAGTCCTTGCCTATATTTGCGCTCGGCGCAAGGCCCAGGCCGCCTACCAGTCCGGCGCACAGGTCGGATACGATGTCGCCGTACAGGTTCGGCAGTACCATCACGTCGAAGGCCTCCGGCTTCTGCACCAACTGCATGCAGGTCGCGTCCACGATCTTGTCCTCGAACTCTATCTGCGGGTACTCCGATACGACGCCGCGCGCTACTTCCAAAAACAGGCCATCCGTGCATTTCATGATGTTCGCCTTATGCACTGCCGTGACCTTTTTCCGCCCGTTCTTCACAGCGTAGTCAAATGCGTACCTTATTATCCTCTCCGAGCCTTTGCGCGTGATGAGCTTGATGCTCTCCGCCGCGTCACGCCCGCCGTGCTCACCTTCGACACGCACCCGGACACGCTCGTCAAGGGCGTCGAGGTGCCCCTCATCAACTCGCCCGAGGGCCGCGCGGAGATAATCCGCCGCGTTTTCGGGATTGACAGCGTCATTTTCATCCACTTCAACCGCGCGGTCATGCAGATGCCTTGGCAGGACTTCATGGGCTCGCTCGTAAACGAGCTGCACGCCGTCCACGTCGTGGTCGGCTACGACTTCAGCTGCGGCTACCGCGGCGAGGGCAAGGCGCTCAAGATCGCGGGCTGGTGCTCCGAACACGGCATCGGCTGCGACATTATGGACGCCGTCAAGCTCGACGGCGACGTCGTGAGCTCGACGCGCATACGCAAGCTGATCGCCGATGGCGACATGGAGGAGGCCAACCGGCTGCTCGGCCACCCGCACTGCCTCGTGGACACCGTGCATTACGGCTTCCAGCTCGGCGGCAAGCTCGGCACTCCGACCATCAATATGCGCTTCGCCGAGGGCGTGCTCGTCCCGCGCCACGGCGTCTACGCCGCGAAGGTGTTCCTCGATAACGGCGCGGAGCACATGGCGGTCACGAACGTCGGAGTGCGCCCGACCGTCTCGGGCAGCGACCGCGTGAGCGTCGAGAGCTACATCCTCGACTTCGAGGGCGACCTCTACGACCACACCGTCCGCGTCGAGTTCCACCACTTCATCCGCGACGAGCGCAAATTCAGCGGCGTCGACGAGCTGAAGGCGCAGATACTTCGTGACGCGGAGACCACCCGCGAATACTTCGCCAAAGCGTAAATTTGGCCCGGGCGGCCGAAAATTCGGCCCGCCCGGGCTTTTTGCGCGCCCGCACGGAAAAAGCCCCGGTCGCCCGGGGCTTTTCCGCGCTTACGCGCTCTCGAGAGGTGATGTTTAAAGCTTGATGGAAAGCTTGTACGCGGTGTAGATGGCGTCCATGATCTTCGCCGGGCCTTTCGCGTCGCCGACGAGGTAGACCTCCTTGCCGGAGCCCTTGAGCTCGTCATAGAGCGCGTGCTGCGCCGCGGCGCCGAAGGCGTAGACGACGGTATCGGCCTCGATCTTGCGGACCTTGCCCTTGAATTTGACCATCACGCCGCCGTCGACTATCTCGAGCGGGGTGGTGTTGGTGCAGACGGTCATGCCGGCCTTGGCGATGCGCTCGCTGTAGGCCAGGGCGTCAGTGGAGGCTACGCCCTTCATTATCTGCGGGCCGCGGCCGACGAGCGTCACGTCGTGGCCGTTCTCGGCCAGCCAGAGCGCGGTCTCGCTGCCTACGAGTCCGACGCCGAGCATTACGACCTTGTTGCCGACCTTGACCTTGCCGTTGAGGACGTCGGCGGCGTCCACGGCGTGCTCGGCGCCGGGCAGGTGGCAGGCCTTGGGCTTGCTGCCCGTGGCGCAGATGACGGCGTCGTAGCCGTTCAGGTCGTCGGCTGTCGCCTCGCGGCGGACGATGTTGACGCCCTGCTTGTTCACGGCGGTGATGAGGTAGTCCTTCAGGCCGCGGATGTCGGCCTTGAACTCGGGGACGGAGGCCTCGTTGAGCTGCCCGCCGAGCTCGCCCTTCTCAAAGACGGTGACGGAGTGCCCGCGCAGGGAGAGGACGCGCGCGGCCTCGAGGCCGGCGGGGCCGCCGCCCACGACGGCGATGTTCTTTTTCACCGCGGCGGGGGTGATCTCCAGCTCGCCCTCGCGGCTGATCTGCGGGTTGAGCGCGCAGCTGACGGCCTTGTAGCAGTAGAAGGTGCGCTCGAGGCAGCCCTCGTTGCAGCGGATGCAGGGACGGATGTCCTCGGGGTGGTCGGCCTCGGCCTTCTTAGGCCACTCGGGATCCGCCCAGAGCGGGCGCCCCAGCCCGACGAAGTCGCCCTTGCCGGAGGCGATGACCTCCTCGGCGAGCTCCGGCGTGTTGATGGAGCCGGAGGCGATGACCGGGACGGAGACGACCTTCTTGATGGCCTCGGCCGCCCAGACGTTGTGCCCATGGTCCATAGCCATCGGGGAGGTCTGGTGTATCATGGTGTGGTGGTCGCCGCCGGAGATGTGGAAGGCGTCGATGCCCTCGTTCTCGAGCGCCTTGGCGAGCACGAGCGTGTCCTCTATCGGGAAGCCGTCGGGCTCGTAGTCCGTGCCGCTCAGGCGGATGGTGACGGGGAAGTCGGGGCCGACCTTCTTGCGCACGTCGCGCGCGATCTCGATGTAGATGCGCATGCGGTTCTCAAGCGTGCCGCCGTAGAGGTCGGTGCGGTGGTTCGTAGTGGGGGAGAAGAAGTTCGTCAGCAGATAGCCGTGTGCGCCGTGGATCTCGACGAGGTCGAAGCCGGCGACCTTCGCGCGCCAGGCAGCGTCGCCGAAGGCGTGGACTATGTCCTGGATCTCCTCGATGGTCAGCACGTGGGGCACGGCCTGCAAGCCGTACTGATCCCACAACTTCGGCCAGGGGATGGCGCTCGGCGCGCACATGGGCTGTGTGCCCAGGAACTTCTGGCGGCCGCAGTGCTCGATCTGGATGCCGGCGGCGGCGCCGCACTCCTTGATGTTTTCAGCCAGCCAGGTGAGGCCGGGGATGTGCTCGTTCTGCGAGATGCCGAGGTGACAGTGCGCGCTCTTGGCGCCGATGTCGTCCACGTAGGCGTACTCGACGATTATCATGCCCGCACCGCCGGAGGCCTGGTTGCGGTAATAGCGTATGAGGCGCTCGGATACGGTGCCGTCCTTGTTGCTCATGCCGGACGACTGCGGCGCCTTCATTACGCGGTTTTTGAGCTCCAGGGTGCCTATGCGGCCCGGCGTAAAGACATGCGGAAACAGTTTGCTTGCCATGGTTTTACCTCCTTAGCTGGCTGTACTTGAATTGACTGCGGTTAATTTTTTAACCATCAGGTGCAGTATAAAGCATTGACAATAAATAAACGATATCGTATGATACAGTAAAAAGAATTTTTTGGAGGCCGCCATGGAAGGACATAAAATCAACACCGCGCCGGAATTTGTGCTCACCGACAACCTGAAGGCGCACCGCGGGCTGATCATGAGCGAGGTGCCGGAGCGGCGGCGCTTCAGGAAGGGGCAGCAGCTCAGCCGCGGAGGCACGCCCTCGCCGCAGGTGTACTTTATCCTGGAGGGCGCGGCGCGCGCGAGCGTGGTGAACGTATACGGCTATGAGCGCACGCTCGGCTACCTCCGGCAGAACACCATCTGCTGCATGGACGCGCTGCGCCATGACGCCGGCGTCTCCGTGACCATAACGGCGCTCACCACGCTGCGCGCGGTGCCGCTCACGCTCGCGGACATGTCGCGCCTCATGACGGAGAGCGCCGACTTCGCCGCCGCGGTGCTGCTGTACTATTCCGACGTACTCAAGCTCATGTGCCTCGACGCCGAGTCGCAGAGCAGCAACTCGGTGCTCAACAAGCTGGCGAATTTTATCGGGCTGTATGTGCTCAGCGAGGACTACGCGCGCTTTGGCTTCCTGCCCTTTTCGCAGCAGGAGCTGGCCTCGGCGATAGGCGCGTCGCGCGTGCAGGTCGCGAGGGTGTGCGAGAAGCTGAAGGCCCAGGGCATAGTTGACATAAAAAAGCGGCGGCTCTACGTACTCGACCGGGCGGCGCTTGCGGAGATGGCAAGCTTGGAGGTGAGTTCTTGAGCTGCGCGGCGAACGGCGGCGCGATATGTTTTAAAATCTAATACGCCGCGCGTCGGCGTGGCAAAGCCCCCGGAAAAGTTTCCGGGGGCTTCGCGTATTGTGAGGAAAGAAGAGTGAACGTGAAAGCGTATATTAAAGGCTGTCGCCGAAGTCGTCGCGGAACTTTTTGACGAGCTTCTCCTGCCAATCACTAGTGGGCTCGAGCCTGCCGAAGAAGAATCGCAGCGAGCTCGGCTCCTCGACCCAACGCAGGCCGCCGACGAGGTCGCGGTTTTCGTGCAGCCAGGTTATGCGGTCGACGGCGTAGAGCACCTGGCTCATGGTGAACACGCGCCTGGGCATCGCGAGGCGGAGCAGCTCGACCTCGGCGATGGGCTCGGTGCCGTCCGGCTCGCGCTGTTCGCTGAGCGTGCCGCGCTCCATGCCGCGCACGCCGCCGGCGAGGTAGACCGCCGCGGCCAGCGCTCCGGCCGGGTACTCGTGGTCGTCGACGTGCGGAAGGAATTCGCGCGCGTTCAGGTGGCAGCCGAGGCCGCCGGCGGGAGTCACGACGGGCACGCCGCGCTTCATGAGCTCCTTGCACATGAAGTCGATGAAGATGGGGCCCTGGCTGATGACGTCTTCGTCCATCGTCTCCTCCAGGCCGACGGCGATGGCCTCCATCTCGCGGACGCTCATGCCGCCGTAGGTGAGGAAGCCCTCGAACATGGGCACCAGCTCGCGCATTTGGTCAAAGAGCGCCTTGTCGCGCATGGCTATGCCGCCGCCGCGGGCGAAGCCGAACTTGCGCGCGGAGAATGGCTTTTCCAAAGCTGCTGGCAAAAAGCGGCCTTAAAAGGATCCGTTTTCACGATTTGCGCCATTCATGTGCAAGCTTGCTTTATGCTCACGGCGTAAGTCTAAAGGATATTCAAGAGTGGCTGGGGCACAGCACTATATCTACAACAGCAAACATCTACACGCATTTGGACTACAGCTCCAAAGAGGCTTCTGCCAATGCGATACTCGACGTGTTCCCAACAAGGTAGCCGTATGCGAATCTGCTATAGCTTAAGTGCAAACTGTACTTGACCGAGAACTGAAAAAGCCGCAGGCTATGCCCGCGGCTTCTGGTGCCGGTGACGGGGCTCGAACCCGTACATCCTCACGGATATGGGATTTTAAATCCCAGGTGTCTGCCAATTCCACCACACCGGCGTGGGACTATGTTATCACTTTCCCGGCGAAGGTGTCAATATCGCCGCCGCGCGAACTTTTTTGTTGACATTTTCGCGCGCAGGTGCTATTATAATCGAGCATTCAAAAGACACGCGCGAGTGGTGGAATTGGCAGACTCGCTAGATTCAGGTTCTAGTGTGCACTACGCACGTGCGGGTTCAAGTCCCGCCTCGCGCACCAAAAGAGCGTTGAAACGCAAAGTTTCAACGCTCTTTTTTCGTGACCAGTTATCCCTGCGCCTGCGTTCCGCCCGGCGTCCGGGGCTCCCGGACGGCCAGCACGCAGAGCCAGTGCCTTTTCAAGTCATGGTCCACGGCTATTCTGGAAAACCCGGCTTCGGTGAGGAGCGCGGCAAGCTCCCCGCTGCTGAAAATGCGCAGGCCGTCAATAATGGTCTGCCACCGGCCGTCGCCGTGCTTCAGGCGGCAAGCGCCTCATGCCCCGATCTGACACGGCTGCATGGGCATGATTCATGCTGCCTGCCATCCACCTGCCCAGCAGGCCCTCCGGCCTGCGCGTCAGGCATCCGCTTCGATCCCGCCGCGGAGCCCGGAGACGAGCCCCAGCAGCTCGCGCGCGGAGGAAAAGCGGCGCTGGGGCAGCAGATGCAGGCCGCGCCAGAGCAGGCGAGCCAGCTCATCGGCACGCGCGTCGGGAAGTTCCTGCGCCCGGGCAAGCGACTGTCTCAGCCCGCGCGCGAGGCCTGTCCCCATCAGCTCGGCGTCCGTCAGCGGGCGGCCGAGCAGCATGCGGTAGAGCAGGGCGCAGCAGCTGAAAATATCCGAAGCGCGATCCAGCGCGGCGAGGTTCATGAGGCGCAGCTCCGGCGCGGCGCAGGGTCCGAGCGCGCGCGGCAGGCCGTCCTCCTCCGGGCGCTCCATGTCCAGGGCGCGGCAGTTATCCAGGAAAAGCCGCCGGCCGGGCAGGAGGTGTATCTGCTCTGCCCGTATGTCCAGGTGCAGCAGCCCGCGGCTGTGGAAGCCCTCCAGCGCGCGGAGCAGCCGGGCCGTCAGCTCCAGGGCCTCCTCCGCCGGGAGGGGGCCGGGCCTCTGCTCGAAGAGCGCCGCGAGGCTGGGCGCCTTGGGAAAGGAGCGCAGGATGCAGCCGCTCTCAGGCTGCTCAAAGAACAGGCTCCGCGCGCCGGGGAGGTCGAGCTGCTCCGCCTCTGCCTCCCACGCGAGGCGGAAGAGCCGGACCTGACGCTCCCCCGCGCCGGGGCGGAGCCGGCGTATCAGCACGTCGTCCCAGACGCCTCCGCCCGCCTCCGCGGCGGGCCAGGCCGTGACCGCCCCCCGCTCTGCGGCGGGGCCGAGCCGGTACTCCCGGCCGCCGAGGCAAAACTGCCCTGACGGCGCTCCGGAAGGCCGCCGCTGCTTATCGTCTATCATCGTCCACCTCCGAAAATTGCCTTGTCTTTCCACGGACCATGATAGGGCTGCGGGCGTGCCTGACGCGCAACTTATTTCCGTCTAGGGCGTCTCCTCCGCCGTGAGGGCCTCGTATTCGGCGACGAGGGCCTCAAACTGTGCCCTCAGCTCTTCCAGACGTTCCGCGTCCCCCGCCTCGCTCGCCTCGTCTATCTGAGCCGACAGCTCCTCCAGCCGGGCGGAGAGCTCCATGAGCGCCGCCAGCCGCTCGCGGGCCTGTCTGTCCTCCTCGATGAGCTCCAGCAGCCGGTCGTAGTCGTGCTCCATCTCGTAGAGCTCGTCCTGCTGGCTGCCCAGGCGCTCGGACATGAGGCCGGCAAGGGCCTCGACCTCGTCCAGGCAGAGCATGGTCTGCTCCTCGGCCATGCCCCTGTCCGTGAACCAGAGCGCCTGCTCCGGGATGTAGGACTCCAGGCCGTCTATGAGCGAGGAGCGCAGAAGCTCCAGCTCCGCCTCATCCAGGCCGGTGAACCAGTAGTTGAGGCAGCCGTAGTAGAAGTAGCCGCGCAGGCTCTCCTGCTCGGAGGCGTTCGCGGCGAGGGTGAAGCGCAAGTCCTCCAGCGCGGCCTCGCCGCGCCCGGCGTTTTCAAGGTAGAACAGCAGCGAGGAGAGCCGCAGCTGCTGGTTCTGCAGGTCGTTCGGGCGGCTGTTGGCGAAGGCCTCGTACTCCGTGGGCGAGATGCCGAGTTCGCGCAGGGCCTCCTCCAGGCCGGCGTCCAGGCTGACGGGCTCCGCGGCCTCCAGCTCGGCCTCCACGGCCTCCAGGGCGGAGTTCAGCGCCCCGAGGGCCTCAGCCTGCCCGAGTCCCCCGTCGAGATAGCTCTGCACGGCCTCCAGGGCCTCGTCATAGCGCAGACCGTCCGCGTCCAGGGCGGAATAGCGCTCCGAAAAGTCCTCTATGACCGTCCAGGCAGCCTCGGAGACGCCCAGCTCCTCCCAGGGCTCCGACGCCTGCGTTTTCGCGCCGCAGCCCGACAGCAGCAGCGCCGCCAGCGCCGCAAATATCCACATCCTGCGCATTTTCCCCGCCTCCGTGCGTGTTTCGCCTCTTATTTTGGATATTATACACGCATATCCCCCGCGCTTCAAGCGGGCGGAAATTTGCTGCCCTGACCCGCGCCGCCTGTGATATATTGTAGCTGCGGACGAAGGGAGGTACAGGGACATGGATGAACGGCGTTTCGACATACTGGCCGCGGCCTATGTGCGCGGCTGCGCGCTGGAGACGGGCGCGCCGGAGCTGCCCGCGCGGCTCGCGGACGCGCCGCTGGAGGAGCTGGACGAGGCGGAGCTGGCCGCACTGCTCCGGGCCGGGGCAGCCTCGGGGCTGAAGCTGCACGCCTTCAAGGGCACGAAGACCCTCCTGCCCCGGGTGAAGAAGGTCCTCGGTTTCCTGCGCGGACTGGACTTTGACGGGCTGGTGGACGTGGGCAGCGGGCGCGGGGCCTTTCTCGTGCCTTTCCTTGCCCAGTTCCCGGACGCGAGGGCGGCGGCGGTGGATCTCCTGCCGCACAGGGCGGAGTTCTGGCGGCGGCTCGCCGCGGGCGGCGTGCCGGGGCTCTGCTCGCTGTGCGGGGATTTCGCGGCGCTGGAGTTCGAGCCGCGCAGCGCGGACGTCGTGACGCTGCTTGAGGTGCTTGAGCACATGCCGGAGCCGGAGACCGCCGTCAGGCAGGCCCTGCGCGTCGCGCGGCGCTTCGTCGTCGTCTCCGTGCCGTCCCAGCCGGACGACAACCCGGAGCACATCCAGCTGCTGACGAAGGCGCGCCTCACGGCGCTCTTTGCCGCCGCAGGCTGCGCGCGGCTGAATTTCGACGGCGTGAACGGTCACCTCATTCTCGTGGCCTCCGTCCCCGAGGAGGGCTGAACATGGACTATCCCATCATAAAATACCCGCGCACGCCGCATCTGGCGGGCTCGCGCCTCCAGCCCGGGGACGAGGACCTCTCCCAGGTCCCCTTCTCCTGCCTGGCGGGGCGCAGGCTCACGGTGGAGGAGAAGGTGGACGGGGCCAACTCCGCCGTATCATTCGGCCCGGAGGGGCAGCTGCTGCTCCAGAGCCGGGGCCACTACCTCACGGGCGGCTGGCGGGAGAGGCACTACGCCCTCTTCAAAACCTGGGCACAGGCCCACCAGGGCACGCTGCGCTCGGCGCTCGGCAGCCGCTACGTCCTCTACGGCGAGTGGCTCTACGCCAAGCACAGCGTATATTACGACGCGCTGCCCGACTACTTCCTTGAGTTCGACATCCTCGACCGCGAGACGGGCGAATTTCTCGACACGGAGCGCCGCCGGGAGCTGACGGCGGGCCTGCCGCTGGCCTCGGCGCCGGTGCTCGCGCAGGGCGTTTTCAGCTCCGCGGAGGAGCTGGTCTCCCTGCTCGGCCCCTCGCGCTATATAAGCCCCCGGTACCTGGAGCGTCTGAGGGAGACCTGCCTGCAGGCCGGCCTCGACGCGGAGCGCTGCCTGCGGGAGACGGACGCCTCCCCGCTAATGGAGGGGCTGTATATCAAGATAGAGGAGGACGGCCGCGTGAAGGAGCGGCTCAAATACGTGCGCGCCTCCTTCGCCCAGGCGGTGGACAGCTCAGGCAGCCACTGGCTCGACCGGCCCATAGTCCCGAATGGGCTGGACCGCCCGCTGGAGGAGCTCTTCCTCCCGGCGGGCGCGAGGCTGCAAAGATGAGCGGCGGCTGGGCGGCGCTCGCGGCGCTCGTCCCCGCGCCCTCCGGCGGGGGCGGGCTGGACGCCGCGCTGGATTCGCCCCTGGGGGTCCTCCTCCGGCCCCTGGGGGACACGCCGCAGGAGCCCCGCTGGCACGGGGAGGGCGACGTGCTCACGCACACGCGCCTCGTGCTGGAGGCGCTGGCAGAGGCGGACGCGCGGGGACGTCTGGCCGCGGACCGGGCCGAGGTGCTGGAGCGCCTGGAGCTCGGCTTTCTCCCGGCGGAGGAGTTGGGCATCCTGGAGCGCCCCTATGCTTTCGCCTCGCCCCGGGCGGAGCTGGCCTATTTCGAGGGCAGGCTCGCCTACCCCGCGCAGGAGCTTTACGACGACAGCTGGGGCGAGGTGCTGCTGCTCTGCGGTCTGCCGGGGACAGGGAAGGACACCTGGCTGCGTGCCAACGCGCCGGGGCTTGCGGTCGTCTCACCGGACGAGGTCCGCGCCGAGTACGGGCTTCCGCCCACTGGGCCGCAGGAGGAGGTCATGCGCCTTGCCGCGGAGCGGGCGAAGGCCCTGCTCCGGAAGCGGATACCCTTCGCCTGGAACGCCACCAGCGTCTCGCAGAGCCTGCGCGCGCGGCAGCTGGAGCTATTTTCACGCTACGGCGCGCGGGTGCGCATAGTCTGCCTTGAGACGGGCTGGGAGACGGGCCTGGCGCGCAATGCCGCCCGAGCGGAGGCAGTACCCGAGACGGCGATAGAGCGCATGCTGGAGCGACTGGAGCCGCCCGAGCGCTGGGAGGCTGCGCGCGTGGACTGGCTGTGTACCTGAGCCGCAATACCGCCTGCGCGCCTTCTGTGGGGGCGGGGTTCCAGCGCCGCACGGGGGTTGGGGTTTGGCGGGGAGGAACTCGCCGGTTTGCTGGCGGTTGTCTTTACCTTTCGCTGCGATTCCACCCCATTTCTTTGGTCTTGCCCAAAGAAACGGGGTGGAGCCCCAAAGAAAAGCGCTTGGGGTGGTGGCGCCCCCGTGAGGTTTCGGGACCC
>OJRQ01000336.1_pt1 | contig 31525 bp, 19 predicted proteins | sample 1599271 | NCBI WGS metagenome assembly OJRQ01 (sample SAMN03922533, study PRJEB24848) | human gut metagenome | isolation source: stool sample | host: Homo sapiens | place: Germany | collected 2010-05 | reverse complement strand
AAGTATGGCTTTCAACGTTGCGGCATCATTTATGTAAAGAATGGGACGGAGCGTATCGCTTATCAGATGAAGCGTTTGCATGGTGGGGTGGAGGAATCTGATCGTACTGAAGTATAGGTCAGGTACGTTGGATTATGAGCGAAGTAGTCTTAGGTATAAGCAAACTGATATTAAGCAGTAGGTAAACTAATGCCGAAGCATTGATAAAGTTCCGGTAAGGTGCCGGTATAATTGTATTAAGCCACCGCTATCTTTACCTTTCCACGACCGTGGTAACTTCTTCCCACAGTCGTGACGAGATCCTCCCACGGCCGTGAAGAGATGCTACCACGGCTGTGGAGAGTTAAGGATAGCGTAGGTCTGACAGAACAATGTCTATTGGATAGATTAAGCATAACGGCTTTATAATACATACTTCATAGGGGCATACGTTCTTCTATCCCGTATTCTATGCTGTTAATCTACAAAGAGACAGGCTGACAATAAAAGTCCGAATCTTTTATTGTCAGCCTGTTTGGGGTTATTGTCAGCGCTTATTGTCAGCTGTTAATGCGTTGAAAATCATTATTCTATATGGATGAAATCTTTAGCTGACAATAAAAAGACTAAATAATATCCTTATGAGTAAAAATGATTAGAAGCGGCAGCGAAGATCTACCCCAAATTGCATTGGGCGTCCTTTCTGCATGAAACCTTTGTTCATTGTTTCGAAATAGAAGGCGGCATAGTCTTTATTCAGGAAGTTACGTGCCCAGAAACTAATCATTGCGTCACCGATTTCCAGATTCGTTCTCCAGTTAAGTGTGCCATAGAAGGATTGGCTGACATCGTTTTGTTCAGTCCAATAGATACGTCCGGCAGCGTTATAGTTCGCTTGGAACACAACCCGGTCGAAGATAGAACGTGGGCTGCAGGTGATGGCATATTCTCCACCGATATTTAAGGTATGTTTGGGGACGAAGGGAACATATTTGCCATTATAATCTGCAGTTACTTTAAAACTGCCGTCTTTTTGCTCTTCTGTGATTACATAATCTGTAAAAGTGGCATACGTATATCCGTAACTGGCATTCAGGCTAAGCTCTTTTGTCACACTGGCACGAAGAGCTGCTTCTGCACCATAGCTGCGACTTTTTCCTGCATTAATCGTGATACGTCCCAAACCACTTTCTGCAAATTGGGAGAGTTGTTGGTCGCGGGTATCCATGTAGAATGCTGCGACGTCGGCCCAAAGTCTGCCTTCCCATAAAGTAAGGTGGCTACCTACTTCGTAGTTCCACGAATATTCGGGCTTGTAAGTAGTAGAAGTTTTTACGTCGATCTCTTTTGCTGGTACCATTTGGTCCATCATTTTTATAATGGTTGCCCCCCATGTGGCATCTTGCCCTATTGTCGGACTTTCTTTGATGGCATTCATCATCGAATTTTTCAATTCAGTTTGTGATAAATCAGAGAACATCTGGATGTTATATCCTCCCGAACGATATCCCCGGGTAACGGTGGCATAAACATTGTTTTGATTCTTCCATTCATATTGAATAGCAAATTTGGGTAGAAGTTGTACGTAATCAGTCGAGAGCTTACCTACGAAAGAGGCCGGAGCTTTCATATTCTGATCGGACAGGTTGATTTGGTTGGGGCCCATAGCTAAGTGAAAATCGAAACCAAAATCGATAGGAGTGCTAAGAGAATTATACTTCATACTGATTTTCTCGTAATCGAGCCGGAGGCCGGCTGTAACGGACAGCCCTTCTATGAACAAGTTGTTGAAAGTAGACTGATGATAAAGTGCACCGCTAAGAGTCGGGGTATCGAAAGTTCCTCCTACGCTTAAAGTCGGGTTGCGCACAGTCATTCCCATGGTGGGAGCTCCGGGTTTGGCAGATGCTTCTTCAAAAGCAGCATTGGCGTTGTTTTCAATGACCGACTTCACTCCTTCTTCTTTAAACAAAACAGGACCTGTAGTATGCAGCCATTGATAGAATCCGAAAGCTCCCGTAGCCCACTGCCATCTTTTTCCGGGTTTGGCTTTCAACACAATCTCTTCGGAAATGGTGTTTGCACGTTGCTTTTGCTCAATATTGAAAATATCTCTTTCTGTGAAATCCTGATCGAGAAACATGCGGTCGTTCAGGTTCTGATAACCTGTCACGGCACTTAATATAAAGTTGTTGGCTTGATATTCGATGTTAACACCGGAGTTGAGCAATCCACGGCGGTAACTGCTGCGGTCGTTATATGAAATCTTACCGATATAATCTGCCCGGTCTTCTGTCATTTCTTTACCATTTTCTTTCGCTTTAGCTATCGCACTGGGGGTAATCCCGGTATAGTAATACGGATATCCGCCCTGATCGCTATATTCATAGCTAAGGGCCATATCTATTTTCAGGTTCGAACTAGGCAGGTAAATACCACGGAAACGTCCGCCACCGGCATTGCTCTTGTCTACCTTTTCGTTGTTTCTTGCCGAATTTTCAAAGAAGCCACCTGTGTGTTCGTAGAAACCTCCGGTAGAAAAAGCGAAGCGGTCGGATGTCCGGTGATAGTGGGTGAGTGACACATTATAATTATTGTAGGTCGCTGCTCCCATGCGGATATCAGTACCTTGATAAGTGAAAGGCGATTTTGTGTGCACTTTGATAAGTCCTCCCATCGTATTACGTCCGTAGAGAGTACCTTGTGGTCCTCGGAGAATGTCAATACGTTCGATATCAGCATAGTTGAAGTCGAAAGCGGATTTGTCGATATAAGGGATGTTGTCTACGTAAAGTCCTACGGACGGAGTGTTGATACGTGAGCCGATTCCGCGGATATAAATGGAAGTGGTCAGTTTGGAACCATAATCGGGGATAAACAGATTAGGGACGATGCCTGTCAGGTTTTTCACAGAGTTCACCTGATTGGCGCGCATATTATCTTGCGATAAAACAGTGGCTGCCACCGGTAATTCACGCAACTTACGATTCTCTTTCGGAGTGGCAATCACTACCACTTCTTCGATGTCTACTATTTTTAGTGAGTCTTTCGGGAAATCTTCCGCCCATGCTGTACCTGTCGTCAGGAGCGTGAGGGCAATCATAATATTCTTTGTCTTCATCTGCTGTTAATTTATCTGGTGCAAAGTAACGGCAAATATAGATGACGGTCAATCCTCATTTATTAGGATTATGACTTATTTTTTAAGAGGTCAGATTCGGTCAGCTTCGATATATCCGTTCATTACAGCATAAATAGTCAGCCCGGAGACGGACTTAATGCCTAATTTCTCCGTGATATTTTTTCGGTGAGTGATAACGGTAGTCAGGCTGATATTCAGTTTATCTGCTATTTCTTTGTTGATTAATCCTTTGGTTATCAGTACGAGCACTTCTATTTCACGGGCGGATAGAATTTCCTGATGAGGCTGCATCGGAGGCATGGGTGGCATATCTTTTACCGGATAACCGTCATGGTGAGCATGTTGGTGAAGTTTCAATATGTTTTTCACCAGCTCTTCTTCGGATTCGTGAATGTTGAGTACAGGTACGCCGGACAGTTGGAATTGCGGACTGTCGCTTGCCAATACAATCGTTTTTCGTTTCCGGGGGAGAAAGAAAGCATTGTGCTCCACGTAAATCTGTGCGGAAATGAAATAGTGGGCATACATATCGGGAGTATCGTCCATCAGTTCGCTGAAGTGATGAAAAGTCCGTATGGTTGCCATAGGAATCATTTCCTCCAGGATTCCTTTCAGACCGAGACAGGTCAATGTATTGGCTTCTACGATTGCTATTTCGGGTTGATAATTCATTTTAGTGTAAGTTTAATTAATGATTGAAATAGTTGGCTGCTGCTTCTGCACATCGTTCGCCGTCCACCCCGGCAGACACAATTCCTCCGGCATAGCCTGCGCCTTCTCCGCAAGGAAATAATCCGCGAACGGTGACATGTTGTAGAGTATCCTTATCGCGTATGATACGAACGGGGGAAGAAGTTCGTGTTTCCACACCAATCATTACTGCCTCATTTGTCAGGAATCCGTGACTGCTTCGTCCGAATTGTTGGAAACCAAGAGATAGCCTTTTGCTAATAAATGATGGCATCCAGAAATGAAGTGGAGACGAAATCAATCCCGGACTATAGGATGACTCGGGCAGATCGTAACTCAATTTCTTGCGGGTAAAATCCAGCATGCGTTGTGCCGGAGCAGTCTGTCGTCTGCCTCCCTGCAACCAGCATTGACGTTCCAATTCCTCTTGAAAGTGAAGAACAGATAGTAACTGTGAATTAATCTCTGAAAGTTGTGAACTTTTCAAATTCGGGTTTAGTGCCATCAGCTGTTCATCTTGTTGCGCAGCCAATTCTTTATTCCTCATTTTTAATTCTTCATTTCCCAAATCTTCCGGTTGAATTTCCACTACCATTCCCGAATTACTCCACCGTGACCCACGGTTGGCAGGAGACATGCCGTTTACTACCACTTGTTCCGGTCCGCTGGCGGCAGGAACGATGAAACCTCCGGGACACATACAGAAACTATATACTCCTCTGCCTTCTGCCTGTGTTACAAAGCTGTATTCAGCAGCGGGCAGGTATTTGCCCCGTCCATTCTTATTATGGTATTGTATTTGATCGATCAACATTGCCGGATGCTCCAAACGGACACCGACTGCAATGCCTTTCGCTTCAATCGCCACATGATTCGCAGCCAGCCAACGATATACATCTCTCGCCGAATGTCCGGTTGCCAGTATCACGGGTCCGAGAAAAGTCTTTCTTGTATTTGTTTCGATACCTTTGACTTCATCGTTCTCAATAATCAATGCATCCATTCGTGTCTGGAAATGTACTTCTCCGCCACATTCGATAATGGTGTTCCGCATATTTTCAATGACACGTGGCAATTTGTCTGTTCCGATATGCGGATGCGCATCCACCAATATCGAAGTTGAAGCTCCATGCTGGCAAAATACGTTCAGAATCTTATCTACATTTCCTCTCTTCTTGCTCCGGGTATAGAGTTTCCCATCCGAGTAAGCTCCTGCACCTCCTTCTCCGAAACTGTAATTCGATTCTGGATCAACAGTGTGTTCCCTGCTGATTTGTGCCAGGTCTTTTTTACGTTCGCGCACGTCTTTTCCACGTTCGATGACGATAGGGCGTAATCCAAGTTCAACAAGGCGTAATGCAGCGAATAATCCGCCGGGACCTGCGCCAACGACAATCACTTGCGGTTTTCCTTCTACATTATTATATATAGTACGTTCGTACTCATCTTCTTGCGGCATTTCCTTGATGTATGCCCTTACCTTCAGATTGACGAAGATAGTCCGCTGGCGTGCATCAATACTCCGTTTCAAGATTCGGGTAGCGGTGATGTCACGTAAATTCAGACCTTTTTCTTTAGAAAGATATTCCTTTAATTTCTGTTCGTTTGCTGCGATTTCGGGAAGTATACGGAGTTGGTATTCTTGTGTCATTTAGTTATTATTGATATTGTTTTCGATTATCCAATTAGAAAAACGGGCTATTTATGCATCAGTGTCTTATCCGAATAAAGCCCTGAACGCCTCTTCTACTTTTCTCACCGGTACTAATTCTATCTTCAGTTTTTGGGTATCGATCCCTTGCAAGTTATATTTAGGTAGCAAGAAACGTTTGAAACCTAACTTTTCAGCTTCACCGATACGCTGTTCAATTCGATTCACAGGACGTATCTCTCCCGACAATCCGATTTCTCCCGCCATGCAAACTTCCGGCTCAATGGCTGCATCCATATTGGAAGAAAGGATTGCACTGATAACCGGCAGATCGATAGCCGGATCATTCACTTTCAATCCTCCGGCAATATTCAGGAACACATCTTTCTGTGCCAACTTAAATCCCACCCGCTTTTCGAGAACAGCTAGCAGCATATTCATTCTTCTCAAATCGAAACCGGTTGCCGAACGTTGCGGATTTCCGTAGACTGCAGAGCTTACCAAAGCCTGTGTCTCAATCAAAAACGGGCGAATCCCCTCAATGGCGGAGGCAATGGCTACCCCGCTCATCCCTTCATGATCCTGACTTAGCAAAAGTTCGGAAGGATTACTCACTTGGCGCAACCCATCCTGACGCATTTCATAAATACCTAATTCTGCCGTACTACCGAAACGATTCTTGATACTGCGTAGAATACGATACATATAATGTTGGTCGCCCTCAAATTGAAGAACAGTATCTACGATATGTTCCAGCACTTTAGGTCCTGCAATACTTCCTTCCTTATTAATATGTCCGATCAGCAATACAGGCGTATGCGTTTCTTTCGCAAAACGAAGAATAGACGCCGAACACTCTCTGACTTGCGCTATACTTCCGGGAGACGATTCGATACTTTCGGTGGAAATAGTCTGTATAGAGTCGATAATCACTAAATCGGGATTCGTATTCTTGATATGCACATAAATCTGTTCGAGTGAAGTCTCGCAAACGATGAGGCAATCGCTGGAAGTGTCAGAGAGACGGTCAGCACGAAGTTTCAGCTGTCGTGCACTCTCTTCACCGGATACATAAAGAATCTTCTTTTCCGGCATGTGCAGTACGGTCTGCATGACGAGCGTCGATTTACCGATTCCCGGTTCGCCGCCTATCAGGACAAGAGAACCCTGTACAAGTCCGCCTCCCAATACACGATTCAGTTCATCATCGTGCATATTGATACGTGGCTCGTCGTCTGCCTCTATATCGCTAAGTGCCAGTGGCTTGGGCTTCTGTGTTTCAATGCCCGACACCGGACGGCGGTTAGTGGGTTCTTTCCGTACGATTTCTTCAACATACGTATTCCATTCTCCACACGACGGACATTTACCCACCCATTTCGGTGAATCCTGTCCGCAATTACTGCATACATATACGGTTTTCTCTTTTGCCATCGAAATTCCTTTCTTCTTGTAGGGTACAAAAATAGGGATAATTTATTAGAAATAAGTTATCCCTGCCTAATAGAAATAGATGAAGCCTACAGAGTTATCTCTCCCGCTATCGAACGGTTCATCCGGTCGCGTACCTCATCCGGAGTATATCCATGTCCCAGTAAGAACATTAATTTAGTGACTGCCGATTCCGTTGTACTGTCATATCCGGAGACAACGCCTGCCTGCAACAACTGGTATCCCGTTTCGTAACGTTCCATTTCTACCATTCCTGCGCTGCATTGTGTTACGTTGACAATCACAATTCCACGTTCACTGGCCTGACAGAGCCGGCGTATAAACCATTCCTTTCGGGGAGCATTCCCCGAACCGTATGTTTCGAGCACAACCGCCTTTAAACCTTCAATCCCCAGAATGGTGGCAATTACATTTTCCTGGATGCCCGGAAAGAGCTTCAGTACCACTACATTGGTATCCAGCAAATAGTGCGGTTTCAATTCCCGTTCTTCACCATTTCCGTGAATTTGTACATTATTATATTTAATATGGATTCCCGCTTCCGCCAATACCGGATAATTGAAAGAACGGAATGCATTGAAGTTTTCTGCATTCATCTTTGTCGTACGGTTTCCCCGCATCAGGTGATTTTCAAAGAAGATGCATACTTCGGGCACCAGTGCCCTTCCTTCCTTGTTTTGTGCAATGGCAATCTCGATACTAGTCATCAAATTTTCCTTTCCGTCCGTGCGGAGTACGCCGATGGGAAGCTGTGAGCCTGTGAGAATGACGGGTTTGTCCAGTCCTTCCAGCATAAAACTTAGTGCGGAAGCGGTATAAGCCATCGTGTCCGTTCCGTGCAGAATGACGAAGCCGTGGTAACGATTGTAGTTATCATGAATAATGCGTACCAGCTTCCGCCACATATCCGGTTCCATGTCCGACGAATCCATCGGAGGATCAAACTGATAGGTGTCAATTGGAAAATTGAACTTTTGCAGTTCGGGGATATACTTTTGCAGTTGCTCGAAGTTAAAGTTCTCCAGAGCACCTGTCGCGGCATTCTCAATCATACCAATTGTTCCACCGGTGTATATTAACAATACGGAAGTATTTAATGGGTTCATAAGCTGATTTTGTGCGATTGTTTTCGCAAATATAATAATAGATTTGATAAATAAGTAACAAAATGTCATAAAAGTGAAGGCGGATGACCGGATAAAGCGCAGGCGAAAGATTCTTTTTATCAGAAAAAAACCGAAAAAAGTGATAGATTGAACGTTTTTATTATTACTTTTGCGACACTTATCAAAAACAAGAGTAGAAACAAGGACTATGATGAAGTACTATCCACATACAGTCACATCCATGTGTACCATGACCCTTAGGGGTTAATGGATAGTTTTTGTGTATCTACGTGATTCACGCTTGTATAAGCAGGCAAAATTCAAATTCAATTTTATTCGTAAACAACCAATCGTTCTGTAAAAAGCAAACTGCAGGACATTGCATTTAAATAAGTATCTTCATGAAAGTAATGAAATTCGGCGGAACATCCGTAGGTTCCGTGAACAGCATTTTAAGCGTAAAGAGAATTGTAGAGTCGGCAAATGAGCCGGTAATTGTAGTTGTTTCCGCATTGGGAGGCATCACTGACAAATTGATAAATACATCGAAGATGGCGGCAGTGGGAGATTCAGCCTATGAGGGTGAGTTCCGCGAAATCGTTTACCGTCATGTGGAGATGATTAAGGAGGTGATTCCTGCCGGAGAAAAGCAAGTATCGTTGCAACGTCAGATTGGCGAACTACTGAACGAATTGAAGGATATCTTTCAGGGAATTTACCTGATTAAAGACCTTTCCCCGAAGACTTCGGATACAATCGTCAGCTATGGTGAACGCCTTTCATCGATCATCGTCACTGCACTGATTGAGGGAGCAAAATGGTTCGATTCGCGCACTTTTATCAAGACGGAAAGAAAGCATAGCAAGCACACGCTGGATACCGAATTGACTAATAAACTGGTGAAAGAGGCTTTCCAGTCTATTCCTAAAGTAGCGCTGGTGCCGGGATTCATCTCTTCGGATAAAACGACAGGGGATGTAACAAACCTCGGACGCGGTGGCTCGGACTATACGGCTGCCATTGTTGCTGCGGCGCTAGATGCGACAAGTCTGGAAATCTGGACGGACGTAGACGGATTTATGACGGCTGATCCGCGTGTCATTTCGACTGCTTATACGATTACGGAATTGAGTTACGTAGAAGCGACCGAACTTTGTAACTTCGGCGCAAAGGTGGTTTATCCGCCGACTATCTATCCCGTATGTCACAAGAATATTCCTATTATAATAAAGAATACATTCAACCCGGATGGAGTGGGAACGGTTATCAAACAAGAAGTTTCCAACCCGCAGAGCAAGGCTATCAAGGGGATTTCCTCCATCAACGACACAAGTCTGATTACTGTTCAGGGTCTTGGTATGGTAGGTGTGATCGGTGTAAACTACCGCATTTTTAAAGCATTGGCAAAGAATGGAATCAGCGTGTTCCTCGTCTCACAGGCTTCATCGGAAAACAGTACTTCTATCGGTGTGCGTAATGCCGATGCCGACCTGGCTTGTGAAGTGCTGAACGAAGAATTTGCGAAAGAAATAGAGATGGGGGAGATTTCTCCGATTCTGGCGGAAAGAAATCTGGCAACAGTGGCTATCGTAGGTGAGAATATGAAACATACACCGGGTATCGCAGGTAAACTTTTCGGTACACTGGGACGTAATGGTATCAACGTTATCGCTTGCGCACAGGGAGCTTCGGAAACTAATATCTCTTTTGTTGTCGATTCCAAATCCTTGCGTAAATCATTGAACGTAATCCACGATTCTTTCTTCCTCTCCGAATATCAGGTATTGAACCTCTTTATCTGTGGTGTCGGTACGGTAGGGGGCAGTCTGGTAGAACAGATTCGTTGCCAGCAACAAAAGCTGATGATGGAAAACGGACTGAAACTCCATGTAGTAGGCATCATTGATGCAGCCAAGGCAATGTTCAGCCGTGAAGGTTTCGACCTCGCCAACTTCCGTGAAGAACTGCTGGAAAAGGGCAAGGACAGCAGCTTGCAAACCATCCGCGACGAGATTATCGGAATGAATATCTTTAATTCTGTATTTGTAGACTGTACGGCCAGCGCTGACATCGCATCGCTTTACAAAGATTTCCTGCAACACAATATCTCTGTGGTAGCAGCCAATAAGATTGCGGCTTCTTCCGCTTATGAAAACTATCGTGAACTGAAAACGATTGCCCGCCAACGGGGTGTGAAGTATCTGTTCGAAACAAACGTAGGTGCAGGTCTTCCGATCATCAATACAATTAATGACCTGATTCATAGCGGTGACAAGATTCTGAAGATTGAAGCGGTGCTTTCCGGTACACTGAACTATATATTTAATAAAATCAGCGCCGATATTCCTTTCAGCCGTACCATCAAAATGGCACAGGAAGAACGCTACTCCGAACCGGACCCACGTATTGACTTGAGTGGAAAAGATGTGATCCGTAAACTGGTGATTCTGGCACGTGAAGCCGGATACCGTCTGGAACAGGAAGATGTTGAAAAGAACCTCTTTGTTCCGAATGACTTCTTCGAAGGTTCTCTGGAAGATTTCTGGAAACGTGTTCCAAGTCTCGACGCAGACTTTGAAGCCCGTCGCCAGGTATTGGAAAAAGAAAACAAGCACTGGCGTTTCGTCGCCAAACTGGAGAATGGAAAAGCCTCCGTCGGCCTGCAGGAAGTAGGAGCCAACCATCCGTTCTACGGCTTGGAAGGCAGCAACAATATTATCCTGCTCACTACGGAACGCTATAAAGAATATCCGATGATGATTCAAGGATACGGTGCCGGTGCCGGCGTAACGGCTGCCGGAGTATTTGCCGACATCATGAGCATCGCAAATGTTTAAACGCCTTATGAAACATATTATCATATTGGGAGACGGAATGGCCGATTGGCCAGTGAAGTCATTAGGGGACAAGACGCTCCTGCAATATGCAAAGACGCCTTATATGGATAAGCTAGCTCGCATGGGACGTAACGGCCGCCTGATTACTGTGGCGGAAGGTTTCCATCCGGGTAGTGAAGTTGCCAATATGTCCGTGTTGGGATATAATTTGCCAAAGGTATATGAAGGTCGCGGACCGCTGGAAGCTGCCAGTATTGGTGTGGATCTGAAACCGGGCGAGATGGCAATGCGCTGTAATTTGATTTGTGTGGAAGGAGATATTCTGAAGAATCACTCCTCCGGACATATATCTACGGAAGAAGCAGATGTATTGATTCAATATTTGCAAGAAAAACTGGGCAATGACCGCGTACGCTTTCATACAGGAGTTCAGTACCGCCATCTATTGGTTATCAAGGGAGGTAATAAAGAACTGGATTGTACACCTCCGCATGATGTACCTTTGAAACCTTTCCGTCCATTGATGGTGAAACCATTGGTTCCGGAAGCGCAAGAAACGGCAGATCTGATTAACGACCTGATTCTGAAATCACAGGAATTGCTGAAAGATCATCCATTGAATCTGAAACGTATGGCAGAAGGTAAAGATCCTGCGAACAGTATTTGGCCCTGGAGTCCCGGTTACCGTCCGCAGATGCCTACTTTCTCCGAGACTTTCCCACAGGTAAAGAAAGGAGCAGTCATCTCGGCTGTCGATCTGATAAACGGAATCGGTTATTATGCTGATTTACGTCGCATCGCAGTAGAGGGAGCGACCGGACTTTATAATACGAACTATGAAAACAAAGTGACCGCTGCCTTGGAAGCATTGAAGACGGATGATTTTGTTTATCTGCATATCGAAGCCAGTGATGAGGCCGGACACGAAGGAGACATCGACTTGAAACTTCTCACTATCGAGAATCTTGATAAACGTGCCGTAGGTCCTATTTATGAAGCAGTGAAAGATTGGGACGAACCGGTAGCCATTGCTGTATTGCCCGATCATCCTACTCCCTGTGAGCTTCGGACTCATACATCTGATCCCATTCCGTTTCTTATCTGGTATCCGGGTATCGAGTCGGACGAAGTGCAGACGTATGATGAAATAGCCGCTTGCAACGGTAGTTACGGACTTCTGAAAGAAGACGAGTTTATAAAAGAATTCATGAAATAAGTCACCACAGATTATGAAATATTATAGTACGAATAAACAAGCACCTGTTGCCTCACTGCAAGAAGCGGTGGTAAAAGGGCTTGCTGCCGACAAAGGGCTGTTTATGCCTATGTCTATCAAACCTCTTCCACAGGACTTTTACGATACGATTGATAGTTTATCCTTTCAGGAAATTGCTTATCGCGTAGCCGATGCTTTCTTCGGTGAGGATATTCCTGCCGATACGCTGAAACAGATTGTATATGATACATTAAGTTTCGATGTACCTTTGGTTAAGGTGGCAGATAACATCTATTCACTTGAACTTTTCCACGGACCGACGTTAGCATTTAAAGATGTAGGCGGTCGTTTCATGGCGCGTCTTTTGGGATACTTCATTAAAAAAGAAGGACAAAAGAATGTCAATGTATTGGTAGCTACTTCCGGTGATACGGGAAGTGCTGTTGCCAACGGCTTTCTGGGTGTGGAAGGTATTCATGTGTATGTGCTTTATCCGAAAGGAAAAGTGAGCGAAATACAGGAGAAGCAATTCACTACGCTCGGACAGAATATTACTGCGCTTGAAGTGGACGGAACATTTGATGATTGTCAGGCATTGGTGAAATCTGCTTTCATGGATAAAGAATTGAATGAACACCTTTCGTTGACTTCTGCCAACTCCATCAATGTAGCCCGTTTCTTGCCGCAGGCATTCTATTATTTCTATGCTTATGCACAATTGAAACGTGCCGGAAAAGCTGATAATGCTGTAATCTGTGTACCTAGTGGAAACTTCGGAAATATCACCGCCGGATTGTTTGGCAAGAAGATGGGTTTACCCGTGAAGCGTTTCATTGCTGCCAATAACCGCAACGATATTTTCTATCAATATCTGCAGACAGGTAAATATAATCCCCGTCCGTCTATCGCAACGATTGCTAATGCTATGGACGTAGGCGATCCGAGTAACTTTGCCCGCGTACTCGATTTATATAGTGGTTCACATGCTGATATCTCTGCCGAGATTTCAGGAACAACTTATACCGATGAGCAAATCCGCGAAACGGTGAAGGAAACCTGGAAAGAACATCATTATCTCCTTGATCCTCATGGTGCTTGTGGATATCGTGCGTTGGTAGAAGGCTTGAAAGAGGGAGAAACAGGTGTATTCCTTGAAACGGCTCATCCTGCCAAGTTCCTCGAAACAGTGGAAAGCATTATTGGAGAAGCGGTAGAAATCCCTGCCAAATTGCAGGAATTTATGAAAGGCGAGAAAAAAAGCCTTCAAATGACAAAAGACTTTGCGGACTTCAAGAAGTATTTGTTGACGCTTTAATCCTCTTCTTCCTATGAATGAATTTGTGCCACCTTGTTGGCACGGTTGTGCCATCGAAGTGTCACGGTCGTGCCAACAAGGTGGCACAATTGTGACAATAGGGTGGCATAAACCGGATAATTGCAATATAGTTTATATAGAAACTAAGAATACTAAATATTCTCCCGTACAATGAACAGTAAACTCATTTGCTGTTGCTTCATTAAGCGTTCCTTGCCACCAATTAGTAAAATCACTAAGAGGATAAACTAATCCCTCTCCTTGCAATCCTTTCGCTCCGAAATTGAAAATAGAAACTTGTTGCCCCGGATGAGAGGCGAAGGTTTGCGTGTCTTTGGCGGGGATAAACATACCATAATCGGTAATGGTACGTACCTCGATACCATCTTTCATGTAGTCGATCAGCAGACTGATGTTTCCTAACGTATGATCTTCCCGTTTGCCGGTGGCTCCGACGATGGCAATTCTCCGGAATCCTTTCTTTTGCAGGAAATGAACGGCTTTGGTTTGGTCGTTCGTTTCTTGATCCGCTATCTGATGTACAATAGGGGAGAAAAGTTCTTTATATTCCGGGGAAAGAGAATCCCCGTCACCGATAATTACATCGGGGGTATGCCCACGCAGGATATATTCATTGGCAGCCCCGTCACAGCAAACTACAAATTCTGCATTTTCCAGCATTTGCAGGGGAAGAGGATGGCTGGGATATTCGCCATTGGCAAGTATCACGGCTTCGGGAGTATAGTGTTCGTATTTCATTGTATGCTCATTAATTTTTTCCACTTAAAGTAGCCAAAGATAGCTATAATGGAGTAAAGTCCGTATAAAGCGGAAGTAAAATAAAGGTCTTTGTAGATATAAAGTCCGCAGCAGACAATATCCACAAAAATCCAGGCAAACCATTGCTCGACGTATTTGCGTGCCAGCATCCACATACCGACAATGCTCAATGCGGTAGTAAAGCTATCTAGCCAGGGAACATTGCTATCCGTATATGCTATCAGTATCCATGCAATACCGAGGAAAGAAACGACGAATACCAGAAAAAGAGGCAAGTAACATTTTCCCGGAGTATGTACGATAGGAAGATCTTTAGGGGTGTCACCGGTTGAAGCATCTGCTGTCGTCAGTTGACCTTTCTTTTTCCTGTGTCCCCACATCCAGAAGAACCAGCCGTAGATGGCAGCTATCAGGTAGTAGATATTGATGCCAAAGTCAGCATACAATCCGGCTTTGTAATATACGAAGATGTAGATGGCAGGCATCACAATACCCGCTATCCAAAGGTAGATACTTGCCCGGTACTCTAACCAAAGGTAGATCAGCCCGACAATCGTACCGAATATTTCCAGAAAATTCAATTCCATAACTCTGTGTGATTAAAAGCGGAAAGAGACATGTCCCATGACGTTTGTTCCTGCCTGCGCTGCATATCCGGCATAGTTTCCCCGATTCTCCACCGTATCGGTGTAGTCGCTTGATGCCCAGCCATTGTTTTCATATTTTTCATTAAACAGATTGTATACAGTAAATCCTATGGTGACTTCTTTCAGTACTTTCTTGGGACGGAAGCTGTACGCCAGATTGAGGTTGCTGACAAAATACTTATCAAGAGTCAGTTCTTCAACTTCTGCGTTTGTCATATACTGTTTGCTCACGAACTGTGATTGCAGGGCAGCTTCGAATCCCTTATAATTGAATGAGAAACGATTGTTGAGTAAGAAGTCCGGTGAGAAAGCAATGTGAGTGTCTTTATGCTTTATCTGAATAGTCGGGAGAGAAGTAGAGCTACCGTCGTCATTATAGTGGTAGCCCGGCAGGCTCTCTACGAAATCCTGAATACGGTTTTTGCTCCATGTAGCGTTGATATCCCATTGAAACCATTTGCACGGTTTGATTCCCAGCATGATTTCGATTCCCATGCGATAACTGTCCGGCACGTTTTCGGTCAGTGCTTCACCTATATCGTTTAAGGCTCCGGTCAGAACCAGTTGGTCGGTATAGTCCATGTAGTAGAAGTTTGCACCTGCTGTCAGCCATTGGTTGGCAAAGGTATATCCCGCTTCATAGTCGAGCAGCTTTTCTGCTTTGGGGTACGAGTCCGGATCACCATCCGTATAATTGTTTCTTGTTGGCTCTTTTTGAGCAACCGAGAAAGAGGCATAGACACGATGGTTGGAAGTGATGTTCCAGTTTAATCCTACTTTCGGATTAAAGAAATCGAACTTTTTATCTACTGCCAGTGGACGCAGCGCATTCTTACTCCAGTCATATTTATCATTGTTTCCGTCGATGGTATAGTTGATGTGGCGATACTGGAGATCGGCATAAGCACTTAGTCCTCTAGTAAGATCGTAGTTCGCTTTCAGATAAATATTTCCATCGGTCTTCTTGGATTTGTTGCGGTAATATTCATGGTCGGGAGATAGAGAACCTACGTAGTTTTTCACCCAGGGAACTCTTCCGAAGTTATTGCCCCGGTATTGATTCAAACCACCTCCCAGAGACGCATTCAGCCTGTTAGCCGTGTAATTGAGAGAAAAAACGCCGCCGCCGAATTTGTTGTCCATCTTCTTTTGACGGACTAAATCGCTTTTAGATACTTCGGTTCCATCTATTGTAAATGGTTTTAAACCATATTCTATCAGGTATCTGCCGTCTTTGTACTCTTCGTAATAACCGTCACCTTTGGTATAATGTAAGGCAACGTTCAGATTCCAGGCTGTCGAGAAAGTATGATTGAAGAGAAGCTGATAATTCTTTTGCAGATAATTATCTGTTTGGTCGTCGTAATAATATTTTTTGCCGTTGGCATCAGTGTACATTTCCCCGCAAGGATTGTAGCGTCTGCCGAATTTTTCCATTTGCTCTTTTGTTGCGTATCCCCAAGCATGATATGTTTTTTCTTTTCCGGCAAATGCAATGAGCTTCACAGATGTGTTTTCTGCAAAATAACCTCCTTGCAGGTAGTAAGAGTTCAAGTCCACCGAAGCACGGTCTATGTATCCGTCCGTACCGATATTGGAAAGGCGGGCGTCAAACGTCCAGTGGTTATTGAGTAGGCCGGTTCCCACTTTCACTGTTTCCTTGTGCGTGTTGAACGAACCGTATGAACCATTGAATTCGGCGTATGGTTTCATAGATGCGCCTTCGGTTTGCATATTGACACTGGCTCCGAAAGCACCTGCTCCGTTCGTCGATGTACCTGCTCCGCGCTGCACCTGCATATCTTTTACGGAAGAAGAAAAGTCGGGCATATTCACCCAGAACAGGTTATGGCTTTCGGCATCGTTCATCGGTATACCGTTTACCGTGATGTTGATTCGTGTGCCATCGGTTCCACGTACGCGAAGTGTCGTATAGCCGATACCAGCTCCTGCATCCGATGTAGTCAGTGTGGAAGGAGTCATACTTAGCAGATAGGGGATATCCTGTCCGAAGTTAACCTTTTTGAGTTCTGCTTTGCCTATATTGGTGAATGCCACGGGAGTTTTGGCTGTGGCACGTGTGGACACTACCTGCACCTCTTGCAGGTTTACTACTCTCATACTATCCTTTGCACTCGTCTGTGCATGAACAGTGATACCTGCGCCCAATAAGGCGACGGCCATCCATACAATTCTTTTCATTTTTGCTTACTAATTAGTTCTCTACGCCGGCATTACCCGGATCAGATTCTATGGGTATGTTCTCAGCCCGTCATGTTAAGGCACCCCTACCAGTGAATCGGTTACAAAATTACGGTTTTTGCCCGAAGAAAACAAAAAATATATGTTTTATTGGAAAAATAGTATAACTTTGTCCAGCCATAATGTATATTTGGAACTAATTACTATTCCTTCGTTTTATTAAAGCCTATGATTATCCAACCAATTGAGTGGGGAAAAAATAAGAAGAATGAAGAAAACTTCGAACTTCTTTTTGAAAGATACCATCTTTCCCTCTTAGTTGTGGCTAGTCATTTTGTTCCTCGTACAGCTGCTGAAGACATTATTCAAGATGTGTTTCTAAAATTATGGGAAAAGCGGAAAGAGTTGGATAAGATTGAATCAGTGAAAGATTATCTTTATTCAGCAGTAAAGTATGGTTGCTTTAATTATATTCGTTCGCAGGCAATGGAGCAGCGTTGCATTGAGAAAATCACAGATGAGGCTTTCGAAGAAGTCATGCTGGATGAAGAAGTTTTTATTGAGTTGAGTAAAGCGATAACAGAACTCCCGGAATCTTATCGTAAAGTGATCGAACTTAGTCTGGAGGGCAAACATGCAGATGAAATAGCAAAAATAATGGGAGTTACTCGGGATGCGGTAAATGCGTACAAGAAACGAGCTAAGAGTAGCTTGAAAAAGAAACTTTCATGTAGGGCATACAGTTTGCTTGCTTTTATCTAAATCATAACTTTTGGGTCGGGTAACTGACAAAAGAATAATTTCTTGAAAAAAAAGTAACCACGAAGCGACTAATTTCTCCAGCTCGTGTGTCTTTAAGTAAAATAACGACAAGATTATGGGATATAATGACATTTATCGCATTGCTGCGCTAATCGTAAAATCTATCAAAGGAAAAGAATCTGAAGAGGAACGCAATGAATTGGATGCATGGCGTAATGCTTCAGATAGAAACCGGAGATTATATCAGAAATATCAGGATGCTGAGTATTTTAGAGCACGGTCTATCGTGAAAGAATATGAAAGCTCGGAAAGAATCTGGAAAAGTATTAAGACTGGTATTGCCAAGAAGAAGAAACGGGCATTATTAGTAAAGGTCGTTTCTTGTGCTGCCGTTTTTGCCTTACTGTTATCTGCGGGTGCTCTTTGGATTATTCAATCTGATGCTTATCAATTCGAGTGTCAAGATGATATGACCGCTATTAAAGCAGGAGACTCCAAAGCTATATTATCTTTAGTTGATGGGAGCGAATATTGTTTGAACTCCCGGATACGTCTGGCATTAATAGGAGAAAATTATGCTATTAGAGATGAAGCGGGTACTCATATTATTGTCAATAAAAAAGAAATAGATACAAAGAAGGAAAATAAACTGTTTGTTCCAAGAAATGGTAAATATGAAATAACTCTTTGCGATGGAACTAAAGTTTGGGTAAATTCTGACTCGGAGTTATATTATCCATCTGCTTTTGCTTCTGATCAACGAATTGTGAAAGCAAGAGGAGAAATGTATTTTGAGGTGTCGCATCACGATAACTGGCCGTTTATTATTGAAACCGATTATGGTCGGGTGGAGGTAAAAGGTACTTCTTTTAACCTGAGGAGTTACCGGGAAGAAAAGAGGTTGGTAACCACACTGGTACGGGGAAAGGTGTTGGTTTCATCCAATGAAACAGAAGATATTATAGAGCTTCATCCGGGTGAGACTGCTGTCGTTACGGGTAATCAGGAGATAGATGTAGTAACTGCCAATGTACAGGAAGCCATATCCTGGAAGGATGATATGTTTGTTTTCCGCAGTTCTACTTTGGAACAGATTATGGAAGAAGCAGCACGCTGGTATGACATCAGGGTAGTATGGCTTTCAGAAGAAAGAAGGCATACGCTGTTCAGCGGAGAGTTGCCGCGTTCTAAAGATTTTGTAGACTTTGTACGTATGATAGAACTAACAGAGAAAGTGAGTTTCTCTGTTAAAGGGCGTACTGTTTATATCGATTAAACTTCATAAATATAAATACTAACTTTAATTTTTAATGATGAAAGAGCTTTCTAAAACAGGCTATAGTCTGGCAAGTAATACAGGCGATAGCGTTAAGAATGGCATTTGCATGCTGGTTGCTGTTTATGACCTTTCCAATTTTGGCGCAGGAACACTCTGTTAGTTTACATTTGAATCATGTATCCTTACTTGAGGCTATTAATGAGATTAAACGGCAATCAAATCTGAATCTCATGTATAGTGATGAAGATGTGAAGTCAGTGACTGATATTACAGTAAATGTGGATAATGTGACACCGGAAGTTGCATTGACTGCTTGTTTAAATGGTACTAACCTGGTTGCCCAAAAACAAAATGGGGTATTTGTTATCCATTTGAAAAAAAAGGAGAAGAAGATCAAACTTACAGGAAAAGTAATGGATAGTAAAGATGGGTCTCCATTAGCAGGGGCTACCGTATTTATTATGAAGAATGGTAAGCGCACGGTAGGGACAGCGGCAACTTTGGATGGAAATTTCTCACTGGAAGTCTCGGCAGATACAAAAGAAGTTGTAGCATCATATATAGGCTACAAGAATAAATTAGTAAAGGTCGTTGCTGATAAACCTTTACAGATCTTTTTGGAAGAAAACTCGAATAGTTTGAATGAAGTAGTCGTGAATGGTTATTCAAGTGTGAAACGTACAAGTTTTACCGGAAATGCGGTAACCGTTACAAAAGATGACTTATTGAAAGTGTCTACACGTAATATGATTGATGTATTGCAAGTGTATGATCCTTCTTTACGAATAGCGGTCAATAATGAAATGGGGTCAGATCCTAATAGTTTACCTGAGTTTTATATCCGTGGACGTTCCGGTGTCGGAGTCATGGAATTGGATAAGGATGCTGTTTCCCAATCCGCTCTTTCAAATAATCCGAATACTCCTATTTTTATAATGGATGGTTTTGAGGTATCCGTATCGAAAGTATATGACTTTGATCCTAACCGTATAGAACGGATTACGATTTTAAAAGATGCGGCCGCTACTGCCATATATGGTTCACGTGCGGCAAATGGAGTGATTGTGATTGAAACGAAAGCACCGGTTCCAGGCAAATTGCGTGTGAACTATAATTTCTCTGCAGAACTCACAGCTCCGGACATATCTGATTATAATCTGATGAATGCCAGTGAGAAACTTGAGGCTGAACGTCTGGCCGGACTTTATGAAAGCGATTCGCCCAGTACAGCCCTGAACTTACAGAAAGAATATCTGGCAAAACAGAATAATATATTAAAAGGTATTGATACCGATTGGATTGCTCAGCCGTTACGAAACGGTTTTAACCATAAACACAGTCTTTATATAGAAGGAGGTGTTAATGATATCCGTTTCGGTGCTGAGATGAACTATGACATTCAGAATGGAGTAATGAAAGGTTCATATCGAAAGCGTGCGGGAGGAGGATTTTACATCGATTATCGTATTAATAATCTGCAAATCAAAAATTATGTGACATTCAACTCTGTAAAGTCGGAGAATTCTCCGTATGGGACTTTTTCTGATTATACTTCCCGGCAACCGTATGATTCATTTAAAGATGAAGAAGGTAATTACGTGGAATATTTGACTACCTGGCATACGGGAACTTCGAATCTCCGTAATCCTTTGTATGATGCTACCATGTTGAGCAGTTATGATCGTTCGTCTTATACGGACTTGACTAACAACTTAAGCTTGAATTATCATCTGGCGGATGTTTTTCAGTTGAAAGCACAGTTCTCCGTAACGAAACGTGATGATGAATCCAGGCAATTTACAGATCCGGGAAGCGGTAAGTATGTCAACTATGCAGATAGTGACCCTAAGGGAGAATTATTGTCCGGTCGTTCACAAAGTATCTATTGGAATGCTAATTTATTAGCAAATTACGTACAGACAGTAAATCGTAATCACATGAATTTTTCTTTGGGTTTTAATATACGTGAAACCAAGGATGAATCGGAGAGCGCGTTGTATCGTGGATTTCCTTCCGGTAAACTGGACTCTCCGAATTATGCGGATGAAATTGCTACTAAGCCTTCGTTTTCGGATAATCATACCCGGTTAATGGGTACATTCCTTTCCACCAACTATACGTATGATAACATCTATCTGATGGATGCCTCTTTCCGTATGGATGGTTCTTCGGAATTTGGCTCGAAAAAGAAATTCGCTCCTTTCTGGTCGTTTGGAGCCGGACTGAATATTCATAATTATCCGTTTATGAAACGGCAGACACTATTTAGTCAATTCAAGATTCGCGGTTCTTATGGTCAGATTGGTAAAGTCAATTTCCCGGCTTATGCAGCAAAGAACACTTATCAGATCTTATCGGATAAATATGGAACCGGAGCCGGCGTATTGCTTTATTACATGGGGAATGAAAACTTGAAATGGGAACGTACTAACACTTTTGATATCGGTACGGATATATCATTGCTCAATGATGCGGTTTTATTCAGATTCTCTTGGTATAACAAGAAAACGGTCGATCTGATTACGGATGTTACTCTTCCTTCATCAACAGGTTTTACCGTATATCGTGATAATCTCGGAGAAGTACAGAATCGTGGTATTGAGCTGGATATCAGAGCCGATGTGTTCAAAAACAGGGATTGGACAGTGACTTTGTTTGGTAATCTGGCACATAATAAGAATAAAATATTGAAGATCTCAGAATCATTAAAGGCTTATAATGATCGTGTAGACACATACTTTGCTGATTATGACAAGAATATAGGTACTATGCAGGATGCTAAGTATAGTAAACCTTTTATGAAATATACAGAGGGCGGTTCGTTGACTTCCATTTGGGGAATGCAGTCATTAGGCATTAATCCTTCGGATGGTCAAGAGACTTTCCTGAAGAAAGACGGAACAATTACTTCCGATTGGAACTCATCGGATCAAGTGATCATAGGCGATACGGAACCTACTGCACAAGGAGCTTTTGGTGTAAATCTACGTTATAAGCAATTCACTATGTATGCTACTTTCAAATACGAATGTGGCGGACAGCTGTATAATAGCACGTTGGTAAACAAGGTCGAGAATGTGAATATTTACGAAGTCAATGCAGATAAACGGGTATTGACTGACAGATGGAAACAACCGGGAGATGTAACTATGCTGAAATCAATAAAAGATCGTTACCAAACAACACGACCGACTTCTCGTTTCGTGCAGGATAATAATACACTCGAATTTAATTCATTTACTTTGGCCTATGAGTTTAGTAATAAGTTGCTTGCTCCTATCAATCTTAGTATGTTACGTGTGCAATTTAATATGAATAATATTGCTCGTATTTCTTCTATTCATCAGGAAAGAGGGCTCTCTTATCCTTATGCACGTACATTTACTTTCTCTTTAAATTTAAGTTTCTAAAAACAATGGATATGAAAAAATATAATTTTGCTATAATAGGTATTACCTTGCTGCTTTCATTAAGCGCTTGCAATGATTGGCTGGATATTAATCCTTCTGACCAGGTATCAAGCGAGAAATTGTTTGAAAGTGGAGACGGATTCAGAAATGCATTAAACGGGATTTATATTACTATGTCGTCTTCCGAACTGTATGGGCGCGAGTTGTCCTGGGGGCTTGCCAGTGTTCTTTCTCAAACATATGCAGATAACGATATCACCAAATCTAAAGCATACGGTAGTGCTATAGAATATGAATACGGAGAACTGGAGATCAAAGCAGTGCTGGAATCAGTTTGGTCAAAAGGATATAATGTAATCGCTAATTGCAATAAGTTGATATCAGAAGCAGAAGCAAAAGATTCGACTGCTTTTCGTGAGGGAGCACTTGAAAGGAATCTGATTATCGGGGAGGCTAAAGCATTGCGGGCCATGATGCATTTTGACATTTTACGTTTATTTGCTCCTTCAGTAGAGTCCGGCGATGGAAGCAAGCGAATTCCGTATTTTACTGTATATCCATCTAAATATGAGCCGAATCTTTCAACAAAAGAAATCCTGAAGAAAGTAGAAGAAGATTTACTGGAGGCTCGTCAGTTGGTTGCAAAGCACGATACGATTGTCAATACGTCAACCATGGCAACACCGGATTACCGGATGGGAGGTACGAATAAGGCTACAGGTGGTGACTTTTTTGGTCAAAGAGGGATTCGTATGAATTATGTGGCTATTAATGCACTTTTGGCTCGTGTATATTTGTATGATAATGATTGGAACAATGCTGCCAAATATGCCAAGCATGTAATCGATGATTTCGTAACTCGTCGAAATTGGTTCTATTTTACTGATTATTATGATTACACCAGAGTGACAGATAAGGATAAATTTATCAAATTATATGAAGACGTATTCCTAGCTTTTTACGACCGGGAGCTATTGGATCATATTAATGATTTTAAATCTGCTAATAATAGTTTATTAATGACTTTGAAGAACTACGATGCTTTGTTTGAGCAGGATGCAGATGACTATCGTACTTATTTGACGACTTCTGACGGTAAAAATGGTAAAATTTCAATGAAATGGGTAAATACGAATTCAACGAACCAAAGTGTTATCATTCAGTATAAGCTGATACCAATTATTCGTTTAAGTGAAATGTATTATATCTTGAGTGAGGCTAGCTCCCACACAAGTCTGCGGGAAGCTCTCTCTTATTTGTCGGTAGTTAGAAAAGCTCGCGGTGCGAAACGGGATATTTCAGGTACTGCATCGAAAGACTACTATAACGAGTTGGTAACAGAATATAAGAAAGAATTCTTGGCGGAGGGACAAATGTTCTATTTTTTTAAACGCTGGAATATGCCTGTCACCACGGGAACACAAGTAATACAAATGGATGGCAAATATGTAATGCCAATACCGGAAAGTGAGATAATCTATTAAATTACGGAGATAAACAAGATGAAAAAGATATATTCATTATTGATAGCTACCTTCTTTTTGTTGGTTGCTTGTGAAAAGGACGAAATCCAAATGTGGGATTCCGGTAACTATGTGCAGTTTATGGAAGAGTATAAAGATTCCTTGACTTATTCTTTTTTCTTCTATGGGACACAAGAGGAAATAAAGGTGCCTCTCAATATACGATTGATAGGATTACCGTTGGCAAATGATGCTTATGTCAGCTTGAGGGTTAATAAGGAACTGACAACAGCTGAACCGGATTCGTATGAATTGGAGAATGAGATGGTTTTTCGGAAAGATGTTTTGGAAGAAACTGGATATTTTTTGTTGAAGAAAACGGCATTGTTGGATACAAAAGAAGTCCGGCTTGTGATTGACATTGTGGAGAATGATGTTTTAAAACCCGGACAAAATATATATACTCGTAAAGTCGTTCGTTTTAGCTCTTTAATATCTCCGCCTCTTTGGTGGGATGACGTTGTAGTAGAAAGCTTGTTAGGAAAATATACAGAAACTAAGTTCAGACTTTTCATGGAAGTTACAGGAGTGGGAGATCTGACGGACTTATCAGAATCTGAAAGATGGTCATTGGCTCGCCAGTTTAAGTACTATCTCATAGAAAAAGAAGACGAGGGAAATCCGGTGCAGGATGAAGATGGATCGTATATGTCTGTTCCGGTAGTAGGATAATTTTAAAACGATATGATTATGAAAGCAAGATATCTTATTTATTTATTGAATGGGTTGATGACCTTTTACTCTTGTGTAGATGATAAAGGTTCTTATGACTATTTACAAACTCCCATGGTGAAGATAACTTTTAGTGAATCTATATATGACGGGGTCATTGGAGAAGAAACGTATATTGAACCTAATCTGTCTTTTAGCGAGGGAGATGATGTCTCTAACTATGAATTTGAATGGGAGTTAAATGGTGAGGTTGTGTGTAACGAACAGATACTCTCATTTGTGCCCAAAGAAGCCATTACTTATTATATTTTGTACTCAGTAATCCATAAAGACAGCAAGATTAGAACAATGAAAAATCTACAACTGGTAGCTAAATCTTCTTATAAAACAGGATGGGCCATTTTGTCAGATTTGAATCATAAGTCTATGTTAACACAAGTTCGTGACGATAATGATGAGTATGTGGATTATTTAAATATTTATGAGAATGCAAATGGCGAGGAACTAGGCAGTCAACCATATAAATTGGTAGAACATTATTCCGGTAAGAAAACTAATCCGGAGATTTTGGTTATCAATCAGGATGCAAAAGGTGCATTGGAATTGGAGGGGAATTCGATGATGAAAGTTTTATATACTACACAGGAATTTACCGAAGGAGTGCCTGAAAATTTTGTTGTAACAGATGCTGCTTATCTTTACTATACAGATGTATTGCTGACAGCTAACGGACAAATATATATCCGTTTGTTGAAGAATCCTGATAATGCGGGGTTTCATTCGGCACCTTACAGTAGTATTCCTGTGCATTATAACATGGGAATGAAAATAACCCGAATGATACAAGCCAATTTTTATAAAACAAGACATGTATTGATGTATGATGAGAAGAATAATCGTTTCCTCAGTTTGAGTAGCCTTTATAGTTACTATACGGGCGCAATAGATGATGTTCCGATCAGTGGATTGGAAGGTAAAAAGTTAATATATGCAGATGCTTATCTTCCAGATCCTTATGCGGATTATCTTTGTGGTTATGTATTATTGTTGCAAGATACGGATGGAAACTATTCTGTGAAGACATTCGATTTAGAATATGATTGGCAGGGTAAGGTAATAATAAAGAATGAAACAGATTTTAGCTTTTCTAACGGCGGCGACTATTTGACTGATAAATCTAAGTTTTATTGTTCAAAGGATATCACAGGACGTTATTTGTTCTTTTCAGGCGGAGTCGCCAATAATGAATTATATTACTATGAGAAAAGTAATCAACATGTAACAAAGTATACTACTTGTAGCAGTGAAATTACGGATCTTCAATTGAATTATGACAGTATGACTTTAGGAGTCGGAATGAAGGACGGTTTTGTCGTATATGCTGTAGATGGATCGACTATTATGAGTGGTGAAGCAAAGAAACTTCACGAAGTAAATAATATTGGAGAAGTGGTAGACGTGATTTACCGTTATGGAAGTCCGTCAAAAATGTATCGTTAATAATTTATATAAATGAAAATACGTTTATTGACTGTAGTGTGCCTTTCATTGTTAGTTATGTATTCTAATGAAGGGCATGCTAAGTTTCCTTGGAAAAAGAAAAAAGCAAAATCGGAACAGGTGAAGAAAACCACCCCTTATGAGAAACTGTTTCGTGGCAAAAAGTGTGAAACAGTAAAAGGTATGATAACACTTCATAAAATGGATGACCGCGTCTATTTTGAATTGCCTTTGAATCTGTTGAAAAAAGATATGCTGTTAGGCTCTACTATTAGTGAGACTACAGATAATCGTTTTGGAAGTGTTGGTGAAAAACCGTATGCTCCTTTGCATATTACATTTATAAAAACGGACTCGTTGATTAGCTTATGTGAGGTATCTGATGATTATATGTCACATGATAACAATCTACGCCAGAGAATATCAGAAAGTACCCGACCGGCAATTCTGAAGAACTTTAATATAAAAGCATATTCACCGGACAGTACAGCTGTGGTTTTTGATATGACAGATTTTTTATTGGCAAATCGGGACAATATGAATCCTTTTTCCCCATTTTCTCCTATTATGGCAGCATACACTGTCAACAAGGAGTTCAGAAAGGAAGATTCATCTATTATGTCAATCAAATCATTCGATGATAATTTAAGCATTCGTTCTTCTTTGACTTACAATGTTACTGTATCGAGTATGGGAGTGACATATATTAAGCAGATGCCTTTTACAGCGGTATTGACGCGTAGTATTATTTTACTACCGGAGAAACCGATGCGTCCTCGTTACGCGGATTCTCGCATCAATATCTTTTATACTCCTAAAGTTAAATTTAGCAATGAGAGTCAACGCGTTGAGAATGTTTATTATGCATTAAGATGGCGTTTAGAACCTGCAGATGCAGAAAGATATGAGAAAGGGGAATTGGTGGAACCTAAGAAGCCGATTATATATTATATAGATAATGCTTTCCCTGATTTTTGGAAGAAATATATTCGTCGCGGAATTTTAAGATGGAATGATGCTTTTGAGAAGATCGGTTTTAAGAATGCAGTTTGTGTGAAGGATTTTCCATTGGATGATCCTGAATTTGATCCAGATAATATAAAATATAGTTGTGTGAGATATTCTCCTTCTTTTATAGCCAATGCTATGGGACCTTCTTGGAGTGATCCGCGTACGGGGGAAATTTTGAATGCATCTGTTTATTTGTACCATAATTTAGTAGGACTGGTACGTAACTGGCGTTTTGTACAGACGGCACAAGCGGACACAGATGTTCGCCGGAAACAACTTCCTACAGATATATTGGGTGATTGTATCAGTTATGTGGTAGCTCACGAAGTGGGGCATACGTTTGCTTTCATGCATAACATGGCCGCATCTTCTTCTATTCCTGTGGATTCATTGCGCTCTGCTTCTTTTACCAATAAGTATGGAACTACTTATTCAATTATGGATTATGCGCGCAATAATTATGTGGCACAACCGGGAGATAAAGAAAGAGGAGTTCGTTTGACCCCTCCTGATTTGGGGATATATGATTATTTTTCAATAAAGTGGTTATATTCTCCTATTATGTCAGCCAAATCTAGTGAGGAAGAAATACCTATTTTGAGACAATGGATTAGTGAGAAATTACCCGATCCGGCCTATCGTTATGGCAGACAACAGATTCGTACTCGTATCGACCCAAGTTCTTTTGAAGAAGATTTAGGGGATGATCCGGTGAAAGCTTCCTCTTACGGAGTCATGAATCTGAAATATATTTTGTCTCAGATGAACGAGTGGATTAAAGACGATGTAGAAGGTGACTTCCGAAAAGAAATTTATAACGAGATTATCGGTCAGTATATACGTTATATCAATAATGTATTATTTAATATTGGCGGTATTTGTGTAAATGAACATTATGAAGGCGATCCCTTACCTTCATACGTTCCTGTGACAAAGGAGAAGCAGAGAGAGTCATTAAAATTTCTTTGGGAACAGGCTCTTGATTGTTCATGGATAGATGAACCGACTCTTCAAAAAATATTGCCTCTTCATTCGAATTTGAGCAGTGTGATAGAGAACCTGATCATTGATTATGTGCTAAAACGTTTCCCTTCGGTTGCAATTTGTGGGGATAAGATGGAACAGAATCCTTATACGCAGGTGGATTATATGAATGATCTATACTATTATATGTTTATAGTTCCGGGTAAGAAAAAAGTGCTTTCGGCTTCTGAAAAAAATATGCAGCTAAAGTTCGTATCCTATTTAATGAACGGAATCAAAACTGTCAAGAAGGGAAGTGCTGCCGGAACGTCGGGAAGAATGTTGACGGATGAACGAATTCCTTTGCCTGAAGGTATTGTTGTTCCCACTTATTTATATGATGAACCATTGAATTATTTCAATGATCCTAAAGAAGTTATGGGATTTGAAGAGACTGTTTCTGTCACTATCCCTGTAGAACCGATGGAGCATCATTATTACTCTATGTTGCGGAAGATTGAGCGGTTGGCCAGAAATTGGATGTCTGCCGGTAGTGATGAGAATCGTACTCATTATCGTCTGTTAGTTTATAAAATATCTCAATCTTTAAAATAGGTGTATGAATAGGAAAATTATATATTTCTCTTTGTTATCTCTGTTATTGTTCTTTATTGTACAGGATGTTTATGCACGTAAGAAAAAGGAGAAGCCTGTAAAAACGGAAATAAAAGGATATGAGAATCATTTAAAAGATTGTGTTGCCTCTGATTCGACGGGGTTAATGATAATGCACCGGACTAAAGATAAAGTTCTAGTAGAGTTTCCAGTCAGGTTATTGGAGAAAGAAATGCTTTTAGCCTCTTCGATTATTAATATTAGTGACAATGGAGAAGGAGTAGTCGGGCAGTTCACTTCTCCCGAAGTCATGTTCCGTTTTGTGAGAAATGGTCAAAAGCTGGAAGCAAGGATGATAACTAACCAACCTTTAATGCGTGAGGAAACGGGAAAAGAAGGAGTAGAGTCTTCTTTGTTGAAGTCTGCGTCGGGAGGTGTCTATAGTTGAAGTCTGCGTCGGGAGGTGTCTATAAATCTTTTAAGATAGAAGCTTTTGCAAAAGACAGTTCTTCTGTCCTGGTTAATCTGGCTCCTTTATTTTTGGAACATTCGGATTACTCGAATCCTTTTTCGTCTTATGCACCTAATTCAATGTATGGCATGGTAACCCGGAAATTCAGATGTGACAATTCACGTTCTTTTTTAAAGGATATTCATAGTTATCCAGATAATATTTCAGTAACCTGTGTATTGGGGTATGATGTAGATTATACAGCTTTCGGAACAATCGTTATGCAACGAAATGTGCCGGTGACGGTTACTGCAGCACGAATGTTGGTATTGCTTCCGGAAACACCGATGTGTGTCCGGTATGCTAATCAGAAAGTGAATACAGCGTTTCTAGTTCGTAAGCGGTATGTAGATGAAAAATCTCCTTTGGAAAATACTCATTTGGTAAAACGTTGGCGTTTGGAGCCTTCGAATGAGGAAGCGTTTAAGAGGGGAGAAAAGGTGGAACCTAAGAAACCTATAGTATTTTATATCGACACTTTAATGCCGGATTCCTGGAAACCTTATGTTAAGGAAGGAGTGGAAGAATGGAATAAAAGTTTTGAGAAGATTGGTTATTTAAATGCTGTGCAGGCTAAAGAATGGCCAAAGGGGAAGGACTTTTCTTCTTCCAATATTCGTCATTCTTCTATTTGTTATGCACCAGACTGGATGTATATGGCACAGACTTCTATGCATACAGATCCTCGTACTGGTGAAATCTTGAACGCTTCGGTTTACATCCATCATAACTTTCTTTCATTGTTATATAGTGGTCGTTGTACGCAAACAATGGCCTCTGATCCGTCTGCTAGAACACTGGCACTTTCGGAAAAACAAATTGGGGAATTACTGAAGGTCGGGATAACACAGCAAGTGGGCCGATGTTTGGGACTGACAGATAATATGGGGGCTTCTTATCACTATCCCGTGGACTCGCTCCGTAGTGCTAAATTTACACATCGACATGGGTTGACTCCTTCTGTTATGGATAATCTGATGTGTAATTACATTGCCCAGCCTGAGGATGTTAAAAAGGGTACTGTGTTAGTGCAATCGGGAATTGGTTTGTATGACTATTTTCCGATTCGTTATCTGTATGCTCCTATGGCTGCTGATAATCCTGAGGAGGAAGTTAGTACTTTGAATAAATGGGTGGAAGATGCTTATGTTGCTCATGAATACTATTATAGGTCCAAACAGGAATTTTATGCCTTGTATGACCCTACTGCGCTATATTGGGATCTTGGTGATGATCCATTTAAAGCAGCGGATTATCAGATTAAAAATTTGAAAATTTCAATTGCAAACTTTATGAAATGGTATGCAAAAGAGGATTATGATATAAGCCGGCGTACGGAACTATATGCAAGTTTGATAAAGCTATTCACTAATAGAGTCATGGAATTATCATTTTGGATCGGTGGGCTTTATCTGAATGAAGGAAAAGAAGAAATAAACCTTCCTGTATCTAAGGAAATACAACAGAAAGCATTGAATTATTTGGTAAAAATGTCGATGGACTTGGATTGGCTGACAAATGCTGAAATTAAATCTAGTTTGGAATTGCAGGATTTGATAGTGGACAAGACTCGTAAGTACATTTTTCAGTTATTATTCGACAGAATTCGGTATGTGGCATTATGTTCTGAGAAATCGGAAGGACAATATTCTGTGAAAAAATATATGGATGATATCCACTCTATTGTTTGGAAAGGAGTATTGCAGAACAGAATACTGACGAATACTGAGATGATATATCAAAATGCCTTTATTGATTATTTGATAAAGAATATCTCTAAAAATATGGGGGGAAGTACAGCTAAGAGTATAGGATATCAACAATCTTTACGTGGGGATAGCTTTAAAATGGATATTTTTAGTGAGTCTAATTCTTTCGTAATGGGTTGGCAGGCTCAGGATATAGTGCCAGTGAATTCACATCAAGACGCCTCAGTTTATTGGGATATGCTATTAAAAATAAGAACTCTTTTAAGTAGTCGTATTTCATCAGTTTCTTCGGACATGAAAGAATATTATGATTTTCTGATTTACAAAATAAACCAGACCTTGGATGATAACTGATATAAATGAAGCTGTATTGCAATAAAATGTAGGAAATAAAAGGATTAATAATCTTGAGTATTAAAAACTTTTTTATTTATGAGAAACAATATAACTTTGTAATTTGTTGAAATAAAAAAACTGCATTTATTCACTTAATATATATTAATTATGCTACTATTATTGCAAGCAACACAAGCTGCGGACTCTGTGCAAGTGG
>OJRQ01000331.1_pt1 | contig 31774 bp, 3 predicted proteins | sample 1599271 | NCBI WGS metagenome assembly OJRQ01 (sample SAMN03922533, study PRJEB24848) | human gut metagenome | isolation source: stool sample | host: Homo sapiens | place: Germany | collected 2010-05 | reverse complement strand
ACATTGGTAATGGCGGCTGCAGCAGTTTTAACCGGAAGCATGGCATACCCTTCGATAGCAGAGGAGTATGTTTTTGAGATGGCGCCCGTTGTTGTCACAGCGAATCGCATGAATGAAAATTTGGTGGATGCCAGGGCCGATATCAGTGTAGTTACGAGCCGGCAGATTGAAAAACTCCATCTGAATACCGTGGAAGATGCGCTGCGTACAGTTCCGGGGACACAGTATCTGAATTATGGCGGAAATGGATTGAATGCCAATTTAAGCGGGATCCGGATTAATGGAAGCAAGGATATTATACTGCTTGTGGACGGCGTACGTGTAACCGATTTCAACGGCGCGAATAATTCAGGGTATATGTATTCTTCTCTGCTGAATAATATGGACAATGTCGAACGTATCGAAGTGCTGCGCGGCAGTGCCGGCGCGTTGTATGGAAGTGGCGCCAAAGGCGGTGTGATCAATATCATCACCAAGAATCCCGGGGAAAAGAAAACGACCGTGGATATAGCCAGAGGAACCGGCGGACGGGAAATATATAAGCTGACCACTATGGGGAGAGTAGGGAAGTTTTCCTACATGGCCTATTATGACAAACTGCTGATAGGTGATACCAAATCCGGTGACGGAAGGCTATGGCCCGGGCACACCCATACCTTATCGGACGGAGTGAAATTTGCTTATGATTTTACTGATAAACATTCTCTTTCCTTAAGTTATGACAAAATGAAGTCAAGATATAGAGGATATGATTTTGTGTATTCAAACCGGTATCATGGCGATTATAAGTCCGATATGCTGACTCTGCAGGATAAGATATCCATCGGGAAGCATTGGGATAACCAGTTTACTTACCGCCGGAATAAAGTAAAGACAAATTATTTTCAGGATTATGACATGAATGCGCAGTCCAATTGGGGGATAAGCAGCGACTATACTTATGACATCATCGGCGAGCAGGTGAGCTTCCATGATGAATGGAACCGGCTGACTTTTGGTGTGGATTATTCAAAGGGAAGGGACAATGTTCTTCGGGCGGCAGGATTTGACGTAAATGGGAATCCGGTCAAAACAAACCACTGGTATGAAAATTATTCTTTTTATATACAGGAAGATTGGAATTTCCTGCCACGGTGGTCTCTTTCCGGAGGCCTGCGGCATGACCGCCCTGAGACTGATCAGTATACTGCCGATTTTTCCAGCCATACATCCAAAAGCTACCGCCTGAGCTATGAAGTTACACCGAGGGATACCGTGTATGCGGGACGCAATGATTTCTACATTCTGCCGGGGCTTGATGTTCTTTATATTCCCCAGTATGGAAATGCCAAAGTCAGACCTGCTTACGGGCATACGGATACCGTCGGATACAGCCATGTATTCAGTGATACGACTATGTTTACCTTTAACTGGTTCAGAACAAAAGATGAACAATCTATCGGATATGATACTTCATCAAAAAAATATAAAAACTTTAATCAGGGTGTTTCAAGAGGATGGAACGCCCAGCTGATTTCGCAGATCGGGAGCAAATGGAGCGCCAATGTAGGATGGGCGCATTTGTACTCCAATGTTCCTGGGGATAATTTTTCTCTCGGATATTCGCCGAAAGATAAACTTACTTTTGACATGATCTATCACAATAAGAAGTTCACCGGAGGTCTGGACGGATTCTATTTTATTCGGAGAAAGAACCCGGTAAACGGTGATTTGAAAGGGTGGCCGGACGATAAATACGGAATTTATAACCTGAGTTTCAATTATGAACCGAGAAAAGATTTTAATTTTTATCTGAAAATCAATAATATTTTCGATAAACTTTGGGCGGAGCATACAGATGTCATATGGAGCGACCATACGCCGGGAACATGGTATTCCATGCCGGGGCGTACATGGCTGTTCGGCGTGAAGATGGAAGTGTAAGGCATAGATCGTTGTAGTGGAGAAAAGGCGGGATAATGATGAAATATGTGTATGGCAGAAAAAAGTGGCTGGCAGCCGGTATAGCAGCATTGCTTATCAGCGGCGCCGGAGTGGTTCCGGATGTGCTGGCGGCGCCGGTTTATACTTCCGGTATTACGACCAAGGCAAAAAAAGATAAGGCGACTTTCGGAAGTGCCTATAAAGTGGAAAACGGTGTTAATAAATATAATCTGGAAGACGGATCAAAAATCAGTATCCACGGCACTTATTACGCTGAAGGCATTACGCCGGGGAAAGGAACGACATCCGTTGTCACCGTGGGCGATGGGACAGGAACGCTGTCCATTGATACTTCCAGCAGTGACGCGGGAAATTCGCAGGGGGCGGGGATTCTCGCATCTGACGGGAGCCGGCTGACCATAAACGGGAACCTGCAGATTAAGACTTACGGAGGCAGCTGTTTTGCCGACGGTATTTACATGATGCGCGCCGGCACCGGTACGGGAGCCAAAGCGAACATTACTGTCAACGGCAACGTATATATAGGGGATCCGACGGCTGTTGGAGAACCTCCGGATTCCTCTTCCCGGGACGCGAAATGGGGAGTCAATGCGGCGGAAATGCATGGCGGTTACGGGCCGGACGGCCATGTTCCGGGATGGGCGGATGAATATACCGGCGCCCGCTGGCAGCCTACCGGGGTCGATGTGGATATGTCGGACGGCAGCTCCATTGATCTCAACGGCGATGTGTACTTGGCTGTCCGCGGCTCCGCAATGAAGACGGATCCTTATTACAAGTCTGCCGGCATGGATGACTATGATATCGCTGTTATTAACGCCAATAAAGGGAATGTGACCATAGTGACGCCGACAAGCGATAAAGAGAGTTTTTATGCCCTTGCCAGTTACGGTGGCACTATCAATGTGAATATGGCAGGAGCGGATGCGGCTTCCCATAAAGTGAATATCAAGGGGAATATCATTGCCATGCGGGATGATAAAGACCACAACGGACAGCCTTACTTTTTCCAGAATGGCCGTATCAATCTGGCATTGGCAAACAGTGATTCCCAATGGATCGGTGTGGTGGACAACAGCGGATCTGATCAGGCAGGAGAAGTAAATCTCTGGCTGCAGAACGGAGCCGTATGGAAACACAGCTCTCCATCGCGGACCAATGGGCTTCAGGTAGAAAAAATGCCCCAACCGAGCGTATTCCACTATGGGAAATATGACGGAGTATCCCATGTGAACCAGTTGGTGGGCGGAAACTCCGCCGATAAGGCAGGCATCATTTATCCTGAAGAAGTATCGGAAATCCACGTGACGAATTATAGCGGACATGTCAAAGTTATTTATACTCACGAGGGAGATGGCGGTACGACCGCATCTTACCGCGGAGGCGATTTCCGGATAAAGAAAGCAGCTGCCGGTTCGGGAATTGTTGTATCCACTAATAACGCGGGTATTGATATGAATAATGATGATGCTGTATGGAAAGCATTGAACGCGGTGGCGGGGAAGATATATTATGAGGGATCCGTGGACGGCGAGAGTAATCTGGCGGGTAAGGCAGAAATCGCGGAAGGGCTGACCGCGTCATCAGCATCTGCCAAATTAGCGGATATGAAGTATAAGAAAGACAACCACGGGCAGGGATATGTAGAAAAAGGATCAGCACCAAACCCGAATCCGAATCCAAACCCGAATCCGAACCCGAATCCGAATCCGAACCCGAATCCGAATCCGAACCCGAATCCGAATCCACCGACACCACCGGTTCCACCGATTGTCCATGGGGATAATGAGACGGCGCTGATGAAAGGTGGACGCAGCGTGCTGACTGATTCCGCTTTGGAGTGGAGAGATGACGCCATGCAGGGGATGCTTCGTTTGGACATGCTCCGCTATCGAAGCGGCATGGAGGGTGCATGGGGAAGAGTTTATGGCGGCAGATGGAAATATGACGGAAACGGTATCGGAATAAAAGAAAACTATTGGGCAGGCGAAGCCGGGTACGACCGCCGTTACCCCAATAACTGGCGTGCAGGTATATCTCTGGATTACAGAGATGGAAAGGGCAAGTATGATTTTGGCGGAAGAGGCGACAGCAAACTGTATGCCCTGTCGCTCTACGGCTCGAAAGATCTTGCCCGGGGCGCCTTTGTGGATATGATCGTCAAAGGGGGCTATATAAAGAATAAGTTTACCCTGTATGACAGAGGAAGAAATCAGTTTACGGGATCATCTACCGCCAGAGGTTACAGTGTGGCAGGGAGATATGGAAAGCGCTTCGGAACGGGAGATTTCTACTGGCAGCCGCAGATCCAGTTCACCTGGGCGCATTTGGAACCTGATGAATACGATGTTTCCAATAAAAGCGCCGTGATGACTGTGAAGGGGCAGTCTTTTGACAGTTATGTGGCGAGGGCAGGTATTGAAGCAGGACGTATCGGTTCTTTCGGTGATCTGTATGTAAGAGCGGGCATTGCCCATGAATTCGGCGGCAGAATTAAAGCGTCCTGTTCCGCTGCTGACGGCGGTACTAAGGAAACCAGCTATGATTTAAAGGATACCTGGGGGGAATTAACGGTAGGCGGCACGTATAATCTGTCACCTGTAAGCCGTATTTATATAGATGTGACAAGAGGATTTGGCGGGGACTGGAAACGGGAGTGGCAGCTGAATGCCGGTTTCCGGTGTGAGTTCTGAGAAAGGCGGTGCGGAAATAGTGTGGCAGACAGCAGGTATCGTGACGGTTCCGGCTGCGGTATAATACCCTGCTGCAGGGAAGCGGGGTATATATTTCATATTTCTGAAAAATAGAAAGATGGAGGAGCGGATTATGAAAGAATGTTCGAAATGGAAATCGGGGAAACGGTTTCTGACAGCGGCAATTACATTGTCATTACTCGGTAGTCTTGGTTTGTATAGTCCGGCGGCATATGCCGAAGAAGATTTTGAGGAGTACACTGGCAGCATAACAGGAAAGGAAGATAACGCGTCTGAATATGTTATGGCCCACATAACAAAGGATGGCGGGAAAAATTATAAATTTACCGATGATTCTCTTATAAAAACGAATCAAGGCGTCAAAGTGGGAGATTTGGATTATCCTGTAAATATTGACGCATCAGGGCATGTTTTAAAGTTTTATGGACATGTAAATGACAAACATACCCTTGTTCATGCGGTGGAAGCAAACTCTAAAAAAGGTGTTACTATTACTGCTAAAAAGTTGATTATTGACGCAGGGAATACAAAGAGTCGTGCTGAAGGAATCAGCGTAGGCGGGCAGAACGGAACGAATAAGGATGCGCCGTACAGGCTGACGATTAATGGAGATACGGATATCAGGGCTCATGGTGACACTTATGGGCTGGGCATGTATCTGTGCGGCAATGCGGAAGTTACCGTCAATGGGAACGTGACGATGAATACCCATGATGAAAAGAATCCCTGGGCGGTTTATGTGGAAAAGGATGGCGGCCTCAGCTACTATGGCGGTTCTGCCATCTATGCCGGAAATAATTATAAACTTCAGTTGGGGCCGAAGCTGACCATTAACGGACTGGTGGATCTGAAAGTGAATGCCAATGGTGCATTTGCCAATGGCGGGCATTCGGACATTTATCTCCGCGGCGGAAATATAGAAATCAATAAAGATAATACCAAAGGATATTATGCGCTTCTGGCAGAGTGCGCCACTACCACGATGAATATGGAACGGGATGAAAATAAGGTGCCTGTCAGAGCCGGGAGCGCCAAAGTTACGATAAAAGGGAATATAGGCGCATCTGCCGGCGCGATCAATGTGAATGAGCCGGAGACTTATAGCCGCACGAATCTGGGGTTGGCTACGCCCGATTCCAGCTGGACGGGGATTGCATATAATGCGTTCAAGGATGAAGGAAATGAAGTCAGCGGCACACTTTATGGCAGCGATGAAATCATAAAGAAAACATTTTTTGGGGAAATTAATCTGTGGCTGCAGAATGGTGCCTCCTGGACGAATGAAGCCTGGGGCGAACCGCCTGATGCTTATTACGGAGAGGATTTTTCGGAAAGCCATCTGAAACGGCTGGTCGGCGGGGAAAGCGCCGATAAGGCGGGTCATATTTTCCAGAAACCCGGAGAGGATGAAGACAGCGAAGGTATTAATATCCGCGTAGACGATTATAAGGGGTTTACAAACGTATACTACGGGCATAAGGATGAAAAACCCACGGATATCCTCGGCGGGACTTTTACCGTGACTAAAGCGCAGACTGGATCGGGAATTACTCTGATTACCGACAGCAAGGGTCTTAATGTGGATTCGTCCAAAGCAGCAGATAAGAATCTGGCCAGTGAGACATTGAATGCGTTGGCGAATAAGCTGTTTTATACTGCGTATAAAAATGGGGAAACCAATCTTGCCGGTAAAGTAGAAATTGCCGAGGGCCTGACGTCTTCCAGCCTGTCCAAACGTATGGAAGATATAACGTTCAAGGAATCCAATGGTCAGGGGCAGTACCTCTATACACCGGCTTCGGATATTCCTGAAGAACAGACAGAAACGGCATTTACCGATACTATCACCGGCGTAAAGGCGAAGGACATGAAGTATGTCAATACCGGTGTACGTAAAGAAGACGGTACATATAAATTCACAAAGGATTCTGAAATTACTGTTGCCGCAGGCGGACCTGCAGTAAAAGTAGAAGAAGATGTCATTATCCGGGCTGATGGAAAAACGCTGAAAATGAAGACGGTGGAAGGCAGCGGTACAGTCTACGGAATCAACCAGTCTACTGCGAAGAAAGCAGAAATCACCGCGAAGAACCTGGATGTAGAAGTGACAAGCACATCCCGTGCTGAAGGCATCCATATGGCAAACAGCAATGCAGCTATCCGGCCCGAAATGACGATTAACGGAGATGTCAATCTGAAAGTAAGCGGAACAGCCAATACACTAGGTGCTTATATCCAGGGAAACAGCAGATTGACTGTTAATGGAAATGTGACAGCCGATGTAGACGGACACAATGGCGGCTTTAGTTATTATGGGGCAACCGGACTATACTCCACCAGTAATATGGGGCCCAATTCTATGGGAGCTGATATCACAGTCAATGGAAATGTAGACCTGAAAGGCAAAGCCCATGGTATTTTTGCCAATGCCGGCGGCAGCAAAGTGACAGTCAACGGCGGCGGCAGCATTGAAGTGGACAAGGCATCGACAAATCCCTATGCGGCTATCCGTGCAGAAGACGGTATTGTCAACATGAATGTCAAGCTTGACAGCAACGGAAATGCCGTAGGAAGCCTTGACAAGAAAGTCAATATTAAGGGAAATCTGGCGGTAACGACCGGTGCTGTCAATGAAGTGGATAAGAAAGGCACTTTGTCACAGGTTAATCTGGGACTGACCACGTCGGATTCTACACTCCAAGGGGTTGTATATAATGCATTCCCCGATGAAGGGAAGAAAGCAGGAGAGTTGACCTTCAAAGGGGAGGCCAATCTGTTCCTTGCCAACGGTGCCGCATGGATGAATGAAAAGTATGGAGATACCGGAACATCCTGGGGCGGCAAAAACTTCGAAGGCAGCCATCTGACAAGACTTGCCGGCGGAGTAAGTGCGGATAAGGCAGGACAGATCTTCCAGAAAGACACAGGAAATATCACCGTAGATAACTATAGCGGTTACACGGATGTATATTATGCGCACGAAGAAACAGCGCCGAAAGCCATGATCGGCGGAGATTTCATCATACGGAAAGCGGCATCCGGCTCCGGCATATCCCTCATCACGGATAATAAGGGGCTGAATACATCTTCCAATGCATCTGCGGATAAGAATCTGGTCAGTGAAACACTGAACGCTCTTGCGAATAAACTCTTCTATAAAGCGTATGCGGACGGAGAAAAGAATCTGACCGGTTTTGTAAAAATTGCAGAAGGTCTGACCAGTTCTGAAGCGGTTCTCAAAACAGGAAATATCACCTTTAAGAAAGATAACGGCCAGGGCCGGTATCTCTATACACCGGCGACAGATGAAATTGTTGGGCCGATTACCGGTCCGGAAAAAGAAACGGCTGACCGCAATGCAAAAGGCGTTTCACCGAATGCGAAACAGGGAAAAGTGGTCAGCGGCATGTACAATAAGTCCACTCCTACAACAAAAAATAATCCGATGATTGTGGATATGAATGGATTCAATTTGAGTATAGCGGCAGAAAGCGGCAATGAGATTGCCGATGCCGTTTATGTGGGAAATAATGATTATATCACTGTAAAAAATGATGCGGGAAAGAAAATCAGCATTACTTCCATCAATACAGATACCCGTGCCGCCAACGGCATTTTCCTTGAAGGAAATTCCCATCTGAATATAACGGGGCCGGTAGAGATTACCAAGGTGCATACCAAAGGCGGTTCCGCCACAGGTATTGCTTTCCAGGGCAGCGGAAGTGAAGCGGTGATTGACGGTTCTCTTACTATTTCAAATGTGGACGGTGATAAAGCAGAGAAACAGGGACGGTATATCGGCGTATCCGGAATCCGGATGACAGGTGATAATACTTCCATGACCGTTACGGGGCCGGTGAATATTTCTGATTTCAAGGGATCGGCATTGCATACTGCGGGCGCGGACAGTGTGATTTCTGTCGGCGGCGGTACTATTTCTACGGCAGCGGATGCGGATAAATCCCATAATTTCTATGCGGCCCGTGTGGAAAAGGGAACTGTCAATATCAACATGAGAAATGGTGCGCCAGGAAGCGCAAGAACTAATATCATCGGGGATATGTATGTTACAGGGCAGTATGGAAAGAAAGTTATTGAGTACAGTGGAGGCCAGCTGGCAGATTGGCAGCACAGAGGAAATCTTCATGTGGCGCTGACAGATAAGGATTCGTCCTGGACTGGTGTGGCGGCGTATGAACAGTACAATGATAATTACGGCAGCGGCGGGAATACGATGCATGATATCGGGAATTTTGATCTGTATCTGCAAAACGGGGCCACCTGGACGAATGAGCAGCAGTCGCATGTGACTACTACGACGCTTGTTGGTAAGAATCCTGTCTATAACGGCAGCTATTTAATGAAGCTTCATGGCGGCAGTGACGCAGTGCATAAAGGGTATATTTATCAGAAAGACAGCAAGCCTATTACTGTAGATAATTACAGCGGACACACTCTTGTTTTCTATGACCATACCGGAGACGGTTCCGCTGCTGAAAATTACAGCGCCGGTGATTTCAGAATCAAGACAGCGGAAGAAGGGTCTTCTATCACGCTGCGCACAGGTGCAGGCGGAATCAATACGGCCGATAAAACGGCGGCAGGAAAAGCGTTGAACAGTTTAGCAAATAAGCTCTACTATATGTCTTATGTGCAAGGTGACACAAAGCTGAAAGGCACTGTGGAAATTGCGGAAGGGTTGACTTCCTCTTCTGTTTCAGCAAGTGGGGATATTGCTTTCAGGACAGATACGGCTGCTGATAAGAACGGACAGGGCACCTATGTATATGAACCGGAAGAGCCTTTGGACGGGCCGATCATCAAAGATAGATTGCTGAAAGGCGAAACTACGGTCACTGCTGATGACACCCATGCTGAAGATGGATATGTCAGTGCAGCTTACAACGGCGATGATTCAATCACCGTGGACATGGCAAATCATGGACTCCGTCTGGAAGCGGCTTCTTCCGCATCTGCAAAGGCGGCGGCTGTCCGTGTCGGAAAAGGGACGGACGGCAACAAGAAGAGCATCAGTTTCATTAATATGGAGAAAAACAAACCGCTGGTTATTTCTGCAGATCAGACGAATGGAAGAGAAGCTACAGGTATTTATGTTTCCGAGAACGGTAAGCTTTCCGTCGCCGGGGATGTAGTGATTGATAAGGTGTCTACTTCAGGCAGAATGGCGTACGGCGTGGCAAACCGCGGACCCAATGCGGAACTTATCATTAAAGGCGGGCTGAAAATAGCCGGTACAGGTGCCGATGAATGGAGAACGGTAAAAGCTGCCAAGGATACAACGGGTATATCGGTAACTGCCATTGCCAATATCGGGAATAATGCCAAATTAACTATTGAAGGGCCGCTGGACGTAAAAATTCAGGGGACTGCCATCAATTCTACCGCTAAAGGCGGCGTTATGCGCCTTGGCAGCGGCAGGATTCTGACGCCTATGGATGAACATGCTCAGGGGAATTCAAAGCTTGTTAAGGGCGTGAACGGTACTGTTTTCATTAATATGAATGAGGACGGAACGGCTGCCAAAGCTGAAGACACTGTGCTTCAGGGAAATATTTACACCGAAAGAAGATCAGGGTCTAAGGCCGTTGTAAATGTAGGGCTGGCAAGCAAGAATTCTTCATGGACAGGTGTAACCGATTATAACAGGAGTTTTTCCAGCGATGCCGGCGAGGTCAATCTGTATCTGAGCCATGATGCGGTTTGGAATAATAAGAAGACTGCTTCCGTGACGGGCTCTTACATGGGCAGCCATATAGATTATTTCAAAGGCGGCAGTGATGCGGCCCACGCGGGTATTATCAGACAGAACGATGACAGGGACATCAATATAGATCATTACAGCGGTCATGCAATCCTTGTCTATGACCATAAAGCGGAAAAGCCAAAAGAGATGATTGGCGGCAGGACGCTGATAAAAAAAGCGGAACCGGGATCTGTTGTCAGAATGGTAACCGGGAACGGCGGTCTGAATACCAATTCCAACAAGGCGGCCGATAAGAATCTGGTCAGTGAAACTCTGAACGCTTTGGCGAATAAGCTTTACTATACCGGTTATAACAATGCGGCAATCAAAGATAATCTGAAAGGTACCGTAGAAATTGCGGAAGGTCTGACGGCAAGTTCCGCATCGGTTGCCATCGTATCGGGAAATATGAGCTTCCAGGATGTCACGGGCAGAGGTGAATATAAATTTACCCCCGCAGAAGATGACCCTCATGGACAGACTACGTCTGATTTCGGTACCCCTATCACCGGAGAAGCCGATAAGGATCAGGAGTATGTCAAAGCCAATGTGCTGAAAGATGACGTGTATACTTTTACCAATGCGGTGAATACGGTCACTGTCGATGACGGAGATACCACGACAGAAGATCTTGGCTACCATAAGGCTGTGGCCGCCGTGGTGGGGATCAATAAGGATATTACGATTCATGCGGCGGATAAGAGTCTGAAACTGAATGCGGAGAATAAGACAGAACGCAACAGTGCTGTAGGTATGTACACGAAGAAAAAGATTGACGCTGTGGCAAAAGATATTTCCATTGATGCCAAATCCTCTGTGGGAGATGTATATGGTATATATATCCATGAAGGCGGAAAAGCAGCCATCACCGGCAACGTATCTATCTTGGCAAAACAGGGCGGAGATGGTTTTGCGGACGGAATCAAACTGTATAATGGCGGTTCTGCGCTGACCATTAACGGTAACCTGGCTATGAAAGGCACGGGAGGCGGAAATGATGCCTATGGTGTTTCTGCCGCTCAAAAGGGCGGGTATGGCAGCACAAAGACATATCAGGCAACAGGCATCAATATTTATGATAAAGACGGTGCGGCGTTTACTTTGAACGGCAACTTGGATATGAAAGTAAAAGGTGTCGGCGTGGATATGCGCGGCAGCGAAAAAAATGTGGTAACCATTGCCGGAGGCACAATCTTTACGCCGGATGACGGGGAAGAGGCAAGCTATAAAGCTGTGGCTGCCACTTCAGGCACCTTTGCCATGGGCATGAATGATGCAAAAACAGGATCCAACGGAAAGGATGTCGTTGTGCAGGGCACAATTTCTTTAGGGAAAAAGGGAACTGTTGATCTGGGTCTGGGCAGCAGTAAATCCCGGTGGACCGGAATTGCCGATAATAAAGACGGACATCCTATGAATTTGTATCTGTCTGACGGAGGAATGTGGGAAAACCGCCGGACATCAAAAGACCAGTATGGTTTGTTTGCAGGCAGCCGCGTGACAAAAGTGGCAGGCGGTACCGCGCCGGCTAAGGCAGGTGTAATTGTCCAGAAAGACAGCAATCCGATTACCATTGATCATTACAGCGGACACACTATTCTTGTTTATGATCACGAGGCATCGTCTCCTGCAACAATGATCGGCGGAGATACGATAATTGCTAATGCGGAAGCCGGTTCCGGTATTACGATGCGTACCAACAGCAGGGGATTGGATACAAATTCTGGCAAGGCAAAAGATAAGAATTTGGTAAATGCCACCCTTAATGCACTGGCGAATAAACTGTTTTATACCGCGTATAAAAATGGAGAAACCAATCTTACGGGTAAAGTAGAAATTGCTGAAGGATTGACAACATCCGCCGTGGCAAAGAAGACAGGCAATATATCTTTCAAGAACGGGACCGGTCAGGGTGAGTACATCTATACGCCCGAAGAAGATCCGAGCGGTGACATTATTGATGCAAATGGTCCGATTACTTTCGATTATAAGAAGGATTCCAAGGTATTCGGCAGATCTGTCAGTCAGATAGGCGGAAATAGCAAGAACCTGGCTTATAACTTTGCAGGAAAGACAGTCAATATTACCACCGGCGGCAGTGATTGGGCGCCGATAGGAATGACGCCGAATGTAAAAGCGGTTATTAACGCGAAACAGTTGAACCTGAAAACACCGGAAGCCGGTATGATGGGAACTTATGGAATCTATCTGGAAGACGGAGATGATATTACTGTTAATTCCGATGTGAATATGACCGTCAATGGCGGCGCGTATATGGTAGACGGTATTTTTATGGGGCACATGGGGGCGGCAGAAGCGGCAAAGACCAAACTGACCATCAATGGCAATGTCACCATGCGCGGTACCGGAAATGACCAGTCTTCCGATGATTTCTGGGGTATTAAGGGTACCGGAGAAGACGGCGGCTATCCTACCTATATGGGAAGCCGCTGGGCGCCGGAAGGAATTTATCTTGGCAAAGAAGGTGGCAGTTCCATCACGATCAACGGCAATGTAGATATGGCAGTCAAAGGGAACGGCGCGGTAACGGATGCTTATTATAAAGTCGCAGGGCAGAATTCATTGGATAATGTTCTTACCTTGAATGGCGATGTCAATATTATCACGCCGAAGAGTAGAGAACGGGGATTCCTGGCATTGGGTGCTTTTGGCGGTACTGTTAATGTGAATGTAAAGACTGAAACGGATGCCGGCGGCAAAGTCAAAGTGACCGGAGCCTCCGACCATAAAGTGAATCTGGTGGGGAATCTCTATGCATCGAAAGATGATGGAAATGGAGATAATACATACTATTTCCGTGACGGTGCCATTAATCTGGGGTTGACGACGTCTGATTCCACCTGGAGCGGTGTTGTATCGAATACGAATAAAAATACGCCTACCGGAAAATCACAGCAGGGAGATATCAACCTGTGGCTCCAGAATGGTGCGACCTGGAATCATGAAGCGGTTTCCCGCGCCGATGCCGTTTATGCGGCAGAAAATAACGGGAAAACGACGCTTCCGAGTCCGTCAAACGGATTGTACGGGGCTTATGACGGTATTTCTCATCTGACAACCCTGACCGGCGGAAAAGACGCGGATCATGCGGGGCTCATCGCTATGAAGGACAAGGCAGATGTGGAAGTCGGCACATACAGCGGTTTCAGCCGCATTTACTATAACCATGAAAATAGCACGCCAAAACAAATGATCGGCGGCGATTTCAAGGTATCCAAGGCATTGGATGGTTCCCGTATTACATTGATGACGGGGAGCAACGGATTGGATACGTCTTCAACTAAAGCGGCGGATAAGAATCTGGTCAGTGAAACTTTGAATGCTCTGGCAGGAAAGCTCTATTACTTGGCAAAGGATGGAAAACTTTCTGCCAAGGCAGCTTTGGCGGAAGGGCTGACTGCATCGGAAGCTTCTCTTGATTTGAAGAATGTGACGTTCAAGGAATCCAATGGTCAGGGGCAGTACCTCTATACACCGGCTTCGGATATTCCTGAAGAACAGACAGAAACGGCATTTACCGATACTATCACCGGCGTAAAGGCGAAGGACATGAAGTATGTCAATACCGGTGTACGTAAAGAAGACGGTACATATAAATTCACAAAGGATTCTGAAATTACTGTTGCCGCAGGCGGACCTGCAGTAAAAGTAGAAGAAGATGTCATTATCCGGGCTGATGGAAAAACGCTGAAAATGAAGACGGTGGAAGGCAGCGGTACAGTCTACGGAATCAACCAGTCTACTGCGAAGAAAGCAGAAATCACCGCGAAGAACCTGGATGTAGAAGTGACAAGCACATCCCGTGCTGAAGGCATCCATATGGCAAACAGCAATGCAGCTATCCGGCCCGAAATGACGATTAACGGAGATGTCAATCTGAAAGTAAGCGGAACAGCCAATACACTAGGTGCTTATATCCAGGGAAACAGCAGATTGACTGTTAATGGAAATGTGACAGCCGATGTAGACGGACACAATGGCGGCTTTAGTTATTATGGGGCAACCGGACTATACTCCACCAGTAATATGGGGCCCAATTCTATGGGAGCTGATATCACAGTCAATGGAAATGTAGACCTGAAAGGCAAAGCCCATGGTATTTTTGCCAATGCCGGCGGCAGCAAAGTGACAGTCAACGGCGGCGGCAGCATTGAAGTGGACAAGGCATCGACAAATCCCTATGCGGCTATCCGTGCAGAAGACGGTATTGTCAACATGAATGTCAAGCTTGACAGCAACGGAAATGCCGTAGGAAGCCTTGACAAGAAAGTCAATATTAAGGGAAATCTGGCGGTAACGACCGGTGCTGTCAATGAAGTGGATAAGAAAGGCACTTTGTCACAGGTTAATCTGGGACTGACCACGTCGGATTCTACACTCCAAGGGGTTGTATATAATGCATTCCCCGATGAAGGGAAGAAAGCAGGAGAGTTGACCTTCAAAGGGGAGGCCAATCTGTTCCTTGCCAACGGTGCCGCATGGATGAATGAAAAGTATGGAGATACCGGAACATCCTGGGGCGGCAAAAACTTCGAAGGCAGCCATCTGACAAGACTTGCCGGCGGAGTAAGTGCGGATAAGGCAGGACAGATCTTCCAGAAAGACACAGGAAATATCACCGTAGATAACTATAGCGGTTACACGGATGTATATTATGCGCACGAAGAAACAGCGCCGAAAGCCATGATCGGCGGAGATTTCATCATACGGAAAGCGGCATCCGGCTCCGGCATATCCCTCATCACGGATAATAAGGGGCTGAATACATCTTCCAATGCATCTGCGGATAAGAATCTGGTCAGTGAAACACTGAACGCTCTTGCGAATAAACTCTTCTATAAAGCGTATGCGGACGGAGAAAAGAATCTGACCGGTTTTGTAAAAATTGCAGAAGGTCTGACCAGTTCTGAAGCGGTTCTCAAAACAGGAAATATCACCTTTAAGAAAGATAACGGTCAGGGGCAGTACCTTTATGAAACCGCTTATCCGAATGAACAGGTCACGGATCCGATTAATAAGACTATAGACGGCAGTACTGCTTCTGAACAGGTATACAAGGAAGCCGGCGTTTATAAATCGGATACGGATACCTATAAGTTCACAAAGAATCCGGCTACTGTCAACGGAGATTCCGGTGCGGCTGTCGATGCAGGTGCGAAGGATATCCATGTGGACAGCGGAGAAAATACGCTGAATCTGAATGGAGGAAATACTGGCGTCGGTGTCAAAGCAGAAGGAGGAAAGACCGCTGATATTAAAGGCAATGCCAATATTACAGGCAAGACCGGTGTAGTTGCCGACGGTGCGGGAAGTAAAGTGCTTCTTTCCGGAAACTCTAATATCACTGCCGAAGGAGATGGTATCGTGGCCTCTGGCGGCGGTATTGTGGAAGCAGCAGGTATAACCAATGTAACGGCAGGAGCTGGCGGCAAAGCCGTTCGTGCGGGTGCCGGATCTTCAGTAAGCCTTCGGAACGGAAAATTGAAAGGAGATGTGGAAGCCGATAACGGTACAGTTTCCATCCATGGGGCAGAAACAGAAGGCAATGTCACTGCAGCGGCGGGCGGCAGTATCAATCTGACCGATGGCAGTGTAAGCGGTGCGGCGACAGCAGATAACGGAACGATTGAAACAGAAAATACAAATGTTGTAAATGGTGCATCTGCGCTTAACGGCGGAAAGCTTAAACTGAGAAACGGAACCGTTTCCGGTGGAATCAAGACGGATGCCGCATCTACATCTGATGTTGTTATGGATCGGGCCGGAGCGTCCTTGCAAGGCGATGTATCCGGTGAAGGTAAGACGAATGTAACTCTTTCCAATGGCGGAAGCTGGAAAGGGAGCAGCACCGGCAGCGGAGAGACAAAAGTCAAGGTAGAAAGTGACGGTATCTGGACAGGCACCAGTATGAACAGCAGTACAGATGTCGATCTGAGAGGCAAGTGGCAGCAGACCGGTGACAGTAAGGTTCGTAAGCTTGTCTCTACTAAAGGTACCCTTGACAAGACGGATTCAGTAAGCGGAACGACGGATATTGGACACTTTGGCGGGGAAATGTCTCTTATTTATGCCCATGACAAGACAAACCCGACAAAGGTACTTGGCGGCGGCACTTTCATCGCGGCAGCCGATGCCGGTTCCACAGTGGATATGATTACTGATAATGCCGGCCTGGATACAAATTCGAAAAAGGCAGCTGACAAAAACAAGGTCAGCGAAGCACTGAATGCACTGGCAGGAAAGCTGCAGTATACTGGATATCAGAATGGAGAAAGAAATCTGAAAGGTAAATTGAGAATTGCTGAAGGACTGACATCCAGCAGTGCCGCCCTGAAAACGGAAACACTGAGCTTTAAGGGAAATGGACAGGGATACCTTGATTACACACCTGCTACGGATTCGGAAATCGAAACCGGTGATTACGAAACCTCGATCATGAGCAGTACCAGGAGCGCTTTGACTTCCTCTATCCTTGTATGGCGGAATGACATGAATGATATGTATAAGCGCATGGGAGACCTCAGAATCGGTGCGGAAAGCGGTTTGTGGGCAAGAGTTTACGGCGGCCGGATCAGTTATGACGCCAATAATGCGTATATGAAGAACAGCTACTGGGCGGCTCAGGTGGGCATGGATAAGCGCTTGGCATCGGGCTGGCATGTAGGCGGCGCTTTCGGATACAATGACGGCAGCGCAACATACAGATATGGTGGAAAAGGTGATCCGAAACTGTACACATTGGCAGCCTACGCAACCAGGGTGTCGGAAGACGGACAGTATGTGGATATCGTTGCGAAAGTAGGAAAACTTTCCAATAAGTTCACTGCCTACAATAAGTACGATGCACCGGCACTCAGAAATTATGTAGAAGGCAAGTATGATACATACGGGTATGGTATCAGTGCTGAATACGGTAAAAAGATTCGTATGGGCAAAGGCTTTATAACGCCGCAGGCGGAACTGACATGGAGCCGTCTGTCATCGGACAGCTTTGCTGCAGCGGCGCCTAGTGGTGAAAGCATGCGTGTCAATCAATCATCAGTCAACAGTTTGATTGGGCGCCTGGGTGTAGTAGCCGGAGTAGAGAGTGACAAAGGCAATTTCTATGCCAAAGCAAGTCTGTTCCATGAATTTGACGGAGATGGACACATCCTGTTCAGTGAACCCGGAAAAACAGGCAAGCGTTCCTCGTTCAGCCTTAAGGATACCTGGGCAGAAATTGCACTGGGCGGCAACTACTATCTGAGTCCGAGAAGCATGATTTATGCAGATTTCACAAAGAGCTTTGGCGGAGATTACAAGGTAGACTGGAGAATCAATGCAGGAATTCGCTTCAGCTTCTGATCATGATGTCAACTTCCAAAAGGGGAATGAAACAAGATTTTGTCATGAGAACTGAATAATAAGAAGAAAAAATAAAGGACTGCTTTCCTGGGGACAGGACGGCAGTCTTTTATACTTGGGAGATAATTAGATAAGTATGCGAAACAGAGTAAGTTAACATTGTATTTGAAAAGGATTTATAAAAAATAATTAAAATTACCAATTGGAATATCATTTATTGTTGATATGTGAAAAGTAATATAGTATAATTTACAAGATGAAATTAGATAATCATTTGAAATTATGAGATACAAATAGCTGTTTCTTAATAAATAATGGTTATCCAATAATTTAATACTATATGAGGACAAAAGCTGAAGAGCTCATGTGGGGAATCCGGTGAGACTCCGGAACTGGCCCGCAACTGTATGGGGAATTGTGTCATAGTAAGTCTTTCACGGAGATATGACAGAATGAGGAACTAAGTCAGGGTGCCACTTTGTTTTCTGATTTTCTAATGACTTGCGAGGCATAAGGTTAGATGCATAAGGAAGCCGGATATGGGAAATCCGGTTCAGATTTAGAATTATGAAATCTGTGCATCTTTTTATTGTCTCGTTTTTTGTTGCGTTTAATGGAGTGGATGAAAGGGAGTGCCGGGCATGGATAATTTGAAATACTTTTTGGAGTGAATCCGGTTCATGTGACACGGGTTTCATGACCGCGGTAAGCGGTTCAGATCCGGATGGGTATGTTTTAGAAGAGGATGAATTGCCTGCTATCGGGCAAGGCCGGGATGCTAATCGAGTATCCGGCGGAGAGTTTATGTTTGAAAAATAGGGAGGAATTATGAAACGGAATAAGGTAAGTAAATTACAGATGAGGCGGCTGGCTGCCGGTGTTACAATTGCGCTGCTGGCGGGTACATGCCAGGTGATGGCAGATCAGTCTACAAATCCGATCAGTGAAAGTGAAGTATTTACTGCAGACCGTCTGGCACAGGTTGTTAATAAAAATAACATGCCTAAAGAAAGATTCAAGTCCGTCGCAGCAGGTATTTTAGGATATACGCATGATAAGGCCTCAATTAAGACAATTAATATTGATATGGCGGGTCATGACCTGACGCTCGACTTGACGAAAGTTGCTGATTTGGGGACCGATTATTCTGCATACGGGATCAAGGCGAATAATAAGACAACTATCGTGGTTGACAGCAATAAAACCAATCCGGGGAAAAACGGTACGATTACCATCAAAGCGAAAACGCTGTGGTCGCCCTCAGGAGACAGCGGCAGCAAGTATACTGCTGCACATGGTATCGCAGTGGGTAATTTTAGCCAGAGATTTAATAAAAAAGTAAGTGAAGACCTGGTGAAGACGACGATCAATGCTGATGTAGTGATTGAAGAATTGCGCGGCGGTTCTATCAAAACGACAGGCATTTCGTCTATGGACTGTTCTGATTTAGCGATTAATGGAAGATTCACAATCAAGCCGGGCGCAATTAGCCTTATGCAATGGAATCGGGGCGATCAGTCAAAAACTTATGGCATATATATGATTGGAAGCAATAATACTATTTCTATTACTTCAGCGGATATTGATGATTCAAAGAATGGGTCACTTTCTGACCTGATTAAAACGGACGAATCGCTTTGGGGCGGCAAAACAGAGAAGAATGTTCTTCGTATTGGCGGCGGTACGCTCAAAGTCAAAGAGAATCAGAAAGAACGGTATCTTATCAGCGCCGCGAAAGGATTCCGGACATTTATCAATGTGAATCAGGATGGAAGCGCAATCGGAATATCAAAAGCGGATTTGCAAGGGACGATTCGCATGGATGCTGGGTCAGAAGCTTATGTTGGTCTTACTGCCGGATCGAAATGGGTCGGCGGAACACAGGCAGATATAAAAGGAAAGGTGAATCTTTTTCTTTCAGAAGGTGGTGAATGGAACACGCTGAATGCGGGACAGGGCAGCCGTGTAACCAGGTTTGCCGGTGATGCAAAGGGCGGTGCAATTTATCAAAAAGATGCGGGACAGCTTGTAATTGAAAATTACAGCGGCGCGGGAAAAATCTATTACGCCCACGAGAATGCAGGCATGGCGGCGGAAGACTACAAGGCGGGAGACACCCATATCGGATCCGCGGCAGAAGGATCACGCATTACAGTAGTTACAGATAATAAAGGAATTGTTGATACAGATAAAGACCAGGTGTATAAGGCTTTAAATGCTTTGGCGGGAAAACTGTATTACGATGCTTATAAAAACGGAGAAAAGAAGCTGGCGGGACAGGCAGAGATAGCCGAAGGACTGACGGCGTCATCTAAAACATTACAAATGAGAGACCTGCTGTTCAAAAAAGAAAACGGACAGGGGTATGTAGAAGATAAACCCGTACCGCCGGCAAATCTGGATGTAAGTGAACAGATTGTTGAAGATGGTCTGGGATCGGGGAATATGTATTGGATGAATAACGGGTATAAAAATGGTGAGGATGATGATCATCGTTATGTCCTGAAGTCCGATACCACGATCAAGGTTGATTTATCAAATCCCAAGACTCTGACATACGGGGGAAATCAAGGTGCCAATGTAGCAAATATCATATGGGGAGATCCGGATTATACAGCGGATGGCTTTATTGATATGAACGGACATAAGCTGACCTTGGTTTCTGAGGCAAATCATTTAAGGCATTATGCGTCGGGAATTTTGTCACATGGCGGTGATCTGGAAATAAAGAACGCGGCAGGTATAGATATTGACATACATGGCGATAAAAATGCAAAGAGCGGTATTTATGTCTGGGGACAGGGCAGAAATGGAGCGAGCCTCACTATATCTAATGATAATCAAGCGGAACATGCTGTGAAGATACGTAATACGGCAGCGGAAAAAGACGCAGCTATACTTGTGGACGGCAGGAGTGTAAAGGATGGCGGAAGCGCAAAGCTTGTTATAAAAGGTTTGGTAGATGTTGAGAATGATGATGTCAGCGTAATTCAAGCAAATAAGGGCGATGTGTCAATCGGCGGCGGGAAAATAATAGCCAAAGGGGATAAGGCGTCCAGTTTGAAGATAAATAATGACGGTAAAATCCAGATCAACGGCAATTTGTCGGACAGAAATGTTCTTACGGCAGGAGCAGTCAAACATGATGTACAGATAGAAGGGAATGTACTTGCTCAGAAAGGAAGATTGGGACTGGTTCTGAATACGGACGGATCCTACATAAAAGGGTTGATAGGAACAGATGCCGGAACAGCTGGTCAAACGTACATGATGCTTTCTGACGGAGCCTCCTGGTACCATGAAGGAAAAGGAGCCCGGACAGACGGCATTAAAGAAAGTAAAATCAAAAACCTTGAGGCTGATGGCGGCAACATTTACCAGAAAAATGAGAAACCGATAACCATTGAGAACTACAAGGGAAATATGAAACTGTTCTATAAGCATGAGAACGCGGGTACGAAGGCGGAAGATTACAAGTCGGGAGATGTACACATCGGATCTGCGGCAGAAGGGTCACGCATTACCGTAATCACAGATAATAGTGGAATTACCATGACTGATGAAGCCCAGATATATGAAGTACTGAATGCTCTGGCAGGAAAACTGTATTACGATGCCTACAAGACCGGAGAAGAAAAACTGACCGGACAGGCGACAATAGCCGAAGGACTGACCTCATCATCCAAGACCTTGGAAATGAAAGACATGCTCTTCAAGAAAGAAAACGGACAGGGATATGTGCAGGGAAAACCCACGCCGCCGCCACTGGTTAATCCGGTACGCCATCAAATCGTGGAAGCGAACTATTTTGCTGAAGAAGCGCGGGATTTCTGGTCTAAAGCGGGAGTTTATGACGGAAAAGGCCACTATAAATTTGATCATGACTTGTCACTGGTAACCCATGCGGAAGATGATCCTGTAACAACGGTAAACGATAATAAGTTCGGAAATATCTACTGGAATGGTGATGTGGTCGGGGATATCGACATGACCGGACACCGGCTGGAACTGAAATCCATTACGGAGCGCCTGCCGAAGAAAAACCCCAATGCAATTACCGTCTACAGCGGTACATTAACGATCAAGAATGTCAACGGAATGTACATCGAATCCGATCCGAAGGGAAGCCTTTATGGACGAGGAATCCTGGTAGCAGGGGTACGTGGTGACGAAAGATGGAAAAGCGGAAGCGGCCATGCAAAGTTAATCATAGAAAATGATGATGATCCGGCGCATGCAGTAAAAATCCGTGTAAAAGACACGGGAGAAGATTTTGGTGCTATTGAAGCGCAGAAACATAATGGAAGTGCGCTCGTAGACATTAAAGGACTTGTGGATATTGACTCCAAGATGTGGAGAGCTGTTGAGTCTCACGGAGCAAAAGTATCTATTGGAGGAGGAACGATCAGAGGAACAGATGTCGCATCCTTGGCTGCTTATACAGGCGGCTCGATACTCGTCAATGCAAAGCTGAATGATGAGAATAAGGTAGAAGCTACTTCTGCGACCCGTCCGGTAAAGATTACCGGGGATGTCAGTGCTGAAAGCGGCGGTCATGTCATGCTGGGACTGAACAATAAAGACTCCTTCTTGAAGGGTCTGGTAACCACGGATATATCGGGAATTAATCCGGATACGCAAAAATGGGGAAAGATACCCGGAAAAGTATCTATGGTGCTGGCAAATGGAGCAGTCTGGGAACACAAGCAGGTAGGAGTAGGATACTATCACAAGAAAGGCGCAGATTTCAACTACAAGAATCGCGGTAAGGGAGAATCTATTGACAGCCATGTAACAAGCCTGCGCGCGGACAAAGGCATACTGCTGCAGAATGATCCGCATAAACTGACCATCGATAAATACGAAGGGAACATGAAGCTGGTCTATGAACATGAGAACGCGGGTACGAAGGCGGAAGATTATAAGACAGGAGATGTGCACATAAAAGAAGCTGCAAAAAATTCATCAGTTACCATGATGACGGATAACAGCGGAATTACGATGACTGACGATAAGCAGGTGTACAATGCATTGAATACCCTGGCAGGCAAGCTGTACTATGATGCATACATAAAGGGGGAAAAGAACCTGAAAGGGCAGGCGACGATTGCGGAAGGGTTGACAGCATCCTCTGCGACGTTGAAGATGGCGGACATGGATTTCCGTGAAGCAAGTGGACAAGGGTATGTAAAAGAAACGAATCCTAAACCGAACCCGAATCCGAACCCCAACCCAAATCCTAAACCGAACCCGAATCCGAACCCCAAGCCAAATCCTAAACCGAATCCGAACCCGAATCCGAATCCCAATCCCAACCCGAACCCCAAGCCGAAGCCTCCCATTATTTATGGAAGCAAAGAAACCCAGATGATGAAAGGCGCCAAAACAGCCATGACCTCTGCCGTCCTTCTGTGGAGAGGAAACAACAACGACCTGCAGAGAAGAATGGGAGACATAAGACTGGCCAAAGAAGAAAACGGCATCTGGGCCAGATACCTGGGCGGAAAGAACAAGATAGACAAACAGAACACCTACCTCAAACAAACCTATGACATAGCCCAGGTAGGTTACGACAAGAAAAAAGGAAACTGGACCATCGGGGCGGCCCTGGACTACGGAACAGGGAAGGACACCTATGCAAACGGGACAGGAAAAGGGAAGCTGGCAAGCCTTGCCCTGTACGGAACCATGCAGAAAGAAGACGGGCAGTACATAGACGTCATCCTGAAAGGAAGCCACATCAAGAACGACTACACCGTATACAACGAAATGAACCACCGCCTGGAAGGGAAGTACAGGACAAACGGCCTGTCGCTGAGCATGGAATACGGGAAGCGGATGAAGAAAGAAAATGGCTTCTACATAGACCCGAGCATTGAACTCACAGCAGGGCACTTAGGAGGAAAAGACTATGACGCCGTAAGCGACTATGCAGGGGGGAAGAAAATGCACATCCACCAGGACGGAATAAACAGCGTGATAGGGAGAATCGGACTGGGGATAGGAAAAGAGACAGAAAGAAGCAACCTGTTTGCGAAGATAGCGCTGGCCCATGAATTCGGAGGAAAAGTGAAGAGCATCTTCAGTGCGGAAAACGAACCGACGAGCGGGACAGAAGTAGACCTGAAAGACAGCTGGGTAGACGTAGAAGTAGGAGGAAGCTGGCTGGTGAACAGGAACACCTATCTGTACGGAACCTACACGAGAAACTTCGGGGCTGATGTTTCCAGCAAGTGGAGAATAGACGCAGGCATCCGCTTCAGCTTCTGATATGGACAGAATAATCTTTTGTGAATAGACAGGAAAGCAAAATAATATCAATATTAGGAAAACAGAAGGCCTGCCGGTTTGTTATCGGCAGACCTCCTCTGTGTTTATAAAAGATGATATGGAATGTGTTTTGTCGGAATTGCGTTGCCAATCATGAAAGCGGTTTTGTGTTTTCGATTATATGAATGATCTGCTGTAAGTATGCTATGTATGTTTATATTTTATTTTCAGTATATACAGAAAAGAGGAGAAATAATGAGATCCAGAATAAGTAAAACTTGGCCGTGTCATTTAAAGAGAGCAGTGCTCCTGAGTCTCTTGTCGGGATTGGTTATCTTGCCTTCCCAGATAAATGCGGAAACATCGGGCGAAGAATATAAGAATCATCAGATTGCTGAAGCCGATTGGAATGGTGCGAAAGCAGAGCAGGATTTTTGGTCAGGAAAAGGCATCCGAAACGGTTCTGATTATACATTTAATAAAAATACCATTATATCAACCGAATTGAGCAAGGGAAATCTTGTTTTTCATAAGACAGATCCGGGTATTATGGATCAACTTTATGCTTTTGGCACTTTGGTCTGGGGAAGCAGCAAAACCGGAACTGTCAACATGAATGGGCATGATTTGTCCCTGCGTGCAGGGAAAGGTGATTTACATAGAATCGGAGGATCTTTCCAATGGGGTGGCAGAGGATCCGCCGGGTTATTTGTGCGCAGCGGCAATCTGACGATGAAAAATCTGGGAAGTTTATCTGTCAGCGGTGTTGATTATGGCATATACTTGTTTGCGGAACGGTCTGATGATGAAGCAGCTAATTCCAATTTATGGATTAGAAATGGAGGAAGTGCTGACCGTGCGGTTAAGATACGGTCTGAGGGGAAAGGAATCTATCTTCAAAGCACTCCCGGAGCGGCTCGTCTTACCGTAGACGGAGACGTCGATATAGAAGCGCCTTCCGGCATAGTTGTTGATAGGGGTGAGGCGGCTGTCGGCGGAGGGAAAATTGACTCCAAAGGCGAAGCAGCGGTTTCTGTCAATGCTAAGAGTAAATTTTACATGAACGCAGGTGTGGACACTGAAGGGAATGTTACGGTATCCCATTCCGAAAGAAATGTACAAATTCTGGGGGACATACGATCAAAACAGAATTCGAGTGTTTTTATCGGGCTTGGAAATTCTCAATCTGTATTGAAAGGGTTATTTACAACAGATTTGCACACATGGCCGTATAACGAGTGGGTGCTGACAGGAAGCGGAGGATTTCTTGCATTAAAAAACGGCGCGACATGGGAGCATGAAAAATATGGAACCGGCAGAGATAAAAACGGGAGAATAGATGTCGGAGACAGTCATTTGACGCGTTTAAATGCCGATGGCGGGGTTATTATTCAGAAAGATAAGCGTAAGATACAAATAGATGATTTCCGCGGAAATGCGAAACTGATATATGATCACCAGAATGATGGAACGAAAATTGAAGATTATACAGCCGGGGATTTTATCATTGATAAGGCAGGGCAGAATTCTTTTCTGACCGTTGTTACGAGCAATAGCGGTTTGGATATGGGGAATAAGGAAAAAGTCTCTCAGGCTTTGAATGCTCTTGCGGGGAAGGTGTATTATTCCAGTTATGTCACAGATGAGCGTAATTTGAAAGGGAAGGCGGTCATAGCGGAAGGATTGACAGCTTCATCAGCGGAACTTGGATTTGGCAATATTACTTTTACTCAAGATAAGGGGCAGGGTACCGTAAAGAGTGAAGATGTAAAAATTACCGCTCAGCCGGCAGCCGAACTGAGTCCGATTACAGGGGATGCAGGCAAAGATAAGTACTATGCGGAAAAGAAAATACGCCAGGCAGACGGAACCTATCTCTTCAAAGAAGACGCCGACCTGCAGATGACCGACGGACAACCGATGGTCAGAAGTGAAAAGCCGGTAGTCATTAAAGCGGAAGGGAAGAGACTGGCATTTACCTCTGCCGGAGATCAGAACGGTACCGTTTCCACCGTGCAGCAGAGTTCTAAAGACAGTCTCAGCATAACGGCCAAAGAATTGGTGGTGAAAGCGGGAAATAAGAGAGGCCGTTCCGAAGGTATCCACCTTCAAAACGGAAACAAACAGAATGCTTATAAAACAGACATCACCGGAGACGTAACCATACAGTCAAAAGGCAAAGGCTATGCATTAGGTGCCTATGTGGCAGGAAATTCCAGCCTGGATATCCATGGGAACATGACCATTAAAGAAGAAGGCGGAACATGGGGCGTAGAGAATACAGCCAATCCGGGAGGCGCCTATGCCCATTACAGCACAGCCGGACTCTATGCGGGATCCAATTATGCCATCCAAAAAGGAGGCCGTATCACCGTTGACGGCGATGTGGACCTGAAAGTAAAAGGAACAGGCATCCTGGCCAATGGAGGCGGCTCAACCGTCGTGGTCAAAGGAGGCGGCACCGTTTCCATCGAGAACAATGATGATGCAGCGCACTATGCACTGGCGGCGGAAAGCGGAAAAATAGATTTCAATGTAGATGAAGACGAGATAGAAGCAGGGACAAAGAAAGTAACCATTGAAGGGAATGTAGGAGTCCTTAACGGAGCCGTAAATCCGTCCGAACCGCAGAAATACAGCCAGATATACCTCGGGCTGGGGACAGGAGATTCCCTGTGGAGAGGTCTGGCCGTTGACACCCACACCAAACAGAACAATGCGGACGGATTCGAAGGACAACTGAGCCTGTTTATGAAAAACGGTGCGACTTGGATCAATGAAGCCTATGGAATGACACCGGAAGGATTCAAAGGAAGCAAAGTATACTACCTCCAGGGAGGGAAGAGCAAAGAAGAAGCAGGAGTTATATTCCAGAAAGACGAAAACCCGATCCGTATCGAGAACTATGCGGGGAACATGAAACTGATCTATGCGCATGAGAATGCAGGGACAAAGGCAGAAGACTACAAGGCAGGAGACACCCATATCGCCAATGCGACTGAAAACTCATGGATCACCATGGTCACAGACAGAAACAACATCAATACGGACAATGAAGACCAGGTATATGAAGTACTGAATACCCTGGCGGGGAAACTTTATTATGAAGCATATACAAGAGACGAGAAAGATCTGAGAGGGGAAGCGGCGATTGCCGAAGGTCTGACGGCATCATCCCAGACAGTAAAAATGAAAGACCTCCTGTTCAAGAAAGAAAACGGACAGGGATATGTGAAATCCCCGGATACAGGTACCATCAATGAACTGAATCATCAAATTGTTGAGGGGGTTCTGAAAGGCGGACGGTTTGTTGAGTATTGGAAGAGTAAAGGGATTACTTCAGGCGACAGGAATTATTTATTCAATAAAGATGTGGTTCTTACTGTAGAGGGAACTGATTCTTCTACAGAAGTGCACATGAACAAAGGATTTGCGCCTATTATGTGGACCGGGGACGGACAAGGCGTGATTGATATGAATCATCATGCGTTGAAGCTGGTCGCTCTTAAAGGAACCCAGGTAAAATTCCCGCATGGTATTTTGATGCACAGTGGAACTCTTACTATTAAAAATACAAAGGGGATAGATATATCTGCAGAAGACGGTTTGGAACAAAGGGGAATCGTCGTGCATGGGCAGACCAGTATGGGAGCCGGATATTTCGGAAGCGGAAAGGCTAAACTGGTCATTGAAAATAAAAATATGGCGGAAGACACTTTAAAGATACGGACAACAGGAAAGTTTGAGCATTATCCGTTGATTGAAGCTAAAGCAGAAGTTGACGGGACCGCCAAGATTGATATCAAAGGCCGTGTCGATCTGGAAAATAAAGGCAATGATACATCTCGTGTTATCCGTGCTACGGAAGGACAGATATCTATCGGAAGCGGCAGAATTGTGACTGATGCGTCTGATTCCATTATGGCGGAATCATGGTCTGACGATAAGAAACGGGAAGCAGCGGAAGTATTGGTCAATAGCACCTTAGAATCATCCGGTGCTGAAGGAAATATGGCCAAACCATTGGATGAAAATAATATTGTGGAAATCAAGGGCAATATTATTTCTACGCAGCATGCCAGAACCGGGGTTTCACTTACGAATAAAGAGTCTAAACTTACAGGTCTTGTAAGCGGTACTACATGGAGAGGAATTGGTGAAAATTATGTGACCTTGAAAAACAGTGCGGTTTGGGAAAACAGGAATAATTCTTCTTCTGCAGGCGGCGGAGCATCCGCCAATACATTGGGTAGCCACGTAGAATTCTTGCAGGGGGGGGATGCCGTATCCGGAGCAGGTACTATTTATCAGCAGGATGCGCATGATATCCACGTAAAGAATTACAGAGGGCATACGACCGTAATTTATGAACATGACGCTACGGTGCCGACAAATCCGAACGAAGGCCTCGCGATGAAGGGCGGCGATTTCAAGATTGCCAAAGCAGCAGCCAATTCCGGCATTACCTTAAGGACGGATAATACCGGTTTGAATACTTCATCCACCAAAGCGGAGGATAAGAATCTGGTAAGCGGTACCTTGAACAAATTGGCAAACAAGCTATACTACGAAGCCTATGCAAAAGGTGAGAATAACCTGACAGGGAAAGTAGAAATTGCCGAAGGTCTCACTGCGCAGTCTGCCAGCATGAGAGTAGAGGACATCACCTATAAAAAAGAGACAGGACAGGGGCAGTACCTCTATACCCCAGCAGTTGATCCAAAGATTCCAAAGACTATTATTAAACATGGGCAGGGATATACAGTAGGATACTTTTTAAAAAATGACAAAAAGGAGACATGGAATGAAGATGTGGTTGTTGATGTCTCCGGCTCCGGTGTTGCAAATGGAAAAGAAAATAATAATGTGACAGGGATATACTTGTTGGATGGAGGACAGGTGACAGTTAACGGAAATCTGAAACTGACGCTAAGAAATGCTGTGCCTGCCACCAGAGGGGCGTCTTTAGGGGCAGATGTCGCCCATTATTATATGAGCGGGATTTATGCCGGTTATGGCGGAAAAACGGGTGATGGAAACCATGGAGACTCGAAATTTACAGTTAACGGCAATGTAGATATGGACGTTACCGGAGTTGCTCTTCAGGCAAACAAGGATGGATTTATTACGGTTCGCGGCGGAAAGATCAAAACCCATGAAATTAAGACATCCGAAACATATGCAATGCTTGCTGAAGAAGGTTCGGTGTTTATGAATACCGGTACTAATGGAAATGAGCCGGGTACGGAAGATGTAGAAGTTTATGGTAATCTTGGTGTTATCAACAAAAACTACGGCTGGGACCCCAATCCGGGGAACCATGCTTCTCTTGTTTCTATTGCACTCACTACAAGTAAATCTAAACTGACTGGCGGCGTGCTGAATGAATTTGCTGAAAATGGAAATAATCCGCATCAGTCAGGTATAGATATTTATTTGAAGAACGGTGGCCTATGGGAAAACCGATGGGTTGGCACGGAGCGTGCTGCAGCAGTGCAGAAAAGAGAGAATAAAGATTCATATCTTTATACGGGGAGCAAGGTAAGAAAATTGATTGGCGGAGCTTCGGAAGCAGAGCGGGGAATCATCCATCAAAAAGAAAACAAGCCTATTACGGTTGAAAATTATAACGGATATGAAATGGTATATTATGACCACAGCTCTGATGGAAATATTATCGGGGGAAATTTTGTGGTAAAATATGCCGGTGAAGGCTCGCATATTACTCTCCGTACAGATAACAAAGGTCTCAATACTTCATCCACAAAAGCAGCGGATAAAAACCTTGTAAGCGCTACACTGAACAAACTGGCAAGCAAACTGTACTATAGTGCCTATAAAGATGGAGAAAGAAATCTTACCGGAAAAGTGGAGATTGCCGAAGGGCTGACAGCACCGTCCGCGAGCAGAGAAGGGAAAATAACCTACAAAGATGCGGACGGGCAGGGCCAGTACATTTATACTCCGGCAGTTGATCCGACTCCTCCTCCGGAAGGACAGACCGGAACGGTATTTAATAAAGGTGTTATTAATGGTCAATTTGCTTTTGCGTCATCAAGTGATTTTGTTAAATATAAAGTCTGGCACAGTGATACAAAGACATATGATTTTACGAAAGACAGTATATTGAATGTAAAATCTATTACTGGTGAAAAAGATAAAATCACTGTCAATGCACCGGGGGTGACACTTACCCTGAATTCCAAGGATCAGTATGGGATACAGAGTTATTGCGGACGTGGATATAAAGCTGATAATAATTATAAAAAGGTTCATGATGTTAATATTACCGCAAAAAAATTAATACTCAATGTTGACCAGCTGAAGTCCAAAGCCAGCGGCAAAGACACGTTTGGTATTATTTCCGGTTCTTCTCCGGGAAAAACTGTCACTGTTAATGGTGATGTCGATATTCATGTCACAAATAAATATTACAAGGAACCTGATGCAACCGGAGAGGCGGAACCGACTTTTACCAATGGGATTGCCACTGTCCATCATGGACGTGTAGTGATCAATGGTAATGTCAATATGGAAGTAAAAGTACCGGGGCAGGAGGCGTTAAAAGATGCTTCTTTCCTGAACCATTATTTTGTCAATGGTATTTTCTCAGGTTTAAATTATGACAAGGATCAGCCGGGCAGCAGTATCACCATCAGTGGAGATGCCAATATTTCCACTGACGGAACAGGCATACATGCCGGCGCACGTTCGACAATTACCATCGGCGGCGGTGGGACGATCCGGACAGAAAAGCATAAAAATATATCCCATTTTGCTCTTAATGCGGAAGAAGGGATTATTAACATGAATGCCAAACTCAATCAAGCGGGAGAAATGATTGGAGCAGGAAACCGTACAACAAAAGTGTATGGGAACATCGGCATTATAGACCGGGAAGAAAGTGCCAATATCAGCGGTTCCAGACCGACAGTTATCAATTTGGGATTGACAACATCTGACTCTGTCCTGCATGGTGTCGTTTTGGATGATTTTAAAGAACACAATAAAAACGAACCGGATAAGAAAGACATTCGTGAACGTACAGGATTATCCATGTATCTGCAAAATGGCGCTTCCTGGCATAATGAGGTCTGGGGAACCATGGTACCGTCAGAGCCGTGGCGTGGTGTTTCTCATTCCTTTACGGGCAGCAAACTGCGTTCTATTGTAGGAGGTAAGAATGCAGATCAGGCCGGTGTGATTTTCCAGGAAAATGAAAAGCCCATTACGGTAGAAAATTATTCCGGATATGTGAAAGTGTTCTATCAGCATGATAAATTACATCCTTCCAAGATAAAAGGCGGCGATTTTATTGTTCGGAAAGCGGCAGCGGGAAGTGGTATTACTCTTCGTACAGACAATACTGGGCTGAATACCTCTTCGGGCAAAGCGGCCGACAAGAATCTGGTGAGCGAGACACTGAACGCACTGGCAGGAAAACTATACTACGAAGCCTACAAAAACGGAGAAAAGAACCTGGCAGGGACGGTAGAAATTGCAGAAGGCCTTACAGCCCAATCAGCAACAAAGAGACTGGAAACCATGACCTATAAAGCAGGAACAGGACAAGGCCAGTACCTCTATACCCCGGCAACAGAAGATAATCCAAACCCAAATCCGAACCCCAAGCCAAATCCTAAACCGAACCCGAACCCGAATCCGAATCCGAATCCCAATCCCAACCCGAACCCCAAGCCGAAGCCTCCCATTATTT
>OJRQ01000325.1_pt1 | contig 32237 bp, 29 predicted proteins | sample 1599271 | NCBI WGS metagenome assembly OJRQ01 (sample SAMN03922533, study PRJEB24848) | human gut metagenome | isolation source: stool sample | host: Homo sapiens | place: Germany | collected 2010-05 | reverse complement strand
TACGCCGCCTGCACGCTGTCAAGCTGTGCGCTTGCGTTTTGAAAGCTTTCAGACGCACTGTCGATCAGCGCTGTAAAGCCAAAGCTTTCGGGGGTAGAAGCGGCGGCTTCAGACTGTACAATCTTAAGCTCCCGCAGCAGCTCAATCAGCTCTTCTACTTCAATGCCGTATTCCTGTGCCGCGCTGCGCATGGTGTGCAGCAGCTCCGCCTGTTTGTTTGTTCCGTCCGGTGTGTAAGAATAATATTGCGCGTTCTCCAAAAGCTCGTATAAATCTGCGTCTGTAACATTTTCATCGCCAAACACGGCCTTTATCTGCTCTTTTAGAGTATCCTGTAAGCCGTCCTTGTTATCTTCCAGGTCAAACTTAACCCTTGCCGTAACGGTCAGTGTGTCCCATGAATCAAACAAAGTCTGAAAATATTCCGCAACGGCCGCGGCTTCCTGGTCAACATTGCCAAACGCATCCGGCTGCAGCCACTTTTTCTTTTCCTGCGTAAAACGTGCATACAGGTCGGTCATATTGTCAATTACCTGTTCCTGGGCGTGCGCATCTCCGGAAGCCAGCGCGTCTTCATATTGCTGCTGCGACGCAATGGCTTCTTTGTATATCTCGCTGTAAGCGGCGTTTTCCGAAGCCTCTACTGCGGCCCACTGCTCTACAATTTCCTTGTTTTTTTCATACCTTTCATCAAACCAGTAATTGTACGCGTCAGAAATTCCCCCTAAAACCGCAGAGGTATCAATTTTATGCGTGCGCCCGTAATTTTCAACAAACGCATAAAGCGCTTCCAGCTGCTCTTTTAATTCTGCTTTGGTTTTTACGTTGAAAATTGCGTTTGTGTTTGAAACACTGCCGCCAAGCCGCTGTGTAATAAAGTTTGCAATTGCGTTTTTATAGGCGAGTGTTTCTTCCTCCATTGTGGCGTCAAACCGGGTGTCCAAAGTCATATGCAGGTCGGCGTATGTCCCGTTGATGCCGGTATGGTTGTCGTCAGAAAGGTTTGTATGTATGTCGTTTAAAGCTTCTGTAATGCCATCGTGGTTTTCCATCTTCCATTGCTGGTTGGCATTTTTGTTGATCTGGTCAAGCATAGACAGCTGCTTTTCCAGCGAACCATTGACAAGGTCAATCGCGCCAAGCTGTGCGCCGTATTGCTCCACAAGCTCCGTTTGCATGGAAAGCAGCTCCTGCTTAATTTCGTGACTGCGTTCCTCGCTTGTGTTTACGTCGTTGAGCTCTGCTCTCAGCGCGCTGATCTGGCTTTTATAGTCGGCTATGCCGGCGGTTTCCTCCTGCAGCTCCAACGCCGCGTTATACGCCTGCTCGCGCGCCTTTTCAGACTGCTGCAGTAGCTCGGCAATCCCCTGTATGGCAAGGGTGAGCAAAATCATCACCCCGGCGTTGAGCGCCATGTTCAGCGCCTTTATGCCCACAGCCGCCGCCCGTGCGCCCATGCCCGCGCTTTGCATGGCGGCGTTGGCGCTGTTCACGTAGTTTTTATAATCCTTTAAAGAGGCCTTGCCCGCGTCCACACTCTTCAGGTACTGCTGCATACCCTTGTCATTTAAGCTGGCATAAAACTCTTGCAGCGAAGCAGCGCCCTCGTCCGTCGCTGCGGCAAAGTTTTTAATTTGTGTGGCGGCGGTATTGTCCGGCAGCAGCGCAAGCGGGCTGCTGCCGGCGGCGCGCTGTGTGACGGCGCTGAAAACGCCGCGCAGCCTGTCGTCTTTCCACGCCGTTTGCAGCTGCGCAAAAGAGGCCGCGCCCACGCCCGTTGCCCCTGTAAAGCTCCCCGCGTTTAAATCTTGTGTGCGAAATAACAAATCTGTATAAAAGCGGCGCTCATCACTTGCATTGCCATGTAAAAAATGGTAAAATACAAGGGAGGTAGAATAAGCTGCCTGTAAAAATTAGAAAAGGAAGCGAGGAACAGCAATGTCTTCGATGTTGGTTTGCCCTTCTTGTGGAAATATTGGTTCTTGTTTTACCAATAATAAGTGCGGCTTGTGTGGCGTGGATGTTGTAGATACAGGATATCAATTACAGGATATTTGGCATTTTAATTATGATGAGAAAAAAAAATGGGAAGAAGAGATTTTTGAAAAGTTTGTAAAGCCCAGCCCGCTGTACAGCCCGGCAAAGCGCGCGGCGCTGCCGGATTATAAGCTTATGGAGGCGGCAGAGTTTAATCCACCGACCGCAGGAGGCGTGCGCTGCCCGCGTTGCGGTTCCACACAAATACAGATGGTGCCGCGCAAATGGAGCCTGCTTACCGGCTTTTTAACCAACAAAGTAGACCGCGTATGCGTCAACTGCAAAAAGAAGTTCTAGCAAAACCAAAGGCGCACAAGCGCCCGTTAACGGAATTCTTACCTTGCATTGCCATGTAAAAAATGGTAAAATACAAGGGAGGTAGGATAAGCTGCCAAAAAAGGAAACGGGGGAAGAGGCATGTCTTCAAAAATGATGATTTGTCCGTGCTGTGGAAATTATGGCTTTGGTTTTACAAACGGGAAATGTGGTTTTTGCCAGACAGAAGTAGTGGACACGGGGTATGTGTTCACAGATATTATGTGTTTTGATTATGATGAGAAAAAAAGTGGGAAGAAGAGATTTTTGAAAAGTTTGTAAAGCCCAGCCCGCTGTACAGCCCGGCAAAGCGCGCGGCGCTGCCGGATTATAAGCTTATGGAGGCGGCAGAGTTTAATCCACCGACCGCAGGAGGCGTGCGCTGCCCGCGTTGCGGTTCCACACAAATACAGATGGTGCCGCGCAAATGGAGCCTGCTTACCGGCTTTTTAACCAACAAAGTAGACCGCGTATGCGTCAACTGCAAAAAGAAGTTCTAGCAAAACCAAAGGAAGGGGAAAGCCCCCTTCCTTTTTTTATTTCTGTTTAAAGCAGCGCTAAAACCTCTTCCGTTACCTCGTCCGGAAGCGGCTTTGGCGCCGGCTGTGCATACCGCGCGGAAGAAATACCCGCGCACAGCAAATGTTCCATATTTTCTAAACCTCCCTAAAAAAACAGGAATCATGCCGCCCTTTTACCGCAGACGGCGGCGGATTCTTTTGTTGCAGCATAAACGCCGTTCTATATACGGCGCCAGATTTCGGCTATCTAATTTAAGCCCTGCCCTGTATCGCCGGGCGGACTCAAGAGGATTATAGTCTGTGAACGTTCCCTGTAAAGGCCCGTCGCCGGGCCCGCCTTATCAGGTATAAGGCGCAGGGCTTCGCTGCTGATAACGGCTTTTGCCCGTTATGCTTATAGAGGGCGTTGGCGGTTAGCTTTTGGCATACGCCGCGTTTTCACTTGTTTCTGGCTTTCGCCTCCGCAGTATTATACTATACCGGCGGCAGAAAACGCGTCACCGTGTCTCAGTGCGCCTGCTGCTGGCGCTTTCAGTTTAGTCTCTCGTTTTTTTAAAACGCGTGTCACCACAGCTTGTTTACAGCGCGCTTATGCTGCTTTCTTACTGTGGATAGGCATATTTTTCACAAGAATAAAACCCGTCGTTTTGGGTTTACCTACGTTTTTCGTTTTGGACAGCGCGGCCGCCGCAATGCCCGCAAGAACGGGAACAGTGTTCAGTCCGTCCAAAATGGCGGTTATAGCGCCCAAAAGGCCCGTACCTGTGTCGATGGTGCCCTTTACAAAATCGCTGTTCATAATGGTGGTGGAAAAATCTTCAAACTGTGCGGTAAAGCTTGCTATACTGCTGTCTATGCCGCTTGTAACGGTTTGAAATTTTTCCATGGCCACTCCGGAGCTTTGCGCAGACGCGCCCGCATATGCAATTGCCTTGCCGTAATTTTCAAACAGGGCGTACATGGTGCTGCTCTGCTCTGCGCCAAAGGCGCCGCTTATCAGCGCTTTTTGCTCCTGTGTAAAGCTATGCCAGCTTGTGCCGACCAGGTCGAGCACCTCGGTCAGGCTGAGCAGGCTGCCGGATGTGTCCTGCGCTTCTACACCGGCCTGCTGCAGCGCCTGGCCCAGCGCTGCGCTCTGCCCGTTTGCAGAAAAGGCGGAAAAAACGGCGTTGTAAGCGTTTGCAATGGACTGCATGTCCAGCAAAGAGCCTTCCTGCGCCGCGGCAATATACCCCAGCAGCCGGTCCAGCGGCACGCCGGCCTCCTGTGCGCTTTGCGCCGTTTGCGCAAGCGCTGCCGAAAGGCTTTGTGCAGACACGCCTGCCGCGTCGTTTACAGCGGAAAGCTTGTCTGCAACAGAAATAGCGTCTTCCGCCTCTATATGATAGCTGGAAACGGCCTGGCTTAAAGCGTCCGCCGCAACGGCGGCGTCCAGCATGCCCGTGCGCGAAAGCACGGTGCTTGCCGTTACAAGCTTGCTTGCCTCCTGTGCGGAATACCCCTGCTTTAAAAAGCCGGCGGCATTTTCTGTAATTTCTGTTGTAGAAGCGCCCAGCGCCTTTGCAAGTCCGTTGTACTCTGCCACTAGCGCTTTGCTTTTTGTGCGGCTTTGTCCTGTTGTCAAAGAAAGCTGCGTAACCGCGCTGTCCAGCGCAATTACGTTTTTCACAGCGCCGGACAGCGCGTTTTGCACCGTACCCAAAGTGCCCGCAACAACGGCCGCTTTGATTTTGCCGCTGAACAGGCCGTCCATTTTCTGGGAAGCGGCCTCGCTTTCCTGTGCAAGCTGCTGCATTTCTGCAATTGGCTGCTTCAGCGAACTGCCCGCAACGCTCTTAAGCTCCCGCATTGCATCGGACAGATCCAGCTTGACAGGGATTGTAATTTTTAAATTTTGTGCCGTACCGTTTAATTGTTTTTGAATGCCGGAAAGATCCACGGCTGCCGGCAGGTTGATATTGGAATAATTCGCCAAACAATCACCTCTGTTTCTTTTTCTGTTGCGTTATGTGTGATTGCGTTTAAAATGCACACTTAAATTTGCAATATGTGCAAATTAAGCGCTTGTTGTTTGTGTGCTTCCCATGTCTGTATGGCCTTCAGGCGTTTTCAGCGACAAAGCCGCCGCGGCAAGCTCTTCCTTGCTGAAGGAAGAAATTTTGCGCAGCACCTCAATGGATTCACGCGTTTGCGCAGGGTCCTGCGTGCTGAAAAAGCGTTCCATTTTTTCTGTAAGCTGCAAAAGCTCTGCTTGGTGCGCCTGCAGCGTGCTGACCGCTTTGTAAAGCAAAGCGCTTTCGCTTGCCAAAAGCGACCGTTGCCTATATGCAATCAGCTGCTGTGCCGCCTGGATTACAGCGGCATACTGCTTGGGATGGATCAGCTCCACAATTTTTTCGTACAACCCGTTTTTTATGCACAGCATATAAAGCTTTGCGGGGTTGTCTGTGCGGATATTGGTATAATATTTTAAAACGCCGGTCATACAGGCAATTTCGTAATAATAGGGTGCGTAAGAAATTTGCTTATCCTGCGTCTGGCCGCCTGTATCTTCTGTAAAAACGCTGTTTGCAATATAAACGGCAAGCTGCGCCTGCTTTTCAAGCGGAAGCAGGGGGGTAACCAAAATTTCCTCCGTTTCGCCCGTTTTACCAACCGGCAGTATCTTGGGAGCGTCCTCTAAGCCGGGCAAAATTTTTTCAAGCCTGCTTATAGAAATTTTTTTTTGCTTTGCCATGTTTGTTCTCCTTTCAATCTGTTAAAATATGCGTGTTTTTCAGATGTGCAACCCCTATGCAGATGGCTTCTGCACAGTCGTCTCCCACTTTTATGCCATAACCGTTTCGAACAAAGGCAATCGCCCGTTTTTTATGTTCTTCTCGCATTGCTTTGCCGCCATGCAGTAGCCCCAAAAGCCTGCGCCAGGTGGAAGGCGCATACATGGCAAAATCTACATGGTTTATATAGCATGACTGCATAATGCTGCCCTGCAGCCTTGCAAGCAAGGTGAGCGTCTTAACTGACGAATGTAAAGAGATTTTCTCAAACACAACAAAATCCGGTTTGGTCTTTGTAATCATAAAATGAATCTGGCTGCACATGGAGCAAAACCTTTTGTCCGCGTCTTTTTCTTTTTTTGTGTTTAAAAGTCCCCAGCGGGTAAGGTCGCTTCCGCAGAACAGGGCATAACCCGTTTTTACAGAGGACTGGTCCAGCGCAAGCAGCCTTGTGCCGCGGTATTTAGAAGCGGCGGCGCTTTTTTGCATATTGATCAGCTCCTCAAAAAGCGGGGGCGGTGGACAAAGCCGCCGCCCCTGGAAAATTAGCCCTCTAAGAGGATCATGTCCATAATGTTGTCGTTGTCGTCTGCAAGCAAATCGCAGGTAACGGTCATGGTGGCGGGGTCGCCGCTGTTTGTAAAGCTCAAAGATACCGTGCTCTGCGGTGCGCACTTGTAGGCAATCATTTTATACGGAAGAATCTCGTCGTCTTCCGTCTTTTCAATGGTTTCTGCATATGCGGTAAAGCACTTGGGGAACGTTGTGGATTTAATATTGATCTTCTGTACGTTTGAAGAAAGCTCTTCAATGTAATATACAATAAAATCCGTCGCGCTGCTGACGTCGCTTACCGTAACGTTCTGGCCTTCAACGCTGGATTCCAGCACTGTGCCGCAGTCGTCGTCAGCCGCGTATACATATACCGTGCCGGCAACCGGGGTGGAAGAAAGCTCAATAACGCCGGCAGCAGAAGAAGTAAGCTCTTCTCTCTTTATAAATTTAGCGCTGTTTGTAATTTCACCGCCTGTGATCAGGCTGTACAGCTTCATTGTCTGGATCTGTGTTTCAAAAGCGATCGTGCCGCCCTTGTCGCCGTGGAACGCAACTCTCTTCGGGTGGCCCTGGCCGCCGTAGGCATACACCGGCTCGCCCGTCAGCTCCGTTGTAGTTGTGTTGGCAAAATCAACGTTTAAAAAAGGTACCTGTGTTTTGTAATCGCAGAATACCAGGTTGCAGACCTCTCTGTTTGCAAATGTTTTTCCCATTGTTCATTCTCCTTTACGTGTTATACGTTTAAATTTTGATACCAAATTGAAAAATCAAAGCTTTCTTTGCCCCAGGCCGCCCAGCGCAGTGCAGAAATATCGTACTGGGTTTTCAGGTTTAATCTTCCAAATTGGTCTTGCAGCTGATATACGGTCAATCCCCAAATGTTCAAAAGGTTATAGCTGTTGTGCTGTGCGGAAACCGCCGATATCATATTTGACAGAAGCAAAGCTTTGTCGGCTTTGCCCTGGGCGGCAGCCTTTTGCTTTCCCTTTTGAATTGCTTCGTATATTTCGCGTGCCTTTGCGTTTTTAAATTTTTTTGGGATGCCTTCAAAGGACGAAGCCAGGCAGTTGATTTGCAGAATTCCATAGCGGACGTCTTCATAATTTTCATTGCTTATATGCCCGCAGGGCGCGTCTGCGCCTGCATGAAACAGTAAAAAAACGTCTTGTTTTGGGCTGAATACAACTTCCTCGCGCAGAAAAAAGGATAAAGCCTCTTGCAGAATTTCCTTTGTTGCAGGGTTTGCCAAATGCAGATAATAGGGGGAAAACAGCGCGCGCTTTTCTTCCGGCAGCGCTTGATATTTTTCTCTCAGGCCGATTTCAGACAGAAAAAATTCCAAATCCATCATTAAAACGTTCAGATATGCCGTGTAGCGTGCATAGCCGCCTTTCAGGCTTCGTATGCGCTCCAATGTAGGCTGGCGCAGGGTGCAGATCCCTTCATAGCTTATATCCGCCCCACTGATCAGGTCAAAATCGCTGATTTTTTTCATGTATGCCGCCTGTTTTTTCCAAAGACGCTGACAGAATAATGCAGCGTCTTTCCTGTGTATTTTGCAGGTAATTCGGCCTTTTCAATACGCAAAAGCGTCAACTTTCCAATCCCAAAATCTGTCCTGCCGCCAAGCAGCAGATCAATATACCGCACAATGGCGTCGCGGCGGCTGTAATCCGCGCCGGGGAAGAGGGCGCCGTCAAGACGCATGTGCGATTTATGGCAAACAACCTGTACAGCGGCTTCTATATTCCGGACGTTGCCGGTTGGCGCCTGCGGAAGCGTTACTTCCACGCAGATAAAGGTTGCAACCTCCTGTGTGCTTTCGTCAACATAGTCATAATCAAATATATAGCGTGTGATTCCGCTGTCGTCTTTCAGGTCGGTTGCCGTTGCCTGCGGGTCGTTCAAAAGAAGCTTTGCAATTTCCTCTGAGCCGCGTAAAAGGCCAATTATTTTTTGCGAGCATTCCAATAGAAGGTCCGCGTTTGTTTGGTCCATCCTTACCACCTCCGTAAAATATTTCAGTTTTGCTGCTGCGGTTGGTTCCAGGCAGACAACAGTTCTGTATTATATAACGATAAAAATAATAGAACTTATGTGTTAGTAAGAACCAACAAAAATGTAAAGCATACAAAATGTCTGCTTTTCCAGGGCGGAAGGAGAAACAAACCCTGTGCTTTTCCTGTGCCCGTTTAAAAGCGCTATAAGACCTGTTTTCTGCGGTATGTTCTTCTGCATCCCTTTGGCATCGATACAATAATTTGCAAAAGCCGCTTGTACAGCCGTGTTTTATGGCTTGCTTGAAAATTTGTCGAAAAAAACATCCTGTTTTTGCATGGACAAATCTGTATAGCTGTATCTGGATCCTAAAATTTCAATGTTTCCGTTACTGTCCTTTTTTAGGGTTTTACAGGGCTTTTCGCTTTCTTTAAGAACAGAAAAAAAGCTGCTGTTTGGATAAGAAAACAGTGTATAAAAAATAAAGCGCCGGTACTTTTTGTTTTCTTCCTTTTCTATCGATTTTAATAACGTAAGCATGGTGTCCCGGTTAAACTTTTTCTTCCCCAGGCGCAGCGCGCAGCTCTCCCGCAGGGAAAAGGCCTCATCAAATTTTTCTTCGGCAGTTTTGTGTGTGCCTGCAAATACGGCTGAAACGGCCTGATTGGTTTGGTATACGTCTTCAAGCGTTTCTTTTATCTGTTTATAATAGACGCGTTTTGAAGAAAAACCCGTATGATCCAAAATTTCCGAAAAGGGGAGAAACGCTTTTTTTGCCGCCTTGCCCTTTTTCGTACATCGGTAAGCATGAATGCAGCTTTGCAGATAATCCATGGCGGTTTTATGCTTTACATAAGCTTTTTTTGCAGCGTTATAATACCCCTTCCGTTTAGCAAGGTGGGCAAAAAAGTTGGGTTTTATTTGCTTGTGATCTTTTTCCTTTGCGTATTTCTTCCGGATAGAAGCAAGCTCTCGGCTGTTGTCCACCAAAAATTCCTTTTTTGCTTTATCGATCTCAATACCGGAAGCAACGCTGAGTTTACATATATCCATATAGATATCTTGTATATCTGCAAAGGATTTGCCGGCGGCAAGCATGTCCCATACCAGTGTATTTAGCTCCTGGCTGAGGTTTACAATGTCGCCAATCAGGTTTTTGCTTGTCCGGATGTCCAGGTCTGCCTGCTCCTCCGGTAAATAGCACCTTTTGTTTTTTATGCCGGCTACGTCGCATACAGCCACTTTAAAACGGTCTTTATTGCGCATGGCCGCGTTGATCAAAATGGCGTTATCTGTCAGCAAAATCGCATCGGAGTCAAAATCGCATCCGGCCAGCCTTTGCAAGATGTTTTCATTTATGCTGTTCATGTATACAATTTCTTCGGTTGTGTTTATATAGCGGTCAATCAACGGGTTGACTGCGTTTTTAGCCAGCAGAATATTTGAAAAGGTAATGTGCGGGCTGCGCGAGCCAAGCAGAAGCTGACCGTCTTTAAAGCGTTTACAGTAAAGCGTGCCCGGCGGTATTTGCGGATCGCCCGAAAATTTGCCAATGGAAGCCTGCAGCATTTCAATGGGATTGCCGCAAAGTGTGGCGTAGCATCCGTTGACCAGAACGCGGCCCTCTTTTAAATGTTTGATAAAGGCCTTCAGAAAATCGGCTTTAAAATCGTCGTATAGCTTTGTTTTTGAAAAGGCCTCGTTGCTGCCAAGCAATTTGTATATTATTTCCGATTTGCTTTTTATCCCGGTATCTGCAAAGCTTTCCTGTGGATAAACCTTGATCCACCAGCGCAGGACCGCCGGATCTTTTTTTAACAGATCCAAAAAGTCAAAGGTCGGTTGTAAAAGCTGCGCGACCTCTTCTTTTGAAAGCTGCAGACTGTTGATGAGCTGATAATGCGTCTGTGTTGCAGTGCCATCCAAAAAATGGGGTGGCTTTTCAAATTTTACAATGCCAAAATCGGGCAGCAAATGCTTAAACCATTGCTGCAGCGTGCCAAATTTCAAATATTTAATACTGCTTGGGGTGGTGATCAGCTTTATATCCGAAATATCCTGCGCGAGCGTAAATCCGTTCAGCTGACTGATCTGTGTAATCCCTTGGTCTGCAAACCAGCGTTGTATATTTGTGTTAAAGCAGCACGATTTAAATAGGCGGTTGCGCAGCAAAAGCATGCCTTTGTTTTTATACCGGCCCATCAGTGAAGGGTCAATCAGCGATTGTCCGTCCCATATGGAATTGGTAATTTTACTGTTGCAGGCGGCAGCACGCAGACAGCCGCTTGCCTCCTGCACACGGATCACATCGTCAAAAAAGACGCTCGTGTAGTCCTCAATTACCAAAATGTTTTTTGGTAAAATCTTAATTGTATCAATCATACTGCTTGCGGTTAGGGCAATATAAGATTCCAACGCCGCCAGATCTACCGGCGCGCCTGGCTGTATATGCAGGCCTGCCATCTCCCATTTATGCATTTTGGGATAAAGCCGTTCGTCTATAAAAAGGCATTTCCCAACCCGTGCGCTGCCGGAGGAGCGTTTCCAACGGATATACCGGACGCCGTTGCAAACAAAGCCGTTTTGGTACAGCTGTCTGCGGATATCAGCAACGCTTACAAGGGTGGCCATGTTTTTTTTCGCCTTATATACACCGTCATCCAGGTAAAAATACTTGCCCAAAATATGGCTGTCAACCGGTTTTTTGACCGGCGTATTCACAATAATAGCGATTAGTGTGCCGTTTTCTATATGTACGCAATCTTCCATTTTTTCTCTTATAAACGTATGACCGTATTTTAAATAGATATTTGCAGATGCACGGTTATAAGCCTTTACAGAGTAATGAAAAGAAACGTTTATGATACAAGAGGAAAACTCTTTTTTATTTTCCCAAAATGAAAACCGGTTGTTTCGATAAACCGATTTATAAACGGTGCGCAGCTGTAACAAATCCAAACTGTAATCAAAGGCTGCTTTAAATTTTTTTAAGTTATAAACGCCGTAGTTATTTTTTGTTATATAGCCGGCGTCAGTTTTTGCGCTGGAATAATTTGCTAAATATGTGTCCTTTCCGTCTATTTGCATAATATAAATTCCTTTTTTACGTTCCATAGGATTGGGCAAACCTCCTGCATGATTGTTATTATCAGAAAAAAGAAAGTTGTAAAACTTATGTGGAAGAAAATGGAAAAAGAAATGCATACAATAGACTAACACATAAGTTCTAACATGTCAATCTGTATTTTGATAGAATATTTTGAAGGTTGCATTGACAAAAACGAACATTTGTGCTATTATTAAATCAGAAAACGAACAAAAGTTCTATTAAAGAGGTGTAAAGCATGTCAGATAAAAAAATATTGCAAAAGATGGGAAAATGCATCTTAAAAAGAATGTATACGGTTTTTGCAGGCAGCGTACCTTTTTTCCTGGTTGAACTGCTCCCATCTCAGCCAATTGTCTATCTTTTTTTGTTTCTTTTCTTTTTTGGCAGTGCATCGCTTACGTTTATATCGTCCATGCGCGACGATCATATGATAAAGCGATTATTAAAGAAAAGGGAAAATAACAGGACAAGGGCGCAGCATGTTCCTCAAAAGCCGAGCCTTCTATATCTGCCGCGCCGTACTGAACATAAGTTAGCCGTCAATAGATTTAAAGGAGCCTCATAACAATGATGTTGAAACAGAGATGTATTGTTCGTTTTTTGAAACAGTAGAATGCATCATCAGGAAAAAAAGAAAATTTACTTGCGTTTCCATTAAAAAACAGGTATTCTTTAATAGAACAAATGTTCTATTATTTTGCAAAGGCTAAAAAAGGAAAAGCAAAGAGGGATAGGGATGGAAAGCAAGAGTACGGTATACAAGTATGAAATAGATGGCAAGATTTTTCATGCAAGCTACGCATGGGAGGAAAAAGATCGCCTTATATTGGGCAGAGCGTTTGCCTTTTCTAAAATTTTTTTATTTTGTGAAAAATGTTCTCTTGGATCCGAAAAAACAGCTTACCGCTTGCGCGACGGCAGACAGCTGTATTTATATGAAAAGCAATACAGGCCGCTAGGCCAAATTTGCCGTTACCGCAGTTTTGCAGATCTCTTGCTGCCGCAAATATGTAAAACGGTAAATGGCCGCTTGGTTTTACAGCTGCATCGGGTGCAGCTTACACGTCAAATAGAAGAAAAACTGTGCAGACTGTTTTTCTCGCAGCTATTTGGGGGACTGCCCAATACGCAACAGGCAAGGACCCTGTATTTTTCTGTGGAAAATGAGGTTTTATATTGCGGCTTGTTTGGGTTGGATTCTAACTGTGTCTTAACAGAAATTGAATATTACGACCCGCAAAGCGCAGCATATAAAGGGAAAAAAAGCAGGGAACAGACGTATCGTACGGTTTTGCAAATTTTAAAACAGAAGAATTGACAAGTGCGAACTTATGTGTTAGTATGAGGCTGCACAAATCCAACATGGAAAAGAGGGCGGCCGGCATGACATATCAGGCGTTTATACAGGATTGCTTCCAGGAAGATAATCCTTTTGCAGTCAAGAAAAAATATTTGCAGGATTTTGCCTGCTATGTGCCTGACACGGCAGATGCAGCATCTATAAAACGCTTAACGAAAGAAGATTTTATACGTTTTTTCCGCGAACAGCGGGGGGGATTCAGCTGCGCCGCTTTTCGTAAGAACAGACGTCTGCTTGAAAACCTGTTTTTGCTGTTTTGTCAGTATGGCATTGCAGAAAAATCCCAAGCGGAGCAGGTCCGGTCCGTTGTATACAGCGACATTGCTTGTGCTTACGATAACATTTATAAATTTTATTTTAAAGACCTGGAAGAACTGGATGCCTTTTTATATACCCTTCGCTTTGATATTGATCCGCTGGGAACGGTCGATCTGCTGGATTTCAGGGCACTGCTTTACCTGCTTTGGTATGGGATTGATACAAAAGATCTGATCCATATCAGAAAAGACGATTTGCACCCCGACGATTGCAGTGTATTTTTGCGCAGAACAAATCAGTTTATCTATTTTGACAAGGAGCCCTTTACTCTGCTTTGCCGCCATGCACAGGCGGAAGGAAAGGTAGATAAGATGGGGAAACGGTACAGCTATATTGCATCGGACTATCTGATGCGTTCCAAGTTTAGTGTACGCTTAACGGCAAACGCTTTAGCGCAGCAGATTACCTGGATCAATCATTTTGCAAAAAAGTATCATAAGGTGCTTCAAATCAATAAAATCAGGATCAATGGCAAATTTGTCAAAATTCGCGCAAAAAAAGAAGCGATCTTGCAGCAAAGCCCAACGGCAGATGCAGACGGCGCGGCTATCAAAGCGGTAAACGGTGACAACGGTTATTCTCTGCGTGAATTTAAGAAGATGTATTTGATGTGGGAAGGCTTTTTTTATCCGTGAAAGAAAAAGGAACCACCGTTGCGTTGTGCCGGTGGTATACATTGCTTTCTTTTTAGCGTTTTATTTCCATTGATTTTTACGGTATTTATAAAAAAGCGCACAGCCAACAGCTGTGCGCTTTTTTTAATTATCTGCTATTTGCTGCAACAATTTTTTAGAAAAGGTGGTATGAAACAATTACGCTTGCAAAAACAATGGCCACCATGGAAAGCAGCTTGATTAAAATATTGATCGAAGGGCCGGATGTATCCTTAAATGGATCGCCAACTGTATCGCCCACAACGGCTGCTTTATGCGCGTCGCTGCCTTTTCCACCGTGCGCGCCGCCTTCAATATATTTTTTTGCGTTATCCCACGCTCCGCCGGAATTTGCCATCATAACGGCAAGGATAAAGCCGGAAACGGTTGCGCCGCCAAGCATACCGCAAATGCCGTTTACACCAAGGATCAGGCCGACAATAATTGGAGCGACAACCGCAATAATAGCAGGCAGAAGCATTTCCTTTTGTGCCGATTTTGTGCAAATATCAACGCACGCTGCATAATCCGGATCTCTTTTTCCCTCCATAAGTCCCTTGATTTGTTTAAATTGCCGCCGGACCTCTACAACAATGCTCTGTGCGGCCCGGCCTACTGCGTCCATGGTGAGGGCTGCAAAAAGGAACGGCAGCATTCCGCCGACAAACAGGCCGATCAATACCGGCGGGTTGACCAGGCTTAATTCAAACTGGAAGTCAGGGTCGATAATCTGAACCTCTGCAATAAAGGATGCAATTAAGGCAAGCGCCGTTAAAGCCGCAGAACCAATGGCAAACCCCTTTCCAGTGGCAGCAGTTGTGTTGCCCAAAGAATCCAACGCATCGGTACGCTTGCGGACGTCTTCTCCCAATCCAGCCATTTCGGCAATCCCGCCGGCGTTATCCGCAACGGGGCCGTACGCATCTGTCGCAAGGGTAATGCCCAGGGTAGAGAGCATACCAACGGCCGAAAGACCAACGCCATAAAGGCCCTGGTTGAAAGAAGCATCGCCAATTCCGCCGCTGCCGCCAGAAACAGTGTAGCTCACCAGTACAGAGATACCCACGATAATCACAGGCAAAACAGTGGACAGCATACCAAGGGACAAGCCGCCAATAATAATGGTGGCCGGCCCGGTAAGAGCGGTTTTTGCAAGCTTCCGTGTGGGTTTATATGTATCAGAGGTAAAATATTCTGTTGTAATGCCAATTAAAATACCGGCAACTAGGCCGCAGAGAATCGCAATATAAAAGCCTATTTTTTCTGCACCAAGGCCAAAATAAATCAGGGGAAAAGCTGCAACCGCAATAATCAGGCCGCTAATCCATGTCCCACGGCGCAGTGCAAAAAGAAGGTTCTTTTGCGAAGCGCCCTCTTTTGTCCTGACAAAAAACGTACCGATAATCGAAGCAAGGATTCCGATCGCCGCCATAACCATGGGGATCGTCACACCCTCAAAGCCAAGGCCGGCTGCAACTGCCAGCGCTGCGGTCGATATAATAGAGCCTACATAGGATTCATACAAGTCTGCACCCATACCGGCAACATCGCCGACGTTATCGCCCACATTGTCCGCGATAACAGCCGGATTCCTTGGGTCGTCTTCCGGGATCCCAACCTCAACTTTACCAACAAGGTCGGCGCCCACGTCTGCAGCCTTTGTAAAAATACCGCCGCCTACACGGGCAAATAACGCCATGGAAGAAGCCCCCATGCCAAAAGTAAGCATAGCAGAGGTGATGGATTGAATCTGTTCGGCCTCCGGCAAAGCACGGAAAACCCATTTCAGGAAGAAATACCAAAACGAAATATCCACAAGCCCCAGGCCAACTACAACAAAGCCCATAACAGCGCCGGAAGAAAACGCCACCTTTAAACCGGCATTTAAGCTGTTTTGTGCCGCGTTTGCTGTGCGGGAGTTAGCCGCGGTCGCAATTTTCATACCAATAAATCCGGAAAGGCCTGAAAAAAATCCGCCCGTCAGAAAAGCAAACGGTACAAATATGGTAAGAAACCCGTTAAAGGCCAGGATAAGAAGAATAACAAAGATTACAGCAAAGAAAATGCTTACACCAATGTATTGCCGCTTTAAATAAGCGTTTGCGCCTTTGCGCACGGCACGGGAAATTTTCATCATAAGGCTGTTGCCTTCCGGGGTTTTCAGGACTCTGCGCGCCAGATACAAAGCATAAAGCAACGCGATAATTGCACCGGCAGGCGCTAAGATGGTCAAATCCATTTTGAATTCCTCCTTTGTAACACTTTACATTAAGCATAGCACAAATCGCGTTTTTTTCAATAGAATTTTTAAAATAAATTTAAAAAGATAAAAAAAATTAGTTGTTATAACGAAATTTGTAGAATGTACGTTTAATTTGCCTTTGTTTAAAGACATTATTTTTCTTGCACGGCAGGCAGAAAAAAGCACAGTGCAAATAAAATTACAAACAGGACACGCATCCTGTTTGCAGCGGCTCATGCAAGCCATGCGTACCCTTTTTCAGAAAGGAGAAGCACAGTAAAGCTTATTTTGTATGTCTGCGCCGCATGCACAAATGCTGCATACACTAATATGGGGTGATTTTATGAATTCATGTGAATTAACCATGAGCGTGACGGCGCTTGCAAATTCCATCGCCTGCCAGTTATCGGATGATAACCTTGCCCTTGCTGCTGCTGTGCTTACACAGTTAGGAGATACATTGGCAACAATTTCTACGCAACGTTCCCTTTGCAGTGAAAAAAACCATACAGAAAAGCGAGCAAATAAAGGTTGCTAATGCTGCAATAATTGTAAAAAGTATTTCAATTTAAAAACATGTTTGGCGTGGTATTTAATATTTGCTTGTATTATAAAATGCATACAAAGACTTTGCTTTTTAGAAAAAATTCAACGAAATGGGAAAAGCCCAGCCAATGACTGGGCTTTAAAAATAAAGTGTAGTCTATTCCGACATGGAAAGCATTGACAAAAAAGTTACCAGTTCTAACAGCGCCCCGGATCAAGTTAATAGCAACAGCGAACTGTCAAGAGAGGGGGGACGGTCGAACATGCGATGTGAGTGTGACTTTTTGCGGAAAGAAGAGACCGTTGACGTTTGCCTTGATCCTGCGCTTCAACAGTATTATGAACCATTATATGGATATTGCTTGCCTGGTGTTTTCCGCTTCCCGGCTGTTAAATATCCAATTGAACGCCCTCATTGCCGGAGACCCGTTCTAACAGCTTCTGCCAGACTTCATCACCTAATTCAATTTGAAAAAATTCCTGATGCTCTTGGCTCATACGCTGGGGATATACTATGACTTTTTCGCCCACCTGGGCAATCAGGGTACTTTCTTGTTCTTCCCGTGCTGCCGCTTCCTCCATAGTTAGCCCGACCAGAATGTCGTATTCATAGGGAAGCGCGTCGGGGAACCCCAGCCGGGCTTCCTCAAGAAAGCTATCCGCCTCAAGCGCTGCGATCTCTGGACAAGGAATATAATTGGAATACTGCCCATCCTCAAAGACGATTGCCACCAAATCGTTATTTTTATTCTCATAGAGTTTTGTTGTTATCATACCTATTTGCCTCCTGTTTGCTAGTTATATAATATCTGGTTTTGGCTGTTATTTTATTGGGAGTAGCAGCCAAATTTTTCATTTTTATTATATCATAAAAGCGATCTAAACTACAATATAAAATTAGGCATTATTACCTCTGCGCCATTATTGGCTTGTTTTCACGGAAAGTCATTTTCCTATCGGGTCTCGCGCAAAAGCAGCACGCAACTGCTTACAAAGACCTTTAAACAGGCCTGTGCGGACAGGGGGCCAAAGGCAAAAAATAAGCCGGAGCAAAGCGAACTTTGCTCCGGCTTGAAAAAGCGTTCATAAAAAGATACCTATATGCATGGGGAAAACCGAATCGAAGTCCAGCGCAGCGGGTTCGATTCGGAAAGAAGCCGCGACAGAATGAGTGAGCGGTGACATTTGCAAAAACGTCGCCGCGAACGATATGACGTCCGCGGCGACGTGGTGCCGGTGGCCGGACTCGAACCGGCACGGTGTCGCCACCGGTGGATTTTGAGTCCACTACGTCTGCCAATTCCATCACACCGGCATGGCATTTATTATAGCGTGCTTCCCTAAAAAAATCAAGTCTTTTTTCATTTGATCTTATTTTATAAAATCGTTACAAAAACAGCAACCAAAATACTTAGCGCACAAAAACCGGTCTTTGCACAGGCAAATACAAAGGCTTCAGCGGTACAGTGGTGTAAAAAGCCGGCCGGTATTTTTCTACCGGCCGGCTTTCTATCCAGTAAGAGTTGTTTTATACAGTTGGGTTAAATCACGCCCTGTGCAATCATAGCGTCGGCAACCTTTTCAAAGCCTGCAATGTTTGCACCTACCACATAGTTGCCTTCAAACCCATATCTTTTTGCAGCGTCAGCCATCTGATGGAAAATATTTACCATAATATTCTGCAGTTTGCTGTCTACCTCTTCAAAGGTCCAGGAAAGACGCATGGAGTTTTGAGACATTTCAAGTGCAGACGTAGCAACACCGCCGGCGTTTGCAGCCTTACCCGGTGCAAAAAGAATCTTATTTGCAAGGAAGACCTCTGTGGCTTCCAGGGTAGAAGGCATATTTGCGCCTTCTGCGACCGCGTATACGCCATTTTTGACAAGCGTTTCCGCAGCAGCTTTGTCAAGTTCGTTTTGTGTTGCGCAGGGCAGTGCAATATCACACGGGATAGACCAGTCAAAAGCACCCTCGTGGTACTGGGAATTTGGACGATATGCTTTATAAGCGGTCAATCTTTCTCTTTTGACTTCCTTGATCTCTTTAATAGCAGCCAGATCAATACCCTGTTCGTCATAAATCCATCCGGTTGAGTCAGACATCGTAACAACCTTTGCGCCCAGCTGGTGCGCCTTTTCTGTAGCATAAATTGCCACGTTTCCGGCACCGGAAACACAAACCGTGGCGCCCTTGATGTCACGGCCATTATTCTTCAGCATTTCCTCTGTCAGATACAGCAGACCGTAACCGGTTGCCTCCGTCCTGGCAAGCGAACCGCCAAATTGCAGGCCCTTACCTGTTAAAACGCCCTCATATGCATTTTTAATTTTCTTATACTGGCCAAACATATAACCAATCTCACGTGCACCTGTACCAATATCCCCGGCGGGAACGTCCGTATCGGGGCCAATGTGCCTGCAAAGCTCTGTCATAAAGCTCTGGCAGAAAGCCATAACTTCGCGGTCGCTCTTTCCCTTCGGGTCAAAGTCAGAACCGCCCTTGCCGCCGCCGATCGGAAGCCCGGTCAACGCGTTTTTAAAAATTTGTTCAAAACCCAAAAACTTGATAACACCCAGGTTTACAGAAGGGTGCAGGCGCAGGCCGCCCTTATATGGGCCGATTGCACTGTTAAACTGTACCCTGAACCCACGGTTGACCTGGACTTTTCCATTGTCGTCTACCCATGGAACACGGAACATAATCACTCTTTCAGGTTCTGTGATTCTTTCCAGGATACCGGCCTCTTCATATTTTTTATTCTGCTCAAATACTGGCTCCAAAGAAGTCAGCACCTCTGTGGCCGCCTGAATAAACTCGGGCTCGTTTGCATTTTTTGCTTTTAATTTTTCCAATTGCTCGCTTACATAAGACATGGGGAAAACCTCCTTTTAAATTCTGTAGAGTGACAAACATGCCTGTGGCAGAAAAGCTGTGCAGCCGTCTTGCCGACAAGCCCTTGCCAGTTGATTTTCATACTAACACAAATTTCCTGGTTTTGCAAGAAATAAATAAAAACTTGCAAAAAAATATGGAAGATAAAGCTTAGACAATATTCACAACAATTTTAATAGGTAAAAGAGATGTATATTCTTTGGCAATAAAAATGAAAAACATGCGCTTTTCCTGTTGCGTATATTTTTTTGTTGGTTTATAATATATCTTGGTTTTTCATTTAAATTTGCAAGTTTTTTAAATTTTAAAGGAGGATTTTCAATGGAAAAAACAAAACTAATTTATGAGGGCAAGGCCAAAAAGGTTTTTGCAACGGATGACCCGGATCTTTGCATTGTTTCCTATAAAGATGATGCAACCGCTTTCAACGGACAAAAAAAGGGTACAATCGTTGGAAAAGGCGTTGTAAATAACAGAATGTCCAACTTTATGTTTAAAAAACTCGAAGAGCAAGGCGTGAAAACACATTTTGTTGAAGAGATCAACGACAGGGAAACCGTTGTAAAAAAAGTTGAAATTGTGCCTCTTGAGGTCATTGTAAGAAACAAAGCCGCCGGCAGCCTTTCCAAAAGGTTGGGCCTGCCGGAAGGTACGCCGATGAAGACGACCGTTTTGGAATTTTGCTATAAAGATGACGATTTGGGGGACCCAATCGTAAACGAATACCATATTCTTGCAGCGGAGCTTGCAACGAAAGCAGAAATTGAGCAGATCAGCAAAATGGCGCTGAAGGTCAACGAAGTAATGTGCGCGTTCTTTAAAAGCGTGAATATTGATTTGATCGACTTTAAATTGGAATTTGGCAGATTTAAGGGCGAAATTTTGCTTGCCGATGAAATTTCGCCGGATACCTGCCGTTTTTGGGATATTCATACGCAGGAAAAACTCGACAAAGACCGTTTCCGCAGAGATATGGGCGGTGTGGAAGAGGCCTATGCAGAGGTTATGAAAAGGATCGGACTTTGATGGATACAGCAGATGGACTATGCGGTGTATCTGAACGTTTGAGGTGAACGGATTGGATTTATCTTTGGATCATTTTGCATCTGAAGGCCTGCATGAGGAATGCGGTGTCTTCGGTATATATAGCGACGGCAGCCTGGCACCTGCTTACGCTGCCTACAACGGACTGCTTGCCCTGCAGCACAGGGGACAGGAAAGCTGTGGGATTGCAGTCAACGATTGCGGCGTGATCAGTTATCATAAGGATATGGGCCTTGTTACAGAGGTATTTAATAACCAGGTGCTTGATTCCATGGAAGGCCAAATGGCGGTCGGCCATGTTCGCTACTCAACAGCTGGCGGCAGCGTGCGGGAAAATTCGCAGCCGCTTGTCATGCGCTATATTAAGGGCGTTTTGGCAATTGCGCATAACGGCAATCTGACAAACGCTGTTGAAATCCGCCAGGAGCTGGAACACAGGGGCGCAATTTTTCAGACGACGATCGACTCTGAGGTGATCGCGTATATCATTGCAAGGGAACGCATTCACTGTCACAGTATTGAAGAAGCGGTTCGGCGTACGGTCAGCCAGATCAACGGCGCGTATTCCCTGCTTGTGATGAGCCCCAGAAAATTGATCGCGGCAAGAGATCCATACGGCTTTCGCCCGCTTTGCATGGGAAAAATAGGGGACACAGTCGTTTTTGCCAGCGAAACCTGCGCGCTTGATGCGGCGGGTGCTGATTTTGTAAGGGACATAGAGCCGGGTGAAATTGTCGTGGTGGATCATACGGGCGTGCGTTCTATCCGTGACCACTGCGGAAAGAAAAAAGCGCTGTGTGTGTTTGAATATATTTACTTTGCACGTACAGACTCGGTCATAGATGGCATTGCCGTGTATGAAACCAGAAAGCAGGCGGGCAGAATCCTTGCCAGAAATTTCCCGGTGGAAGCCGACCTTGTGATCGGCGTCCCGGAATCCGGTATCGATGCGGCGATCGGCTATAGCGAAGAATCTGGCATTCCCTATGAAAAGGGGATTGTAAAGAACAATTATATTGGCAGAACCTTTATCAAGCCCAGCCAGTCCGAACGCGCAAAAAGTGTGCGGATCAAGCTCAATCCGCTGTGTGACTCGGTACGTGGCAAGCGTGTGGTCATGCTGGACGATAGCATTGTAAGGGGAACCACCTGCGATCGCATTGTAAGAATGCTGAAGGATGCGGGCGCCAAAGAGGTGCATTTGCGCATCAGTTCTCCACCCTTTATGTGGCCGTGCTATTATGGGACTGATATTCCCTCAAAAGAAGAGCTGATCGCCTGTAACCATACGATTGAAGAAATTGGACGGCTCAGCGGGGCGGATTCTATCGGCTTTTTGCCGTTGGAATCTCTGCATGAAATGCTTGGCTGTAAGGATGCCGGTTTTTGCGACGCCTGCTTTTCCGGTAAATATCCGGCACAGACGACCGTTAAAATGCTTAAGGGAAAGCAGCGCGGCGGTGTAAAGCTTAATCAGTGCTGAGCATTTTTCTCTGCATCTTTGCAGCAACGCAAAAAAGAAAGGAATATACAAATTTATGGCAAAGGATACCTATGAATCTCCGTTGTCCGCACGTTACGCGGGCAAGCAGATGCAATACCTTTTTTCACCCGATATGAAATTCCGTACCTGGCGCAGGCTTTGGATTGCGCTTGCCCAGGCCGAAATGGAGCTTGGACTTCCTATTACGCAGGAGCAGATCGATGAGCTTGAGGCACATAAGGACGACATCAATTATGAGGTGGCACAAGCGCGTGAAAAGCTGGTGCGGCACGATGTCATGTCGCATGTCTATGCGTATGGCGAGCAATGTCCGCATGCCAAAGGGATTATTCACCTTGGCGCTACGTCCTGCTATGTGGGTGATAATACAGATATTATTATTATGACGCAGGCGTTAAAGCTTATCAGGGACAAGCTTGTAACGGTTATTAAGGAGCTTTCTGCTTTTGCAGACAAACATAAGGCGCTCCCTACGCTTGCGTTTACACATTTTCAGCCGGCGCAACCCACAACGGTCGGAAAACGTGCAACGCTTTGGATCCAGGATCTTTTAATGGATTTAGAAGATGTGGAGTACCGCCTTTCCAAGATGAAGCTTTTGGGGTCTAAGGGAACAACCGGGACACAGGCAAGCTTTTTGGAGCTTTTTGAAGGCGACCATGACAAGGTCAAAGCATTGGATGCAAAAATAGCGGAAAAAATGGGTTACACCGGCTGCTTTGCTGTGTCGGGCCAAACCTATTCCAGAAAGCTTGATTATCAAATTCTTTCCGTTTTAAGCGGTATTGCGCAAAGCGCAGCAAAATTTTCCAACGATATTCGTCTTTTACAACATTTAAAAGAGGTAGAAGAGCCCTTTGAAAAAAATCAGATCGGTTCCTCTGCCATGGCATATAAACGCAACCCCATGCGCAGCGAACGGATTGCCTCGCTTGCAAGATACGTGATTGCAGACGCGCTGAATCCCGCTATGACAGAGGCTACGCAGTGGTTTGAAAGAACGCTGGACGATTCTGCAAACAAACGCATTAGCGTAGCGGAAGCCTTTTTGGCGGTGGACGGCATATTGGATTTGTATGCCAATATAGCAGATGGTCTGGTCGTATATCAAAAGGTGATCGAGCAGCGGCTAAAAAAAGAACTGCCGTTTATGGCAACAGAAAATATTATGATGGACGCGGTCAAGCGCGGTGCCGACAGACAAGCACTGCACGAACGAATTCGCATCCATTCCATGGCGGCGTCCAAACTTATCAAAGAGGAGGGCGGCGAAAACGACCTGCTTGAAAGAATTGCGGCGGATCCGGCGTTTGGCGTTACCCTTGCAGAGCTGCACGCTATTTTATCGCCTGAAAAATATGTAGGAAGAGCGCCGCAGCAAACACAGGAATTTTTGGACGGCCCTGTGAAGCAAGCGCTTGCCCCATATAAAGATATGGAGCTTATGAAAACGGAAATCCAGGTATAATTTTGAAAAAATGCAAGGCAAATGCAGTGTTTGCCTTGCAAAAATTCTTTTATTCTGGTATTCTTATGATCTGTTTGTATGCTGCTTTTTTAGCATGTGCTGTTGCAGCCTTTCAATTTGGCATATGAGCCGATCCGGGCAAAATTTTGATGTAAGAGGTGTTTCACATGGTAAAAGCAATTGTCGGTGCGAACTGGGGCGATGAAGGCAAGGGGAAGATTACAGATGTGCTTGCTGCGCAGTCAGATATTGTCATTCGTTTTCAGGGCGGCAGCAACGCCGGCCATACCATCGTAAACAATTATGGAAAATTTGCGTTGCACCAGCTTCCCTCCGGTGTTTTTCACAGCCATATTACCAATATCATTGGCAACGGCGTTGCCTTAAGTGTAGAAAATTTTGTCAAAGAAATGCAATCCCTGAAAGACAGAGGCGTGCCGGCACCGCGTGTTTTTGTGTCCGACCGGGCGCAGATTGTTATGCCATATCACGTTGCTTTCGACTGCTATGAGGAAGAACGCCTTTCCGCGCGCAGCTTTGGCTCTACAAAGTCCGGGATCGCGCCGTTTTATGCAGATAAATATGCAAAAATCGGCTTCCAGGTCAACGAACTGTATGACGATATGGACAGCTTGAAAGAGAAAATTGCAAACGTTTTGGAAATCAAAAACGCAACGCTGCAGCACTTGTATCATAAAGAGCCGGTTACAGTTGAAGAGATCTTTCAAAAATTAATGGAATATAAGCAGCAGCTTGCACCTTATGTGAAAGATACCTTTGATTACCTGTACCGCGCTGTCAAGGATGGAAAAAATATTTTGCTGGAGGGACAGCTCGGCGCATTGAAGGACACGGATTTCGGTATTTATCCGATGGTAACATCTTCCAATACCATTGCAGGCTACGGTGCGGTTGGCGCAGGTGTGCCGCCGTATGAGATCAAAGAGGTCATTACCGTTGTAAAGGCTTATTCCAGCGCAGTTGGAGCAGGTGAATTTGTAAGCGAAATATTTGGGGAAGAGGCCGAAGAGCTCCGTCGCCGTGGCGGCGACGGCGGTGAATACGGTGCGACAACAGGCCGTCCCAGAAGAATGGGCTGGCTGGATCTTGTCGCTACCCGCTACGGCTGCCGCGTACAGGGTGCAACCCAGGTTGCCTTTACTGTGCTCGATGTTCTCGGCTATTTAGATGCTATTCCCGTCTGTGTGGGTTATGAGCTGGACGGAAAGAAGATCGACTATTTTCCGTGTACGACAAAGCTTAAAAGGGCAAAGCCTGTTTTGGAAGTTTTGCCTGGTTGGAAATGCGATATAAGCGGCATCCGCAAATATGAAGATTTGCCGGAAAACTGCCGCAGGTATATTGAATTTGCCGAAAGGGAAATTGGTGTTCCTATTACAATCGTATCAAATGGTGCTGCAAGGGATAATATCATTTATAGATAAACGGATAACTTTGAGGATAGGCGGTAGGGTAGATGCATATAAAAAGTCAAGCAGTTCTTGTCATGGATTTCGGTGGGCAGTACAGCCAATTGATTGCCAGACGCGTGCGCGAGCACAGCGTTTATTGTGAAATTAAATCTTATAAAACAACGGTGGAAGAAATCCAAAAGGCGGGGTATAAGGGGATTATTTTTACCGGTGGCCCAAACAGCGTATATGCAAAGGACGCGCCAAAGTGTGACCCGGCGCTGTTTCACTGCGGCATACCTGTTTTGGGAATATGCTACGGCGCGCAGATGATGGCGCATGCCTTGGGTGGAACGGTAAAAAGCTCGCAGGTAAAAGAGTACGGTAATACCAATGTTTCCTTCGACAATTGCAGCCCTTTGTTTGAAAACGTAAAGCCCAATTCCGTTTGCTGGATGAGCCATACGGATTATATCGCGCAGCCGCCGGAAGGCTTTGTGGTTACGGCAAGGACAGATGCCTGCCCGGTTGCGGCCATGGAAAACCGCGAAAAAAAGCTGTGCGCTATGCAATTTCATCCGGAGGTTTCCCATACGGAGGAAGGCAGTAAAATGCTGCATAACTTTCTTTATAATGTGTGCGGCTGTAGCGGCGACTGGAAGATGTCCTCCTTTGTTGCCACAACAGTTGCAAGACTGAAAGAAGAAATCGGTGACAAAAAGGTTTTATGCGGCCTGTCGGGCGGGGTGGATTCATCCGTTGCAGCACTGCTCGTACATAAGGCGATCGGCAAAAACCTGACGTGTATTTTTGTTGACCACGGCCTTCTGCGCAAAAATGAGGGCGATGAGGTGGAATCCGTCTTCAGAAAACAGTTTGATATGAACCTGATTCGGGTAAATGCACAGGACCGTTTCTTAAGCAAGCTTGCCGGCGTTACAGACCCGGAGCAAAAACGGAAAATTATAGGGGAAGAATTTATCCGCGTCTTTGAAGAAGAGGCCCGGAAAATTGGAAAGGTCGACTATTTGTGCCAGGGAACGATTTATCCAGATGTGGTGGAAAGTGGTGTCGGGGAAGCGGCCGTGATTAAAAGCCACCACAATGTAGGGGGCCTTCCCGAAGACATAGGCTTTACCGGCCTTGTGGAACCCCTGCGCGACCTGTTTAAGGACGAAGTCCGCAAAGCGGGGCTGGAGCTTTCTATCCCGGAATTTTTAGTTTGGCGCCAGCCTTTTCCAGGCCCGGGCCTTGCAATCCGCGTAATGGGCGAAATTACCAGAGAAAAGCTGGAAATTCTTAAGGATGCAGACGCTATTTTCCGCGAAGAAATCGCGCTTGCAAAGCTGGACCGTACCATCAGCCAATATTTCGCCGTATTGACCAATGTAAAAAGCGTAGGCGTCATGGGCGATGGAAGGACGTACGATTACACCATTGCGTTGCGCGGTGTTACCACCAACGATTTTATGACGGCCGACTGGGCCAGAATTCCGTATGATGTGCTAGCAAAAACCTCAGGAAGAATTATCAATGAGGTAAAAGGGATTAACCGAATCGTCTACGATATTACCTCTAAGCCGCCAGCCACAATCGAGTGGGAATAACTGACAAAACCCGCAAAGCCTTGAAAACACTGGGTTTTTGAAGCGGAAACGGGGCATTTGATAGCAAATTGATAGCAGATACCAAAACCGGATTTACTTTGCTCACTCCTGTATAGCGGGTGGTTTGCGGGTAAATCCTCCATATCCTAAGAAAAAGGTCTTGCTGACTTTCACCAGTCGGCAAGACCTTTTTTGCTATTTGTCTTTTCTCTGTTTCTTCAATCCTTTTATCAGAGCATCGCTTAATTCCTTCGAGGGGACTTTGGCCCACCGCTGGGTGGTGTCATACTTGGGGTAGTTGTACCGCCAGCGGTCATAGTCCTCCTTGGTGATCTCCCCGGCCTCCAACTTCGCCGCCTGTTCCCGCCACGCAATCAAGATTTTGTTCAACTCACTGGCTTGACGGCCTCCCTGGAAAATATCTGCTTGCAGGCAGGCACGTCCATCCGCCTCTATCACTTTCAGACTGTAAACATCCTCCAAGGCGAACAGCGTATGGGCCAAACCTATGTAGTTGTCTATGTCCGGGACGCTCAACGCCTGGGGCGATACATCTAAAGTATGAGCCAGGGCAGCGGTCAAATCGGCCTTCGGCGTCCGGGTGCCTGTTTCGTACTGTGCCAGACGAACATCGGCGGAACGCTCTGGAAAGCCCACCGCCATACCAAGATACTTCTGTGTCATACCCCGGAGGGTGCGGAAAAAATGGATGCGCTCTCCTATTGCCATAAATGCCAACTCCTATCTGGTGGTTTCTGTCGAAAGTAGTATAACATATTCGCTTAGTAACAGTCAAGAGTATCTTAAACAAAAAAGTTAAAAATTATTCCGCAAGCCACTTGACAAAGCAAATTTGCTTAGTTATAATAGATTAAGCATAAAGGCTTAGTTTTCGAGCCGTGAAAGGAGGTGAGCGCACAATGGCAAGCACCATGTTCATGCGGGTGGACGAGGTAGCGGAGGAATTAGGGGTTTCTGTCCCCTATGCCTATAAGCTGATTCGTTCCATGAATGCGGAGTTGAAAAAGACGGGCTGTATTACCATTTCAGGCCGGATCGACCGCAAATTCTTCCACGAAAAATTTTATGGCACAAGAGGCCAGAGCGAAAGGAGTGATTAACCTATGGCGGCGTTTAAGAACAAGACCAACGGCACTTGGTACGTCCAGTTCCGCTATACGGACTGGAAAGGGGAGCGCCAGCAGAAGTTAAAGCGTGGCTTTGCCACCAAGAAAGAGGCCCAGGCGTGGGAACGGGAGTTTCTGATGCAAAAGCAGGCCGATGTGAACATGACCTTTGAGAGCTTCGCCCAGCTCTATGAGAAGGATATGAAGCCCAAGCTGAAGCTGAACACCTGGCTGACAAAAGAGAGCATCATCCAAAAGAAAATCCTTCCGTATTTTGGAAAGCGCAAACTGTCGGAAATCACCGCCAAGGACGTGATGGACTGGCAGAACGCGATCCGAGGGTTGACGGACGCCAAGGGAAAACCCTATTCCCCTACCTATCTCAAAACCGTCCACAATCAGTTAAGTGCCCTCTTTAACCATGCTGTCCGCTACTACGGCCTCCAGGTCAATCCTGCGGCCAAGGCCGGGAACATGGGGGTGGAGGAACGGCGTGAAATGCTGTTCTGGACGAAGGAAGAGTATCTGAAATTTGCCGACGCCATGATGGACAAGCCCCTCTCCTACTATGCCTTTGAAATGCTCTACTGGTGCGGTATCCGGGAGGGGGAACTGCTGGCCCTCACCCCAACAGACTTCGACTTTGAGGCGGGTACAGTGTCCATTAGCAAATCCTATCAGCGGCTCAAGGGCAAGGACGTGATTACCACCCCCAAGACGAAAAAGAGCAACCGTGTCATTAAGATGCCCAAATTCCTCTGCGGAGAGATGGAGGACTACTTAAAGATGTTTTACAGCGCTGGGGCAAATGAACGGATTTTCCCTGTCAGCAAGCACTATCTCCACCATGAAATGGACAGAGGTGCGAAAGCGGCGGGAGTGAAGCGAATCAGGATTCACGACCTCCGACATTCGCACATTTCCCTGCTGATCGACATGGGCTTTACCGCCTTGGCAATCGCTGACCGGGTAGGGCATGAGAGTATCGACATTACCTACCGCTACGCCCACCTGTTTCCCACAAGGCAGACAGAAATGGCGGACAAGCTGGACTTTGAAAGGATGGGGACGTAACCATGTCGCTGAAAAACCGAGACAACAAAAATCGCTGGAGGAACAAGACTGTGGCCTTCCGGGTATCCCCGGAGGAAGATGAACAGATCGAGGCCGCTGTGCGGCTCTCCGGCCTGACAAAGCAAGACTACATCACAAGACGCCTCCTGTGCCGGGACGTAGTGGTACAGGGTAATCCCAGGGTCTACAAGGCCCTGCGTGACCAGCTTGCCGCCGTCCTGGACGAACTGCGGCGGGTCGAGGACGGGGCTGGCGTGGACGATGAACTGCTGGACACCATTCAGATGATCGCCGTTATCATGGGCGGCATGAAGGAGGATTGATAGATTGATGGATTCCAAGGAAACGAAAAGGACTGTCCCGGTTCCGTCTGTTGGTGCAGACGGGGAACAGCCCATTTCACAAACACCTACCGTAAGTATAACAGAGGAAACGACAGAAAACAATCCCCCTGAAAAAAATTATGCGGAACTGCTGCGAAAAATGCAACGCATGAACGACCCGGCATATCTCCCCACGATTTCCATGAACGAGTTGTATGAGAACGTCTATCAAAGCAGACCGCCCATCATTGACGGTCTGCTCTATCCGGGGACGTACCTCTTTGCGGGAGCGCCCAAGGTGGGCAAGTCGTTCCTGATGGCCCAGCTTGCCTACCACGTCAGCATGGGCCTCCCCCTGTGGGACTATCCCGTTCACAAGGGGACTGTCCTCTATCTGGCGCTGGAGGACGACCACCGCCGCTTGCAGGAGCGGCTTTACCGGATGTTCGGCATGGAGGGCACCAACGACCTCCTCTTTTCCATCTGTGCCAAACAGGTTGGCGCTGGGCTGGAGGAACAGCTAAAGCGATTTGTGCAGGAACACCCTGACACCAAACTGATTATCATTGACACCCTACAGAAAATCCGGGAGGCTGGCGGGGATAAATACAGCTACGCCAACGATTATGAGGTGGTGGGAAAGCTGAAACGCCTCGCTGACGCTTGCGGCGTCTGTCTCCTGCTGGTACATCACACTCGGAAACAGCAGGCCGATGACAAGTTTGATATGATCTCCGGCACCAACGGCCTGTCGGGTGCGGCGGACGGGGCCTTTCTTCTTCAGAAGGAAAAGCGGACGGACGACACCGCCACCCTGGATGTGGTAGGACGTGACCAGCAAGACCAGAGGCTCTATCTCACCAAGGACAAGGAACACCTGACATGGACACTGGAGCGGATGGAAACGGAGTTGTGGGTAGACCCCCCCGACCCGGCGCTGGAGGCCGTAGCCGCCTTTATCACGGCGGAGAGGCCGTCCTGGGGCGGTACAGCCACGGAGTTGGCAACGGTCCTGCAAGTGGATATGAAGCCTAACGCCTTGGCTATGCGGCTGAATGTCCGGGCTGGGAAACTGGCGACGGAGTATCATATCCGTTATGAGAACACCCGTACCCACGCCGGGAGAAGCATCAGCCTGACGCTGGAGCCTCCCCAGGCGTGACGACCGTGACGGCTGTGACGGCTTTTTTGAGAGCGGGGGCGGTGTCTAAAACATCGTCACGGTCGTCACGGCTGTCACGGGGAGCGGGGTCAAATGTCAAGGGGGCATACCTGCGGGTGGAGATTGCCGCAAGGCAATACAACCCGAACCCCTTGACATTTGGCCCACGGAGGACACTTGCCGGGTGGTGGAAAGGCTGTGCCTTTCCACCTGCCCAACGGCGAGTGGCAAAGTTTAGGCGGGGTGCAGGGTGCCCTTTTCAAAGGGCGGCCCTGCTGGGGGAGGCAACCGCAGTTGCCGGGGGCAAAGCCCCCACACCACCCCGTAGGGCGCAAATGCGCTTTTGATGGCCGTCAGGCTGTCAAAAGTGCTTTTGCGTTACTTTCGCAGAAAGTAACAAAGGCTCGCCGCTTGCGCGGCGGAAAAGGGAGGAGGGATTGATTTGAAAAGGACAATCAGCGCCATGGTGGGCCAAGGATCGGTGAACCATAACAGTAGAAAATTCCACGCCAAGAACACTGACCCGGAACGCTCCCACTTGAATATAACCTACTGCCAGGAGAATATCAAGGCGGTGTACCATGAACTCTTTGACGAGGCTCTGGAACGGTACAACGCTAAACAAACCAGGGCCGACAGAAGGATAGAGGATTACTATGAGAAGATCCGCTCCGGCAAGCAGGAAAAGCCGTTCCATGAAATCATCCTGCAAGTGGGCAATCGAGATGATATGAGCGCCGACAGCGAGGAGGGACAGCTTGCGGCAGCGGTTTTGGACGAGTACATGAAGGGCTTTCAAGAGCGCAACCCCCAACTCCGGGTGTTCTCTGCCCACCTCCACATGGACGAGGCTACGCCCCATCTGCACATTGACTTTGTACCATTCACCACCGGGAGCAAGCGAGGGCTGGACACGAGGGTATCTTTGAAACAGGCGTTAGCGGCCCAGGGTTTCCAGGGCGGCACCAGAGGGGACACAGAGTGGAGCCAGTGGGTGCGCTCGGAAAAGGAGCAGCTTTCCCTGGTCATGGAGCGCCACGGGATTGAGTGGGAGGACAAAGGCACCCACGACAAGCACTTGTCTGTGCTGGACTACAAGAAAGAGCAGCGGGCAAAGGAGATCGCCGTTCTGGAGACGGTCAAGGCGGAGAAAGAAAACCAGGTGGAGAGCCAGGAACGGCGGCTCAAAGAACTTGCCCCGGCGGTGAAAAATATGGAGCGGTTGGCAGCGGATTTCTCCGCCAATCCGGAGGAGATTTTGCCGGAGCCGGGAACGCTGGAAACAGGCCGGGCCTACCGAGAGAAAAAGGCAAAGCCCCTGCTGGCCCAAATCGTCAAGGTGCTGCGCTCCCTGTATCTGGCCTATGTGGAGCTGCGGGGGAAATTTGAGCGTCTGCAAGGGGACTATGGCCGGGTGAGGGAGAGCAACATCCGCCTGTCTGATCGATTGCAGGAGGTCAAGTTGGAAAACAAGGCCATGCGGCAAGTCTCCGCTGACTATGAGCGGGTCAAAAGGGCCTTTGGCCCAGAACAAGTGGACAGAATATTAGAGGCAGCTTACCAGCAGGAACATGCCGAAAAGGAACGGAAACGGGCCGCAAAGTCAAAAATTCGGATAGACGCACGATAATCACCAAAACCGGAGGGTATTCCAGTGAATACCCTCCGATTTTATTTGTGGAATCGGTAAAATGATTTCTTGTTTTTTAGAGCGTACTATGATATACTGCTATTATCCTGATTTGAGGAGTCTATCAAATATGCGGCAAGGTATTCTTAAATAAAATTTGATAATGGGCGCAAAAATGATTGCCCCTTGCAGGGGCTTGGTTTTTGTACCCAATTTTAAGAATACTTTTGCCTTTTTAGTAAATATCGTGACGGACCGCGGCTTATGTAAGTCGTGTATGTTTCTGTGTGTCCGAAGTCATGATCCCCAGCGGTAAAAGTATTAGCCGCTGGGGATTTTTGCGCCCATTCGGGCCTTGTATGGAGGATAGACATGAACATTATCAATATCGGGATTCTTGCCCATGTAGACGCTGGAAAGACGACCTTGACGGAGAGTCTGCTATATGCCAGTGGAGCCATTTCAGAACCAGGGAGCGTCGAAAAAGGGACAACGAGGACGGACACCTTGTTTTTGGAGCGGCAGCGTGGGATTACCATTCAAGCGGCAGTCACTTCCTTCCA
>OJRQ01000311.1_pt1 | contig 33018 bp, 30 predicted proteins | sample 1599271 | NCBI WGS metagenome assembly OJRQ01 (sample SAMN03922533, study PRJEB24848) | human gut metagenome | isolation source: stool sample | host: Homo sapiens | place: Germany | collected 2010-05 | reverse complement strand
AGGAATTATGGGAACTTGAGCTCAATTCCTGTTGCACTTAGTTTGACAATTCACTATAACCTGTAGCTTTTTTAAGCAAAGCGGATGGAAAAAACGAACTTTGGGACCCCAAACATACAATTATTTTCCTATTGAAAAAGTCACCGTTACATCCCCGCTTCCCAGGGCTTTCTCCCAGCCGGATAAATCATCCATTTTTCCCAGACGGGTATAGCTCCACGAATTGGAGCCATAGAAAATTACAATCTGATTGCCGTTGTACAACATAATGTCGCCCGCATGTGTTGTGGTTTGTACGTCGCTGGTGGGTAAGCTCGTTCCAAGAGACCCTACTTTTTCAAAGCCGGCATAATCGCGCATCTGAACGACTACCGGCGCGTTCTCCATCATTTCCATAAAAGCGTCAACCGCCGCATTGTCTTCCAGGCTTGCTGTAAAAGTGCTGTTTCCTACCTGTACGTTCATTTTTGTCGCTGTATTCTCCTCTCCGTCTGCTTTGCTTTCCGCTTTCTGCCCGGCTGATGTTTGACCAGAGGAAGGGTTCGAAGACTGTGGCCGTGCGCTTTCCGCAGAGGGCTGTTGCACTATCTGATTGGAAGCGCTGCTTTCCGTTTCAGGCGCTTCTGGTTGCGCCCGGGTATTTTCTGTAGGGAACCGTTCCGACTGGGCAGAAGAATCGCTTGTGGATTTAAGCGCTGCGGAAGCGTCGCCCTGGTTCTTTTCCGTTTGTGTTTTACCTGTGAGGCTTTCAATCTGCTCTGCGGCTTGTTGCCCATTTGCGCAGCCGGCCAGCAGTACTGTTAAAGCCAGTATGCAGCACAATATCCAAAATCGTTTTCTTTTCATAGATTACACCGCTTTTCAAATTTTCATTTTTGCTTTACAGTATCAATCGGACAAATACAACCGCTCCAAACAGGCAGAGGATGCTTGCGAAAATCTGGTTCATGTACCGGAAGCTGAAGTGCGTTCTTTTTCTTGATAATGCCGGTTGCGTTTGTAGCCCCCTCTTTCATGACTGCTATGCGCGGGCATAAGCTGTTTTTACCCCGCTTTCAGATTCTTTTTTTGCATGATGATTTCCCCCTTGGCGTTTTTATCGTCCATAATGATCTCCTCCACAGCAGGAACCATAATACGGCCCGCATACGGGTTCTTAATGCTGCGTACCGGCGTGGTGATAACAGCCTGCACATCAGAGCGTTCAAAGGCTAAATCTGTATCAATCATTTCACAGTTTACAAGCTTTAGAGCTTTACAGTAACACAAGGGCTGTGTGCCAATAATTTTGCAGTTTTCAAAGGTGACGTTTTCGCAGTACCACGCCAGATATTCACCTTTCACTACGCTGTCACGGATCACAATATTTTTGGCGTGCCAAAAGGCATCCTTGGTATCAAAGACACAGTTTTCAAAGACAGCGTCCTCAATGTACTGGAAGGAGTATTTGCCTTTCATCCGCACATTGCTGAAAAGCAGATTTGTAGAACGCATCATAAAATATTCGCTCTCTGCGGTGCAATCCTTCATCTTTATACCATGCACCGACCATCCAAATTCCGGGGAAACAACGTCGCAGCCACACATTTTCACTTTGCTGCACTCCAGCAGGGCCTTAATGCCATAGAGCCTGGTATTTGTAATTTGAATGTGATTAGAATACCAAAGCGCGGCCCGACAAAGGCCGGTCATTTCGGAATTGCAAATTTTCAGCCCGTGGTCATGCCAAAAGGGGTAACGCAGATTAAAAAAGCCATGTTCCACCTGTATGTTTCTGCATTCTTTAAATGCACTCTCCCCGTCCGCCGGGCCGTCGAAAGCGCAATCTTTTACCAAAATGTCCGCGCTGCCGTAAAGGGCGCGTTCTTCATCAAATGTCTGATTCCGAATCGTTCTCATATAAAAAACCTCCATAAAGCGTATAGTATTATCCTGCCGATTTCTCTTTTTGTATTTGATAAACCAGGTAATCCAGGCAGTCGATCCGCTTTTCTTCCTTGTGGACCCTGGCCAGAAGCTGCTGCCGGTGGGCGGAAAGCAATTTTAACTGCTCCTGTGTTTTTCCTTCTTCCTCTAAAGAAAGAAATTGCTCTACACACTGCGTATCACATCCTGCATCCTTTAGGTTTTGAATGACAGATTGCATAGATTTTCTGTTTGACATTTTTGTTCCCTTCGTTCTATTTCAAATTTTGTTCTTATTCTTCATCGTCGGTAATTACGATCTGATTCCCCATCCTTCCATTCTATGGCGGCTACAAATTCCTCCGTTGCTTCAAATGTACCGATTTTCGTATATTCCTTATAGAGCTGCGCGTCGTGGTAATACAGGACAATGCGGTTGGGGTCAGAATAAAAGACATCCCTTGCATGGGCCTGTGTTACCGTATCGCTGTTGTCAGGAATTTCGTATCGGCCAGGAATATCGTTAATACCCCATCACCATAGGATTTGTCATAGCCGTATACCGGCAAGTCTCCGCTGCGTCGTTCTTACATATCCGCATGGCTTTCTTCCAATACCCAGGAGGTTTAAGAGGAAGGTGCCGAATTGCTCTCTCCAGCGGAGGATAAGGAAAGCTCCGAGGGCTATTACAGCCTGTCATGACTATGACAAGCACCAGTGCAAAACGGAAAATTACTTTGAATTGCCTTTTTATACTGGTTCACTCCTTATCTTCATTTGAAAGGTTCTTTTTTGTTCTAATATAAGTATAGCGCCCAAATTTAAAAATAGCAAATACTTATTTACAATTCAAATGTATAGTTGAATTTTATGGAATATTCTGTTATACTGAACGCAGGGAGGCGGTATCGATGGAACTGCGTGTCTTGCATTATTTTTTAGCTGTAGCAAGGGAACAAAGTATTTCAGCGGCGGCAAAGTCTCTGCACCTTTCCCAGCCTACCCTTTCTACCCAGCTGAAAGCCATGGAAGAGGAACTTGGCAAACAGCTTTTAATCCGCGGCACGAAAGGATCCCGGAAGGTAATTTTGACAGAGGAAGGGATGATCCTGCGCAAGCGGGCAGAGGAAATCCTCTCACTTGTAAAAAGGACAGAGGATGAAATCACCCGTTGCGATGATGTAATTGTTGGCGACGTATATATTGGCACCGGCGAAACCGATATTATTCGTTTTTTTGCCGAAGCCGCAAAAAAAATACAAAAGCAAAATCCAGATATTCACTATCACATTTCCAGCGGCAATGCGGAATATGTGCTTGAATACCTGGATAAAGGGCTCATTGATTTTGGGCTTCTGTTTAGTAATATTGATCCACAGAAATATGAATCTATTCCCATTCCAATCAAGGATATTTGGGGCGTGTTGATGCGGCAGGATTCCCCGCTGGCTCAAAAAGAAGTTATTTGTCCCGAAGATTTGTGGGATAAACCGCTGATTGTTTCACACCAACGAGGCGACGACCAGTACTTGTCACAGTGGTTAAAAAAAGAACTATCCAAGTTGAATGTGGTAGCAACCTATAATCTGGTGTTCAATGCTTCATTGCTGGTGGATGAGGGATTGGGGTATGCGCTGTGTTTTGATAAGCTCATCAACACCCAGGGGAGCAGGTTATGTTTTCGGCCTTTTTTCCCCCAACTTGAAGCCTCTGCCTGTATTGTCTGGAAAAAGTATCAGATATTTTCTAAAGCGGCAGGAAGATTTTTAGATTGCCTGCGCGATTTGTTAGAAAATCCATCTTAACACGTATGCCATACATACGTCCGTACAGCTTTTCCAAAACAATTTTTTGCTTGAAACAGTACAGCAAATATGTTTTTTTCTATATTTTTATGTTTTAGCCGGATGCGTTTCATGGTAACACTTTTTTTACTATAACACCATAATCATGACAACGGTCATGTTCAAAGTCTATCTGAAAGTAGTCCCCGGCGTATAAATGCCCCTCGTAACGCATGATATACAAATAGCTTTTAAACCGCAGGGGAACAGCACTATATTTTAAAGGCAAGCTTTCCTTTTCTTGACAGGAATACACCTCCATGATACGATTGTATAAACTAGAAGTTTATGCAATTGTGAAGGAGGTGTACAGCGTGTACCACCCACAACTGGATATTTTTATCAGCGTTGCGGATTGCGGCAGCTTTACAAAAGCGGCAGACAGGCTTTTTCTTTCTTCCACCGCGATCATGAAACAAATGAACCTTTTGGAAAAGCGGCTTGGCATGAAGCTGCTGACGCGCACAAACCACGGCGTTTATTTAACACAGGCCGGGAAGTCGGTGTATAAAGATGCAAAATTTATGATCGCTTATTCCAAAAAGGCTGTAGAAAATGCCAAACGTATGGAACAGTCCGAAATGGTGACAATCCGGGTAGGCACTTCTATGCTGAATCCCTGCAAGGTTTTTATGGATTTATGGAGCCAGGTCAACCATCAGTTCCCGCAATTTAAAATTTCAATCGTTCCTTTTGAGGACGATCATAAGGAAATATTATCTGTGATAGATTCCATTGGAAAGCGGTTTGATTTTCTTGTAGGCGTTTGTGATTCTGCGCAGTGGTTGAGCCGGTGCAATTTTTACCCATTGGGTAAATACAAACGGTGCTGTGCCGTACCGGTCAAACACCGGCTTGCTTCAAAAAAGCTTTTGCATATCACGGACCTGTACGGGGAAACGCTGCTGATGGTCAAGCGGGGAGATTCCCCCATCAACGACCGCATTCGGGACGAAATTGAACAAAACCATCCCCAAATTCACATTGAAGATACCCCCAACTTTTATGATATAGACGTCTTTAACCGCTGCGAGCAGGCAAACTGCGTACTCTCCACAATCGCATGCTGGAAGGACATTCATCCTTCCCTGGTGACAATTCCTGTAGATTGGGAATACAGCATCCCCTATGGCCTGTTATATTCTCTGGACCCGCCCGAAGCAATCTTACGTTTTTTAGATGCCGTAAAGCAAAGAAACCAAACTGCACAACCATAAAAACTGAAAAATTCAGAAAAGAGGGCGTGTAAAGAATAACCGCCGATCAGTGTCTGGTGGCAACGTCACTTACGGTATATCCGCAGCCACAGGCAGATGCTCTACACCAATTTGTCAGCCGACAAAAAGCTGAATGAATTTTTCTTCCATTGATAAACACGCAGAGGATATGTTCTTTGAATTGATAGAACAAATAGCTAGAAACAAAAGTGTTGCCGCGCGGAAAAGATTAAAAATGGAATAGATTAGGCAAATGAAGAATATTGGCGGATGAATAAAAATTTTTTTAATTGCAAAAGAAGGATAAAACATGCTGAAAAACAGGGTTTTTAAGCTCTGTTTTTCTTTTTTATTACCAAGCGGCTTTTTTTAATTTTCTAAATGGCCACTCGGTAGGCCATTATAAAATTTTCAGCCATTAAGTGCCCGACCATGCAAACGACCGGTAATAGGAGCATTCTACAAATCCAAATTGGCGCATTCTCCCGCGCGTTCGTTTAAAATCAGTTTAAAAATAATTTATTGGGTTTTTAACAGTAGCCGTTACACTAATACCGGTTTCAAAAATAGAAATGATACGGGGATGTGTTTTATGGATGCTTTTGATAAGCCAACCCCTTTGTCCGGCCTTACCTCCGGGCAGGTTCAGGCGAAAAAGGAGAGCGGGCGGCAGAATACCCAGCCGGAAAAGATCACCAAATCGGCCGGAAAAATTCTCAAGGATAACATATGCACGCTGTTCAATCTGTTCAATATGCTAATCGCTATCGCGTTGGCGCTTGTAGGCGCATGGTCAAATATGTTGTTTATCTTGATTATCGCCCTCAATACGCTGATCGGGATTGTACAGGAGTTTCATGCAAAAAAACTGGTGGATCAACTTTCACTTCTGTCGATGCCTACAGCGCGGGCTGTACGCAACGGAAACGTTATAGACCTCCCTGTTTCGGAACTGGTGGAGGAAGATGTCATCGAACTGGACGCCGGTAGACAGGTTTGTTCCGATTCTGTGATTCTGGCAGGTGAGGTTGAAGTAAACGAATCTCTTCTGACGGGAGAATCCGACCCTATTCCAAAATCGACAGGCGGCCATCTTCTTTCCGGAAGTTTCATCATCAGCGGTAAATGTCGGGCCTGTATAGAACATGTTGGGGCTGAAAACTATGCATCTAAAATTGCCCGTGAAGCAAAAAAATTACGCGGCGTTCATTCCGAATTGCTTTCTTCTATGCGGAAGGTCACCCGGTTTACTGGTTATCTGATTCCCCCACTGGGGATCTTACTGTTTCTCGAAGCCTTCTTTCTGCGCAGCGATACTTTAAATCATGCCGTAATGACGACGGCCGCCGGTTTATTGGGAATGCTGCCCAAAGGTCTGGTGCTGCTGATCAGCATCAGTCTGGCGGTGGGGATTATTGCGCTTTCCAAGAAAAAGGTTTTGGTGCAGGAACTTTTCGCACTGGAAACGCTGGCGCATGTGGACACCCTGTGCCTAGACAAAACCGGTACTCTGACGCAAGGTAAAATGCAGGTAGAAAGGGTACTCCTGACAGATTTGGGCCGCTGCATGCCCTTTAAAGAAATAATGGGCTCCTTCCTTAGCCATACGGACGACAACAATGCAACATTTCAGGCTTTAAAAGCCTGCTTTAAAGGAAATACTACCTTTTTGCCAGTGCGCAAAATCCCTTTTTCTTCTCAACGGAAATGGAGCGCTATTGAATTTGAACAGGTCGGGACTTTTGTAATTGGCGCACCGGAACAACTTGCAGCAGATAAGGCAGAAGAAAGCCTGCAAAAGGAAGGTTGCAAGGGAAAGCGTATTCTTTTGGCGGGAATTGCCCAAAACACAGTATCTGCAGACAAACCATTACCACCCATACAAGTCCTTGCCTCCATTGTTATTACCGACCCAATTCGACCAAATGCTGCTGAAACGCTGGCTTTTTTTCAAAAGGAAGGTGTGGCTTTAAAGCTGATCTCCGGTGATAATCCGATTACAGTGTCTGCACTGGCAGCACAGGCCGGATTTCCGGAAGCAGAACAGTATATTGATATGAGCGGCATCACAGAAGAATCCGAAATAGAAAAAGCAGCTCTTACACACTCTGTCTTTGGGCGTGTTTCACCTCTTCAGAAGAAACAGTTGGTACAGGCATTGCAAAAAAACGGTCATTCTGTGGCAATGACAGGCGATGGAGTAAATGACCTGCTGGCGCTTCGGGAAGCAGATTGCAGCATTGCCGTGGCGGAAGGCAGCGATGCTGCCCGGCAGGTGTCCCAGGTGGTTTTGCTGGATTCGGACTTTTCTTCCCTCCCTGCTGTACTGGGCGAAGGGCGCCGGGTAGTAAATAACATTACCCGCGTTGCCGGTGTATTTTTTGTAAAAACAATTTATTCTGTTTTGCTATCTGTTGTGTGCCTTCTTTTAAATATCCCGTTCCCCTTTGTTCCGATTCAGATCACGCTGATCGATTTAATAATTGAAGCTTATCCTGCCTTTTTCATGTCATTTGAACCGGACAAAAGAAAAGTGACAGGCCGCTTCCTCCCCTCTGTTATGCAAAGGGCCATACCCAATGCTGTCTCAATCTTAATCTGTTTTCTTGTATTGCTCTGCCTGTCTTTGCTGGTGCAAATTCCAGCGGAGCAGGTAAGCATACTACTCTATTTGTTGGTGGGAACCGTAGGAATTCAGGCGGTATTGAAAGCAAGCTATCCTTTTAACAAGCTGAGAATTTTTCTCTGCGCAAGCATGACAGCCGGGTTTTATGCGGCGGTATTTCTGCTCCATTCCATACTTCAAGTAGCGCTGCCGGCAGCGCCGACCCTGTTGCTATTTGTCGGCTTTGTCCTGCTGAGCTTTCTGATTGAGCGTGGAGGAACGGCAATCATCCGGCGGTTACAATATCCCAAAGCCATATCAAACTAAATATAAAGACAATTAATTTGATATTTGTAGATAAAGAAGCATCCGCCTGATGACAGACGGATGTTTTTTATGCCGGATTGTTCGCACATTTGCTTTCCAGTTTAATTTTATTTTATAATTGGGGTGTATCCTAAAAAAGGAGGGATGGCTATGACCATAAAAAAGAGGCTGTTCATTTCCAATATTCTGATGATTATTATTCCGGCGCTGCTTGCCGTTATTATGCTGGCAGGCTGCCTGTTTCTCTTTCTCGTCTCTACGTTTCCTGATGCTGAATACAAGTTAGGGCTTCAGGAAGAATTGACGGAAATACGCTATAAAGCTGTGGAGCTTGCGGCAGATTGGCTGGACGCAACCGAGCTAACGCAAAAAAATGATTTGGAAGCCGAACTATTGCAGCTGTCGGAAGAAAACCAGCTAATGATTCAGATCAAGGACGGGCGAAACACCGTGTTACAGTTTGGGACCGATACCGTTTCATCGCAAAAACAACTGGAACAATCGCTGGCTGCGTTAAATGGGAACGGAACGGTATCCAATGGGGCCTTTGATTTGTTTGGGGCACAGCTTTCTCTCAACGGGAAAGAATATCAAGTCAACCTTTATAATCCGGTTATTACAATATCCCATGAAAATCTAAAGGCTTGGGCAGTCGGGATCGGATTTTTTATGATTGCTATCCTGTTTTTTATTATTTTTCTTACCAACCGTTTTTTGATTAAGTTTGTATTTAGAAGGATTTCGGAACCGTTACAGACATTGGCGGAAGGCGTCCACCAGATACGGGATAACAATCTCACGCATCGGATTACCTATACTGAGCAGGATGAATTTCAGCCGGTTTGCCAGGCCTTTAATGATATGGCCGAAAAGCTGCGTATATCCGTCGTACAATCGCAGAAGGAGGAAGAAAGCCGCAAGGAGCTGCTGGCAAGTATTTCCCACGATATTCGTTCTCCCTTGACCTCAATCCGCGCTTATGTGGAAGGGCTGCTGGATGGCGTGGCAGACACCCCGGAAAAGCAAACGGTTTATTTATCGACTATTCAAAAAAAGACAGTGGAGATTGACCAAATGGTAAGAAAACTGTTTCTGTTTTCCAAAATGGATATGGGAGAGTACCCGTACAGCCCAGAAACACTAAACGCTTCAAAGGAAATAGCTGATTTTGTCTTAGCATCTTCCGAGGAGTATCAGCGCCGGGGGCTTAAAATTGCGGTAGGCCCCATGCCGCAGAACGTTTTCATCGAGGCAGACCCCACCTACTTTCGCAGCATTTTGTTGAACCTTCTGGACAATAGTGCGAAATATAAGGGAAAAGAAACGGGAACCGTAGCCATTACAGGCAAGATTTCCGGACAGCATTTTCTCTTGTATATAGATGACGACGGCCCTGGAGTTCCAACCGAAGCCTTGCCCAAATTGTTTGATGTGTTTTACCGAAACGACCCGTCCCGCAAAAATCCAAACCAGGGCAGTGGGCTGGGACTTGCCATTGTATTGAAAACCGTTGAAAGGATGGACGGTTCCATCCATGCGGAAAACCTGCCGCAGGGAGGACTGCGGGTGGCGCTTAAAATCCCATTGGCGGAAGGGGAGCATAAAAAATGAAACGAATTCTTATCATTGAAGATGATGAAACAATTGCCGCGATCGAGCGAGATTATCTGGTACTCAGCGAATTTGAGGTTGACATTGCTTCTACCGGTAACGAGGGAATCGCCAAGGGGCGCTCCGGCCGGTATGACCTGATCCTGTTGGATCTGATGCTGCCCGGTATTGACGGCTTCACCGTATGCCGTACCCTGCGGGAAACACTGGACATTCCCATTTTGATGGTAACGGCGCGGCAGGAGGATATTGACAAGATCAAAGGGCTTGGCATAGGTGCGGACGACTATATCACCAAACCCTTTTCTCCAAATGTGCTGGTGGCGCGGATTAAGGCCAACCTTGCCCAATATGCCCGTCTAAAGAATACGGGCGGCCCGAACGGGGCACAGATACAGATGGGAAATATTCTGATACAGGAGGCTTTTAGGCGGGTCTTTGTGGATGGAGCAGAAGTTGAACTGAAAAATAAGGAGTATGAGCTGCTGCTGTTCCTGATGTCTAACGCAGATATTGTTTTCAGTAAAGAAACCTTATACGAGCGAATTTGGGGCTATGATGCGCTGGGAGACAACGCAACGGTAGCCGTGCATATCAATCGTCTGCGGGAAAAAATAGAAAAGAACCCTGCACAGCCCCGTTATATTCAAACCGTTTGGGGAGTCGGATATCGATTTAAGCCGTAAAGGGAGGCGTAAAGGCGATGCTTTGGCCGGTTTTTGCTTTGGGATCCGCTTTCTTTGCCGGGATTACGGCAGTGCTGGCAAAGATCGGGATCGAAAAGGTTAATTCAACCTTGGCGACAGCGCTGCGTACCGTTGTGATTTTGGTTTTTTCCTGGCTAATGGTTTTTATAGTGGGATCGCAAAACGGAATCGGGCAGATTTCAGGCAATACGCTTTGCTTTTTAATTTTATCGGGACTTTCTACTGGTGCTTCCTGGCTGTGCTATTTTAAGGCGTTACAGCTAGGTGATGTCAATAAAGTTGCCCCCATTGATAAGTCCAGCAATGTACTTACAATTTTGCTGGCCTTTCTGCTGCTGGGCGAACCGCTTTCTGTCGCTAAAATCATCGGTATACTGGGGATCGCCATTGGGACGTTGCTTATGATTACCAAAAAAGAGACGGCTGAAAGCCGGCCTCAAAACAAAACCTGGCTTGTTTTTGCGGTGTTCTCAGCTGTGTTTGCAAGCCTCACCTCTATTTTCGGGAAGATTGGCGTGGAAAATGTAGAGTCTAATCTGGGAACGGCCATTCGCACGGTGATTGTGCTGGCAATGGCCTGGCTGATGGTCTTTATCACCAAAGAGCACAAAGGCATCAAAAATATCGATCGAAAAAGCTGGATCTTCCTATTTCTCTCAGGTATCACCACTGGCCTGTCCTGGCTGTGTTACTATCGTGCATTGCAGGACGGGCCGGCAAGTGTCGTTGTTCCCATTGATAAGCTCAGCATCCTGGTTACAATCGTATTTTCCGGTTTGATCTTAAAAGAAAGGCTGGGTCGGAAAGCTGTCATTGGCCTGCTGCTTATTCTGGTCGGCACAGGAGCTATGCTGTTTTAATAATGCAAAAGGTGCCATCCAGCTAAACTGGATGGCACCTTTTGCATATAAAACCAATCATTGTTTATTCTTCCACGCGGATGAGATTGCTGACATACGGACGCTTTCCTGAAAGCACTTCGTCATAAAAATTTTGCTTCCAGTCAATATAGGCAACGCTGGCTTCCAGCTGCTGAATAGAACTTCGCAGCGCTTCCTGTTTTTGGGTCAGCATTTCTTTTCGTTTTGGGATGGTGGATTCTCCCTGAAGGCACAACGCCAAATATTCTTTCATTTCCTGAATGCTCATGCCGCATTTTTTCAGACACACAAGGTCTTTGATCCACTTCAAATCCCGTTCTTCAAAAATACGGCGATTATTTTTGTCCCGTTTTACATTGGGAATCAATCCCTCGTTACAGTAAAACTTTAATGTCTGATAGGTTAAATCTGCCTCTTTGCATACCTGCATCATGGTATAGATCATGGCCGCCTCCTGCTATGTTTGAAAAAATTTTAAAATTTTTTTCAAAAAAGTCTTGACCGATTGTTACAACCGGAATTTATAATCGATAGTAGCAAACGATTAATTGAATTGGATTATAACATGATTTCACCCATGATGCAAGAAAAATCAGAAAGGAGAAATAACATGATATTCTATTTCACCGGTACAGGCAACAGCCTTTATGTTGCAAAGCAAATTGAAAAAGAGCCGGTCAGCATCGCGCAGGTCATTCACCGAAAGCACATGGAATTTACGGCAGACACCATTGGGATTGCTGCTCCCGTTTACGGACATGAAGTCCCGCCTATGGTCAAGGACTTTTTGAAAAAAGCAGTTTTTCATACCGGCTACTTTTATATGATTCTTACCTATGGAAATCGGCACGGCGGCGCCGCAGAACTGGCAAAACAGTTATGTGAGGAATGTGGTATTGCAGTGGATTATATCAATGTCATTCTGATGGTGGATAACTGGTTGCCCGGCTTTGACATGGAAGAGCAAAAGAAACTTGATAAAAATGTGGAAGGACAGTTGGCCGCTATTCTTGCCGATTTAAAGGTCCGTAAACAGATGATTTCAAAAGTCACAGCAAACGACCGCACAATTCATAAGCAATTTCTTGACCGCATGAGCCAGATGCCTGCGGATGCGTGGCAGCATCTTTTACGGATTACAAATGCTTGTGTTGGCTGTGGCATCTGTGAAAAGGTGTGCCCCTCCGGCTCGATCCGTGTGGTGGATGGCAAGGCGGTACATACACCAGGCCGCTGCCAGACCTGCCTGGCTTGTACCCACGCCTGCCCTCACAAGGCGATCCGCCTGACGATCCCAGAGAAGAACCCGCAGGCACGCTATCGCAACGAGCACATTTCCTTGCAGGAAATCATCCGGTCAAATTCTAGAGCCTGATCAATTATAAGGAGGCAATCACAATGAATAAATTTACTTTTTCTTATCCCACAAAGGTCTATTTTGGAGAGAAAATTGCAGAGGAGGCTTTAAAGCAAGAGCTTCCCAAGATTGGAAAAACGGTCATGCTTGCCTATGGCACCGGCTCGGTAAAAAAAAGCGGCATCTATGATGCATTGAAAAATCTGCTCATTCAGGCAGATAAAGAAGTCGTGGATTTCTCCGGCATTATGCCGAACCCAACCTACGCGAAAGTGCAGGAAGGCGCTAAACTGGCAAAAGAACGTCAGGTGGATTTTATCTTGGCAGTGGGCGGCGGCAGCGTTATTGACTGCTGCAAGGTAGTTTCCGTACAAGCGATGACAGAGGAAGACATCTGGAATATGGAATACCAGTCCGGAAAATTTCCGACTGCTGGAATTCCAATAGGCGCGGTTGTCACTGCTTCCGGCACCGGAGCAGAAATGAACTCCGGCGCAGTTATTACTTATGAAGAAAAGCTATGGAAAGGTCCGATTGTAGGCACTGCTGCAGCATTTGCCATTCTTGACCCCACCTATACCGCAACGGTTCCGCCTATGCAGGTGCTCTCCGGTGCTTTTGACACATTAAGCCACGCGATGGAAACATACCTTGGCAATTCCGATCCGGATAATGTGTCCGATGATGTGGCACTGGCAATCATGCGCAATACGGTCGCAAATATGCGCCGTCTGCTTAAAAATATCAATGATATGCAGGCTCGCGGCAATCTCATGTGGGACTCTGCCATGGCGGAAAACGGTATTTTGAAGGTAGGCCGCTTAACGGATTTTCAGGCCCATCAGATCGAACACCAGCTTGGCGCTTATACCGATTGCAACCACGGGCAAGGATTGGCTGTCATTCATCCGGCCTATTACCGCCATATTCTAAAAGATGCGGAAGAAAAATTCAGCCGGTTTGCAAAAGAGGTTTTTGGTGAGGATACCGCGGAAAAAGGGCTGGATTCTCTAACCGCTTTTATTAAAGAGTGCGGACTTCCCACAAAACTTGGCGAATTGAAATCCAAAGCAGAGATCACGCCCAAGGTGCTCCGTCAGGTGGCCGACACCTGTAATATTATTAAATGCAATCCCAGAAAGCTTAGCCGGGAGGAAATTTATGAAATCCTCTGTGAGTGCTTATAAGAAAACCCAAAGAAAGGAAGTTGTCATAATGAAAAAATTTTTGAGTATTGTAATGGCTATGGTATTGCTCTTATCCTTGTCAGCCTGTGAACAGGGCGCAGGAAGCGGAAGCGCATCAGTCGACTCCAGTGCCTCTTCGGAAAGCGAAACGACCGACTCTTCTGCCCCTTCGGAAGCAGAATCTGCATCGGATTCAGAGAGCCCTGTAGAGGCAGCAGACGGAAAGGTTTTAGTTGCCTATTTCTCTTGGTCGGGAAATACGGAAGAAATGGCCTCGTATATCGCAGAGCAAACCGGCGGTGATCTGCTGGAAATCCAGCCGGAAACCCCATATCCTACCGATTATAACGAATGCGGTGATGTAGCTCTGGCAGAGCGGGACAACGACGAACGCCCGATCATTGCAAACCTGCCGGAATCCATTGACGAATATGATACCATTCTGATCGGCTACCCCATCTGGTGGCACACAGCCCCCATGATTATCGGAACCTTTTTAGAAAGCTATGATCTGGCCGGCAAGGAGGTGTATCCTTTTACCCAGTCTGCTTCTATGGATACAGAACAATTTGACAACTCCATTGCATTCGTGCGTGAAAACGCCAATCACGCAACAGTTTACGACGGATTGTTTGCAAGGCCTTCAGACACCGAAACAATTGATTCCTACCTTTCTGATAACGGCCTTGTACAGTAAACGCTGCAAAAACCAGCGGGCAGTTCCTGTTTACAGGAACTGCCCGTTGTTTTAAAGAGCAAACGGCAAAAAATTTGCCGCACACACGGAATAAAACTTGAAAAATCCGGATTTGTTTTTTATTTTTGCACGATGCTTTTCCGGCTTTATTTAAGGAACCCTTCTATAATTTTTCTTTCCGCCTCTTCTTCTGTAAGTCCGAGCGTGCACAGCTTTAAAATCTGCTCCCCTGCTATTTTCCCAATTGCCGCCTCATGAATCAGCGAAGCGTCTCCATGCGCTGCCTCCAATGCGGGCAACGCTGTGACCATACCCTGGTCTGCCAGGATCGCGTCGCATTCTGAATGACCGGTGCAGCGGTTATTGCCATGGATGTTAGAATAAAACGACTGGCGTGAATGACCCTTTGCAACCGAGCGGGAAACCAGATCCACACCGGAATCTTCCCCCTGCAGCGTGACTTCAAAGTCCGATTTGGCTGTCTCCTGCCCATCGGTCATAATCCGTTCGCGTACCACCATTCTTGCGCGCGCATGCAGCGTTGCCGTCGTTTTGCGTTCGGTGGTATCTACACCGCGGATCTGTACCGTGTCCATTTCCAACACGGCGTCTTCCCATAAAACTGCCTGTGTTACAGGGTCAATACGGCGTATACCGGTACCGCCTCCCGTTCCTATATGCTTTTCCTTATACAGCACATGCGCGCCCTTTTCTAAAACAAAGCGGTGGATTCCGTTATGACGGGCCTCTTCTTCCCCGTCCGTATGCACGCCGCAGCCCGCTATGATAGTAACGTCTGCATTTTCCCCGATGTAAAAATCGTTATACACAAGGTCGTCTATCCCGCTATGCGTTACACAGGCTGGGATATAAACGGTTTCGCCCCTTGTCCCGGGTTTCACGCGCACAACAATTCCGGGCAGGCCGCCTTCCTTGGGTTCAATACGAATATGCTCCGTGGACTGCCTGCCGGCGCAGCGCCCGTCCTCCCGGATATTGAACGCACCATGAAACGTTCCTTTAAATTCAGACACCATACGCAAAAGCTCATCTGTAATTTTTTTCATATACGCGCTTCCTCCTTTCCCAGTGGGCAGCGCGGTTTACGCTCGTCGGATAAAAGGGTGGGTAAAATTTCTTCCCGCGGGCCCGAATCGCGCACGCGCCCCTGCGCTACGACAACAATTTCATCTGCAATGGACAAAATACGCTCCTGGTGTGAAATAACAAGCAGCGTACCACTGTTTTGACGGCGCAGCTCCTCAAAAGTTTCTACCAGACGTGAAAAGCTCCAAAGGTCAATACCCGCCTCCGGTTCGTCAAAAATAGACAACGGTGCGCGCCGCGCTACAACAGACGCAATCTCTATACGTTTCATTTCCCCGCCGGACAAGCCTGCGCTCAGCTCCCGGTCAATATATTCGTTTGCACATAAGCCAACCTTACCAAGCAGGCTGCAAAGCCCTTCTTCGTCAAGGGTTGCACCGCTTGCCATTTCCAACAAGTTGCGCACGGTAAGTCCTTTAAATCGGACAGGCTGCTGAAAAGCATACGCTATCCCCTTTTTTGCACGCTGTGTAATGCTGTATTTTGTAATATCCTCCCCGTTAAAAAGGATTGTTCCTTTTGCAGGTGTTTCTATGCCGGCAATCAGCTTTGCAAGCGTTGTTTTTCCGCCGCCGTTCGGGCCTGTTACAACCACCAGCTTTCCCTTGGAAACAGTAAGATCCATTTCTTTTATAATTTCCTCTCCGTCTGGTGAATTCCATGCTATATGGCTGAGTTCGAGCATCCTCATTCCTCCTTTGTATCCTCAACGATATTCTTTTTTCATCTTACTCTATTTTATTTTCTGCACCTTTAAAGCGCGCATAGCGTTAATAATCGCAAGCACGGAAACGCCGACGTCGGCGATGACCGCCTCCCACATATTGGCAAGGCCGATCGCACCCAAAACCAGGAACACCGCTTTTACCGTCAGGGCAAAAATAATATTCTGCCGTACAATGCGCAGCGTTTTTCTGGAAATCTGCACAGCCTTTGCAATTTGGGACGGACGGTCGTCCATCAGCACAATATCTGCCGCTTCGATCGCCGCATCGGACCCCATTGCGCCCATGGCAATTCCTACATCCGCACGGGAAAGGACTGGCGCATCGTTGATTCCGTCGCCAACAAACGCAAGCTTTCCCTTTGCGCTCTTCTGCTGCAGAAGCACTTCCACGCGTTCGACTTTTCCGGCAGGCAGCAGCTGCGTATATACCTCATCAAGCCCCAACTGTTTTCCTACGCTTTCACCTACCGCCTGTGCATCTCCGGTAAGCATAACCGTTTTCTGCACACCCTGTTTCTTAAGCTCCCTTACAGCCTGCGCTGCGTCTTCTTTTATTTCGTCCGAAATCACAATGTGCCCGGCATATGTTCCGTCTATTTCAACATGGACGGTCGTTCCCACATGGTGGCAGGGGTGCCAGGTCACGCCGTTTTCTTCCATAAGCTTGTCGTTGCCCACACATATCTTTCTGCCGTCTATGACCGCGCACACGCCGCGCCCGGAAAGCTCATGCACATCGGACAAGCGTGACATATCTATTTCCTGCCCGTAGGCTTCGCGAATGGATCGTGCAACGGGATGTTCAGAATAGCTTTCCGCAATTGCCGCAAGCTCCAAAAGCTGCGATTGCGATATTTTATCGGGATGTATAACCGTTACGTTAAACACTCCCTTTGTCAGTGTGCCGGTTTTGTCAAAAACAACTACTTCCGTCTTGGCGAGCACTTCCATATAATTGCCGCCTTTGACAAGAATCCCGCATTTTGAAGCGCCTCCGATCCCACCAAAAAAGCTCAACGGTACAGAGATGACCAACGCGCATGGACAGGAAATGACAAGGAAAATCAGCGCCTGGCCGATCCAACGGCTCCACTGCATATCAAACAGAGGCGGTATAAGCGCCAGCAACAGCGCGCCGATTACAACGCAGGGTGTATAATACTTTGCAAATTTTGTAATAAAATTTTCCGCACGCGCCTTATTGCTGCCCGCGTTTTCCACCAGGTCCAAAATTTTGGAAACGGTCGATTCTCCAAAGGGCTTTGTCACCTGTATATGCAAAAGCCCCGTCTGGTTGATACAGCCGCTGACCACATCGTCGCCCGGTTCTACACTGCGCGGAAGGGACTCGCCCGTGAGCGCCGCTGTATCTATAAAAGAGCTTCCGTCAAGCACCACGCCGTCAAGCGGTACTTTTTCGCCGGCTTTTACAACGATCTGTTCCCCCACGGCAATCTGTTCAGGATCCACCTGCACCAGTTTTCCGTCGCGTTCTATATTGGCATAATCCGGCCGGATATCCATCAGCGCCGCAATGGAGCGCCGCGACCGGCCCACCGCATAGCTCTGAAAAAGCTCGCCAACCTGATAAAAAAGCATAACGGCTACGGCCTCTGGATATTCCCCTATACAAAATGCCCCCACCGTTGCTATTGCCATTAAAAAATTTTCATCAAACACTTGCCCATGGAGGATATTGCGTATGGCCTTCCAAAGAATATCCCAACCAATCACCAGATAAGGAACCAGAAAGGCCAAAAGCCTCCAAGTCCCTTCCAGCGGCAAAAAGAATGTGCAAACCCATAAAACCAAACTGAAAAGAATGCGAAGCAACATTTTTTTCTGCTTTCTTGTCATAAAGCCTCCTCTTTTCTATCCGCTCTGTTTTAAACTGGCATTAAAGTTTGATTTTACAGTCCGGCTCCACCCGCTTGCAGGCTTTAACGGCCTCCTGTAAAACGCTTTCATACTGTGCGTCATCGGCTGTAAGGGTCAATTTTTGCGACAAAAAGCTAACGCTTACATCTTGTACGCCGTTAATTTTTCTGATCGCTTCCTCCATTTTTCGAGCGCAATTGGCACAATCCAAGTCCACCAGCTTATATGTTTTTTTCATAATGAATCCACCTTTCCATAGAATGCTGTCACCCAGTTTATTCTTCTACATGCTCCATACCCTGATTGATAATGCTGCGTACATGGTCATCCGCTAAGGAGTAAAAAACAATTTTCCCCTCCCGGCGGAATTTAACCAGCTTGTTGGCTTTTAATATGCGCAGCTGATGAGACACCGCTGTCTGCGTAAGGTTTAAAAGCTGCGCAATATCAAACACGCAAAGCTCCGCTTCAAACAGCGCATAAAGGATTTTAATTCTTGTCGAGTCCCCAAAAACCTTAAAAAGCTCCGATAAATCGTACAGGGTTTCATCCGGCGGCATTTTGGAAACCACTTTTTTCACAACGTCGCTGTGCACACATAAAAAGGCTCCCGTTTGCTCCTGTGTTTCTCTTTCCATTCTTTCACGTCCTTTCATATGAACATCTATTCATATGATAAGATATAGATTCATATTTGTCAACTGTTTTCTGAAAATTTTTTTACACAGTGCTTTGATATTGACTTGCATTCCGTTCTATTTTATAGTATAAAGTATAAGATTCAATTGAACATATCGCGCATCCTTTTTCACAACGGGGAAACAATACGCATATAACAGGAGGGATTTTATGCATCCGGTTTTATTGGCAGCCGCCGGCACCGGCTTTACTTTTTTGATGACCGCATTGGGCGCTTCGCTCGTTTTTTTCTTTAAAAAGAAAATTCATCCAAATATGCAGCGCGTATTTTTAGGCTTTGCCGCCGGCGTTATGATTGCCGCATCTATATGGAGCCTGCTGATCCCGGCGATCCAAACGGCCGAAGAAGCCGGGCAGATCGGCTGGCTGCCAGCAGCGGGGGGGTTCATCCTGGGTATTGTCTTTTTGATGCTGCTGGACGGCCTTTTGCCGCATTTACATGCACAGGCTGCACAGCCAGAAGGGCTACACGCCTCTTTTAAACGCACAACCCTGCTGGTGTCTGCCGTTACCCTGCATAATATTCCCGAGGGCATGGCTGTGGGGCTTTCCTTTGCCTTAGCCGCCCAAAAAGGGAACGATCCGGGCTTTTATGCGGCGGCACTGGCGCTGGCGCTTGGTATGGGTATACAAAACTTTCCGGAAGGCGCGGCAATTTCTCTGCCGTTGCGCCGGGAGGGGCTTTCTGCAATACGCAGCTTTTTGTATGGCAGCCTTTCCGGCATTGTTGAGCCGATTTTTGGTATTCTGGCCGTACTTGTGGCAGGAAACATACAACCGCTTATGCCCTGGCTTTTGTCATTTGCCGCAGGCGCAATGCTGTACGTTGTTGTGGAAGAGCTGATCCCGGAAGCACATCTGGGCGAACATTCTCATATTGGAACGCTAAGCGTAATGGGCGGTTTTTTAATTATGATGATCCTGGACATTGCGCTTGGATAAACCATACAAAAAGGATATACAGGCAAATAATACGCTTTTATAACGCAAATCTTATAACTTAAGCAAAAGCCAGTTTAACAAAAACAAATCTGGAGGAAATTGCAACGAATACATTATTTATGTAAAACGGGCAGTCAGCCTACTGCTGACAGCCCGTTTTACTTTTTTGTCATTAATCGAAAGTTATATGCTGCCTAATTTAAGAATGACTTTTCAAGATTAAATGGACAAAATCCTAAAAAGTATCGCCTGCTCTTGATTTGGAAGGGCTGATCAGTATAAAAAGCAGTTCGGCATTTGATGTAGCTTGAGAGTTTCAGAAATATTGGGCATACATCTCTTGCCGTGCTTTAAAGGATGCAGTAAGCAATCCAAATTTGTGCAAGTACAAATTTGACTTGAAAAGCTCACTTTACCAGCCTTTCAAAAATGGAAACCACATACTCGGCTATGGCACAATCCTGTTCTTCTGTGCCGCCTCCAACACCAATACCGCCCGCAATCTTTCCGTTGACAAACAGTGGATATCCACCGGCCACCAGTGTAATCTTTGGGTCATTGGCCTGAATTGCCATCAGGGAAGCACCCTCCGCAGCACAGGCCGCAACATCTTTTGTTTTGCACTGTGTAACAGCCGCTGTATAGGCTTTTCCCGGTACAAGTGTAATGCTTAGTACCAGTGCTTCTCCATAACGGCGATATGCTCTGGACAATCCATTTTCATCGCTGATTGCAAAGCTGATATCAATTCCTATTTCTCTGCTTTTTTCCCGTGCAGCAGCACACAGTTCGTCGCATAACGCATCCGTTAAAATCATATGAATACTCCCCCTGTTTTGAAAAATTGGCATGAAAACGGATTAACCTCTATTTTCATGCTGCTTATAGCTTAACAGTAGGAAGCTATGCTTTGCTTGCCCATTTCTGCAAAAAACTTGCCTATTTCTTTAAATGATCACGAAGATGCAAAATATCTTCCTTTGGCGCCGATCCAAATGTTTTCCTGTAATCTCTGATAAACTGTGAAACACTTTCATACCCCACCTCAAAAGAAGCGGCTGTAACTGTGGCATTCTCGTCCAGCATCATCCTTCTGGCTTCGGTAAGGCGCAACCGTTTCTGGCATTGCAACGGCCCCATCCCCACGGCGCATTTAAACTTTTGGTGAAAGTTGGAAATACTCATGTTCCTCTGTTCCGCTAGTTCTTCTACTGTAAAGGATTTTTTAAAGTTTTGCTTAATCCAGCTATTGGCCGCATAGATTTCTTCCGCCTGCCCAATATGGATCATACTTTGGATAAATTGTTTCCCGCACGAGCCGCATAAAACATTGAATATAATTTCCCGCTTGATATGTTTCCCTAAAAAAGAAATCCGGTCCGGTTCATCAATTAAAGAGTATAACTTTACAATAGCCTCTATTACATTGTCGTCAGATATTTCCATCGTTCTGCCCGCTATTTTTTCATTTAATACCCGTTCGACCAGATCGCCGTCCATGTCTAAGACGACAGAGATCACATCATCTGCTGTGAATGCAACAGACAAAGCCAAAAAATCCATGCTTTCGGAAAAGGTTAATACCTGGCCGGATATTGGAGTATCAATTGCCGATACCGAATACTGCCCGGCGCTATAATCCAATATTCCCGAAGGGGTATGCAGCCGCATGGAGCCATCGACAATCAAATATAAATACGGCAACCCAACCGTTGGCATTTGTATTGTCCTGCACTTAAATCGGTATGCCGTTAAATATGGCACTAGGGTTTTGCCGCTCTCCTTTGACAGCAAAAGTGCCCGTGTCATCTCTGCCAGCTTTTGAAGACATTTTTTCATAATCTTTCACCATATGCTTGGAATTCTATAATGAGCATGTGTACTGCTTTTTCAATTATCCTCAAGAATTTGAATACTGACCCGTATGATTTGGGAGTCTGTGTTCATTGTCGCAATTTCGTCGATCAGACGTTCCTCATAGGCGCAGCCGACAATGGTAAGCTGCTGTTCCCTGATATGCCGCAGCAGTCTGCTGTAAATTGGCTGTGTATCGTCAAAACTTCCCCGACCGCAAGCGGAAAGGTAGGTTCCCTTCGGCATGCAGCTGTTGGCATACGCCCGCTTTCCCACATAGCATATAATGCGGTTTGCAAGGCATGTTCTGCCGGAAAGCAGGTTCTCTTTTTCTACCAAAAAACCTTCCGGGTATCCAAAAGCAACGCCCTTTTCCTTGCATTTTAAATAGAAATTAAGCCATACCGCATCGGGAAGCTCCGTCTTTCTCAATTCGATGGGATCACTGATAAAGATAGGCCTTTCTTCTTGGTGAATCATTTTTATCTGAGAAATATTTGTCTGAATACCGTTTTCCAAATCTTGTTTTTTAACATTGAGCATATCTTGTATACCCTGCAACCGCATAATTCTTTGTGTCAGAACCTTTCCCTGTGTTTTTAACAACGCAAGCGCATCATGGGGAGTAGCCCTTTGCATGTAATCCTTAATTTGATTCAGCGGCATCCCCAGTTCCTTTAAAGTATTGATCACGGCGATCCTGTAAATCTGTTCATGCGAATAATAGCGATATCCGTTTTCGGCGGTAAATTCCGGCGAAAAGAGCCCAATATTATCGTAAAAAATCAGGGCTTTTCTGCTGACTTCAGCAATTTTAGAAAACTCGCTGATGGTAAGGTAACGCGGCCGCTCACTTTTATGCACAAATATCCATTTCCCCTCTTGACTGTATAGTATCTATACATATTATACTAAGAAACCGCAGCCAGTCAAGAGGAGGGAATTGAATGCAAAGAAAATGAAAAATCTGCCGCCGCTTTTCTGGAAAGCAATTATAGCTGCCACACTGTCCTTCTTGCGGAAGAGGCAACCTGTCGTTTTTAATTGCCTGTAATATATTTAAAAAAAGACTTGACAAAAAGGATTAAGCCGTATATACTGTCAATCGTCCGATTTCGTACAATATGATTTCGGATTGATTGGGGGCCTGCAAATGAAAAAGGATATACTGCACTCTATCAGCTTAGCATCCTTCCGGGAAGCAATGATGGAACTGGACAATACCTATTCTCTATTTCCGAAATCCTGCGGACTGTCGGATGCCGAGTATTGGTCCCTGCTTTTCATATATGAGGGTGTGGTAACTCAAAGCCAGATCAGCAATCAGCTTTCGCTTAGCCGCCAGACACTCAATTCCGCTTTCAAGCAGTTGCGAAAAAAGGGGTTGATCCGGTTGGAGCCATACGAAAAAAACCAGCGCTCCAAGCAGGCGTTTCTGACAGCCGCCGGGAGGTCAATCGTGGAAAAGCATGTTGTTCAAATGCATCAGATTGAAGAAAAAGCCTGGACTATGTTAAAAAAGGACGAACGCGCTGCACTTATAACACTTACCCAAAAATATACAAAGTGCATTTGGGATCTGCTAAAACCACATGCGGACAAAAGCACAATTGAATAACGTTATAGAAGCTATCGTTCATCGGAGGACTGGCCATCGCAATGGCCGGCTGAGCAAATCCTCAGCCATAGTCGATAAGATGTCGGGTGCGCCCGGTTATTTAAAAAAGTAACCAGGCGCCTTTTATTTATTAAAGAAAGGATTTGATACACCTATGAAACTCATTTTGCAATTTATTAAGCCACACCGGAAATTGTGTGCCCTCACCATTTTGCTTTTGATCATCGACGTGGCCGGGGCTTTGTTTATTCCCACTTTGGCTGCACAGATGCTCAACCAGGGCACTTCCGGCGCTTCTTTTGAAGCGCTCGTCTATACCGGTCTGCAAATGGCGGCGGTTTCTGTTCTGTCCGGAGGCTGCGCCATCCTTGGCGGTTACACCTGCGCCACTTTGGCTGCACGGGTGGGCAAAGATATGCGCGTGGCTGTCTACAACAAATCCCTAAAGCTGTCCATTTACGATTTTCGCCATTTTGGAACAGCCTCCATCACCACCCGAACAGTGTCGGACATTACCACCATCCAGTTTGCATTAACCAGCTTTATTCAGATGGTGCTGCCGGTTCCTGTTATCTTTGCTATTGCATTGGCGCTGTCGTTCAGCCTGGATGTGGAAATGGGCTTTATTCTGCTGGCCGTAGTCGTAATTGTTTTGATTCTAGCGTTTTTTATTATGCGAAGCGCAGCACCTCTATTTAAAAAGCTGCAAAAGCTGCTGGATCGTATGACCACCGTTTTGCTGGAGAATATCACCGGCGTCCGTGTAGTCCGTGCTTTTAACAACGAAAGCCGGGAAGAGATGCGTATGGGAAAGACCTTTCTCAATTATGCCAAAACCTCTATCAAAGCAAACCGCCGGTTTGCCAATCTGGATGGTCTGTCTTTTTTCTGCATGAATCTTTTTGTCGTCATCGTCTACTGGCTCAGCGGCGGGCGAATCCATGCAGGAAGTTTTCAAATCGGAGACATTACTGCTGTTATTGAATATGCAATGATGGTGCTGTTCTTTTTGATGATGGCGCAAATCGTTATCCTGACCATGCCCCGTGCTTTGGAATGCTGCGATCGTGTGCGGGCTGTTTTGGAGCACACGCCTGAAATTCAGGATATAGTTACCGAAGATCCCCGAAACTTTGATGAACAAAATTCTGAAGTACTGGCTTTCCGCGACGTTTCTTTCCGCTTTGCCGATGCGGAGGAAAATACCCTGCATCATTTAGATTTTGTTTGCAGGCGTGGAGAAACCACCGCAGTGATTGGTGGTACCGGCAGCGGAAAATCGACGGTTGCCTCCCTGATCCTGCGGTTTCATGACGTAACCCAGGGCTCTGTTTGCCTCAACGGTACAGACATCCGACAGATGCCCCAGCGCTACCTGCGGGACCACCTGGCCTATGTACAGCAAAAAGCATGGCTGTTTTCTGGAACTATTGCCGATAACCTTCGTTACAGCAATAAAAATGCCAGTGAAGAAGAGCTGATGCATGCCGCAGATGTAGCCCAGGCGGGCGATTTTATCCGTTCTCTGCCGGATGGTCTGCATTCTTTTGTTGCACAGGGCGGCACCAACTTTTCCGGCGGACAAAAGCAGCGGCTTTCCATTGCCCGGGCGTTGGTCAAAAAACCGGAGCTCTATATCTTTGACGATAGTTTTTCCGCCCTGGATTTCAAAACCGACGCGGCACTGCGCAAAGCGCTGGTAACAGAAACCAAAGACGCCGCCGTATTGATTATTGCCCAGCGTGTCAGCACCATCCAAAACGCAGATCAGATCATCGTCCTGCACGAAGGCCGCATGGCGGGAATCGGCAAGCATGATAAACTGCTTAAAACCTGCCCGGTGTATCGGGAAATTTACGAATCGCAAACCAAGGAGGCACAGAAAGCATGAACCAGACAATGAAAAAACAAAAGAGCCAAAGCACTGTGGTGCGGCTGTTCAGCCAGCTAAAAGGTCAACGTATCCGGCTTACTGTTGTCGCTGTCTCTATTATAATTTATATCGGCCTTAGCATCTGGAACCCCATGTACAGCGCGCAGGTGATCGACCATCTGTGGCAGAGCATTCAGGCGGCCTGGAACAGCGGAACTCCTTTTTCCATCACATGGACAAACATGGGGCAGGAACTGATGCAGTTGAGTATCCAATACTTTTTCACCTGGATTTTTTACCATCTGCAGTCCTACCTGATGGCCAATGTGGCGGAAAGCCTGAACCTGGAGCTGCGCAACCAGATCGCCCGAAAATTAAACCGGCTGCCTCTGCGCTTTTTTGACCAGAATAAAGCCGGCGAGATTTTAAGCCGCGTTACCAGCGACCTGGATAAAATTGCAGAAGTGCTTCAAACCGGCTTGTTAAAGCTGTTGGTGGCCATTGGTACGGTAATTGGTTCCCTTGTTGTGATGTTCTATTACAGCGTGTTGCTGACTTGTATCTTCCTGCTCTTTATGCTTGCCAGCATGTGGATTACAAAGGTTGTGGCTAAGAAAAACCTGCGCTGTGCGGTACAGCGGCAGGAAACCATTGGCGAACTGACCGGCATCGTAGAGGAATATTACAATGGCCGGAACGTTATCAAAGCCTATAATCATGAGGCGGAAAGCCTGGAGCAAGTAACTGCCGCTGCAGAGAAAAACCGTATTGCCAACCAAAAAGCAGACTTTTTAACAAACTGCGTCAATCCGCTGATTCGTCTGCTGACCCGGCTGGCACACGTGGTCATTGCCATTATTGCGGGTCACGCCATGCTCAACGGCACCATGACGGTAGGCATTGTCCAGGCGTTCTTTCAATATATTAACCAAACAGCGGAGCCTTTGACGGAAGCCTCCTTTATGATCAACTCTCTGCAGTCGGCGTTGGCATCTGCAAAGCGTACTTTTGAGCTGCTGGACGACGAAGAAGAAATCCCTGATCCTATTAAACCGGCCCTTCTGGAGCGGGCGGAAGGGCATATTGCATTTGAACATGTAAGCTTTGGATACAGCCCGGAACAACCGCTGATGAGGGATATCAGCTTTGAGGCAAAGCCTGGACAGAAAATTGCCGTAGTAGGCAGCACCGGCGCAGGCAAAACCACACTGGTCAACCTGCTGATGCGCTTCTACGAGGTAAACGGTGGTAAAATTACAGTGGACGGCATTAACGCCGCCGAAATGACCCGCAGCGGCCTGCGCAAAAATTTTGGCATGGTGCTGCAGGACACCTGGCTGTTCAGCGGTACGGTAGCAGAAAACATCGCCTACAGCAAGCCGGACGCAACACGGGAAGAGATTATTGCGGCGGCAAAAGCAGCCAAGGTGGATTACTTTATCCGCACAATGCCGCACGGCTATGACACAATGCTGGATAATGAGGCCTCTAACCTGTCTGCCGGGCAGCGCCAGCTTCTGACCATTGCACGTGTTTTCCTCTGCAATCCGCCGATTATTATCTTGGACGAGGCAACCTCCAGCGTGGATACCCGCACGGAAGTAGAAATTGGTAAGGCCATGAACAAGCTTATGCACGGAAGAACCAGTTTTGTAATCGCTCATCGGCTGTCCACCATCCGGGACGCAGATACCATCCTGTTCATGGAACACGGCAATATTATCGAACAGGGCAACCATATGGAACTCTTGCAAGCAGGCGGTGCTTACGCAGAGCTTTATAACAGCCAGTTTGCTTAAATAGGTCCCATAAAACAGACAAAAAATGGCGCTGTAACCTCTTGGCTACAGCGCCATTTTTATATCGTTTCTTTATTACCACGCCTTGGTTAAACCTGCGCGCTCTTGCTTAGCTTTCAAAGACTTCCTTTAAAATGCCGGACTGGGCAATGGACACATAGTCGTTGTCAGCAACCACAATATGATCGAGCAACGTAACGTGGATCAATCCAAGGGCGTCCGCCACCTGTATGGTCGCGTTTAAATCCTCTTGTGAGGGCAACGCCACCCCGCTTGGATGATTGTGCGCCAACACCGCGTAGGTTGCATTATACAGCAGCGCATTTTCTACAATTTTCCTAACATAAAGCGCACAGGCGGAAACCGAGCCCTTGCTGATAACCCCACAGAAAACTTCTTTCAATTTGGCATCCAGCAGCAAGAGTACGACCGCTTCATAATCGCGCCCAATAAACTTATTGAGCAAGATTTCCCCTATTGCCTCTTCACGAATCACCTTTTTCTGGCTGTTGTGCTTGTCGTCCAGGTACAGGCGGCTCATTTGCGGGAAAAGCTTGATCAGCACAGCGGCACTCTGCGTAAGGCCTGCTTGCATCAGTGCATCGACCGGCGCGTCAAATACGGCCGATATGGACCCGAACATATCCAGCAAACGGTGCGCCAGCGGGTTGGTGTCCTTTCTGGGTACGGCATAATACAGTAAAAGCTCAAGCGCTTCATGCGGTTCAAACCCGTCTAAACTGTTTGCAAGAAATTTCTTGCGCATTCTGTCCCTATGCCCCTTATGCATGTCGTCGTTTTTGGCCAAAGCCCTCACCTGCCCTTAAACCTCCACGCTGCCAGATACACCGTGATTGCTTCTATTTTTATCCCTACTAGTACTGCCACCATGCCCAAACAGCATGATGGCAGTAAACCCGGCCATACGCCGGATGCTCAGACCTTTCTGGAACCGGGCTTGACAACCGGCAGCTTCCCCTCTTTACAAAGCGGACAGGCTTCCGGCTCCCAGGATTCTACATCAACCGTAATGACCGACTTGAACGGGACGCCAAAATCGACCTTGCCGCCGGTGCGGTTGACGATCGAGCCTATACCCACAACAATGCCGCCTGCATTCTGCACAAGATCCAGCACCTCTTTGACAGAACCGCCGGTTGTTACCACGTCCTCCACCAGCAGCACCTTCATGCCGGGCGTAACAGCAAAACCTCTTCTAAGCTCCATTGCCCCTTTGTCGTTGCGCTCTGCAAAAAAGTTTTCACATTGCAGATGCCGGCTTACCTCATACGCCATTTGTACAGCGCCCATCGCCGGGCCGATCACAACCTGCACGCCCTCGCCGGCAAATTGCTGTGCAAGCGCCATGCAAAGCTCTTCACTGTATTTTGTATTTCTAAAAATTTTTGCACACTGCAAATAACGGTTGGAATGCCTGCCGGAGGTCAGGCGAAAGTGCCCTTCCAGCAACACACCGGCCTCTTTTAAAATTTCAAGTACTCTTTCCTCTGTAATCATTCTGCATAACCCTTTCCCATAACGTATTGGTATCCTTTGCCATTATAGCGTATAACCCGTAAAGGCAAAATTACTTAATAGAATTATAAGGAATTTTAAATAAAATCTTTTGTGCTTTTTCTTTCCTTTGGCTTTTTATTGCTTGCAAGCGTTCGCACTGCTTCAGAAAGGCAGCTACTATGGTTTTTTGAAGCATTTTATAACAAATATTATTTACATTTCGTTCTATATACTTGTTTATCAATACCTCTTTCCCCCTGCAGTTATAAGCCTTTACCCGCTTATTTTCAGAGTATATAAATACAACACGCCCACATGTTTAGACAAAATAGAAAAAACATAAAATAAATGTTGCATGTTTTTTAGTACTATGTTATAATACAAACGAAATAAAGCAACAAATGCGATTATATTTGGCTTTTTATACGCATATTGACAACCTGCTTTTGTCGCTTTATTTTGGCTTAAATTGTGTAAAATTTTCACACAATTACTAAAAAGAAAGGGAGAAGGAGGGAAGCAACACAAAAGCTGGTATTGGGACGGATCAGTCCATCAAACGTGCACATGGCAGTACGTAAAAATGTTCATTGCTTTTTGCTGCCTGCTTTTTCTGTTTGTATGGCTGACAAGGTAAAAAAGAGGAGGATATTAGGATGCAAATCAAAAAAATGGGAAAAATATCATTGGCCACGCTTTTATCTGTCATACTGTTTTTAACAGCCGTTATTCCCATTGGTGCAACGACAGACAGCACAGCAGAAACTGAAACAGCAGACGACTACCGGCCTTACGGATATACCGATCCGGAAAAGCCGATAGAGGGGCGCACATATTTTATCCGGTCAAAAAACAGCGGAAAGTACATCACCCTTACCGAAGATACAGAAGAAGAAGTTACCATTATCACACAACAGGCCTACACCGGAAATGCCGACCAGAAATGGACGCTCAGTGATCCGGAGGGAGACGGAACCTACCATCTGTTGTCGCTTGCAAGCGGCAATACCTTGGCAATTTCCGTAACACCGGCAATAAACGTAAACAACACGGTTGCAGACGTTCAGCCGCTTTCCACCACGGCAGGCAGTATTTTATTTAAAATTGCGCCAACGTCGGACGGTACAAGCTATAAGATTCTTACCAAGTGCAGCGCTTACAGCAAAGTGTTGGCGGTACTGGGGGCCAGCCAGCAGAATGGTGCCAAAATCATACAGTACGACTATGATAATAGTGCAATTTGTAATGACGAATGGTTTTTTGAATCGCCCATCGACGATTATTCTGTCTTTGATCCACAGCATACACCTACACCGATTGATGGTGATACATATTATCTGAAAAATCTCAACAGCGGCTTATATTTAAGCCTGGGGGAAAACAATACCAATGTGCAACAGTCCCGCTTTGGCGGTACAGAAAATCAAAAGTGGAAGTTTTCGCTGCAAAGCGACGGAACCTATAAGCTGTCCAACGCCGCTTTAAGCAGCCAAAACACGCTGGCTGTTGAAAATGCTTCTACTTCCAACAATGCAAATATCCTGGTGCAGGCCGACACAGACAGCGACGCCATGAAATTTAAGCTTGTAAGAAATGCAGATGGGCAATCTTACCGTATTCTTACCAAGCTTTCCAATTACCAGAAGTGTATGACCGTTTATGGCGCCGGGGGAATGCATGGGGCCAATATTATTCAATACACCTATAACGCCGGCCAAAACGACTGCTGGGTTCTGGAAAAAGATCGGCCCGTTATGCAAATTGAGGACAACAAAACTTACTATATTAAAAACAGGCGCAGCGGCCTGTACCTTGACACTGCAAACGGTGCAACAACTGCCGGCACACAGGTCATTCAGCAAACGCTTGATCCAGAGGCGGTCACGCAAAGATGGAAAATTGTAAACACTGCCAATGGAATTAAAATTCAATCGGATGCAAGTTCCGGGCAAGACTTGGTTTTATCTGTAGAAGGCGCGCAAAACAGCAACGACGCCGCTATTTTGTTAAATGAATATAACACGCAAAATGACGGCATGCATTTTAAAATTATAAAAAACAGCGACGGCTATTCCTACCGCCTGCTTACAAAGAACAGCAGTTTTGAAAAATGCGTAACCGTTCAGTCCGCTTCATATTTCTCTGGGGCCAGTATTATCCAATATAATTACAACGACGGCTGGAACGACGCTTGGATTTTGGAGCCTGCGATTGAAACAAACGTGTATTATGACAACCACTATGTAGCAGAAAACTCCTTAACAGACGGTGTGTACTATATTAAAAGCAAAAGCAGCGGCCTGTATTTGGATGTATATTGGGGCTATGATGAGGATGGAACCAATATCATCCAATGGACAGGAAATGGCGGAAAGGGACAGCAATGGAAATTTGTCCCTGCCGGCGATGGAACGTATAAAATTATGACCATGCTGGGGAACAGCACCAGAGGACTGTCTGTAAACCCGGCGGGCAACAGCAATAATGCCGATATTGAACTGAAAACCTATGACAACAGCAGCGGCATGCGCTTTAAAGTACTTCGCAACAGCGACAGCCTTTCTTACCGCATTGTGTCGGAATGCAGCAATTTTACAAAAGGCTTAAACGTCTACTATGACGGCAAGGAGCCTGGCGATGAAATTATTCAGTACACTTATATTGGAACCGGAAACGACGAATGGTACTTAGAACCTATCGTTCAGAGTACCGATCTGACCGTACTGGAGGAAAACCCTGAAATACATATCGTCAATCATTTAAAATCGTACTGGGAGGAGCTGTCGGAGGCAGTTTATGAAAAAACCTCTGTTCATCTTGTTAAAAGCTATACAAAGGTGTTTTCCCCGGTAGACCAGTGCGCTTCCGGCAACAGCAGCGCCTGTGGACATGAAACACATCATAAGGACTGGGGTACTTTACTGGGCTGGATTTCCAGCTATAACCAGGAATTACATCCCGGCAGCTTTGCGGCTTTGCATACCGGAACTGTTTATGAAAATGGATCCCGCGGCGGACTTGCCTACACTGGTACAGGAGGAAATGCTTTTATTATGAACATCCAACAGTGCCAGGGTCTGTATTCCAACGTGGGTGTAATTGCGCACGAATTTACCCACAATTTTGGGGTGTTTCACCATATAACGGAAGACCCAAACGGTGAAGCCTACAACGGCGTATGGTCCTGCTGCCAGGGAGGCTTGCCGGGTGTAGACGTCGTTCGTACGCAAAAACCGGATTACTGGTGCGACCACTGCCTGCGCAAGATTATTTTCTTTGCCTCCAGGCACGCAGGCTAACCGCGCATTTGGATAGCCAGCGTAAATAAAAAACCTCTTACCTAAAACCCCGCAATACAACAGGCATTTTGCTTGTTGTATTGCGGGGTTCTTCCTTTCCTGCGCATAGTAAGAGCAAAACGGCATAACGCTTTTGTTTTTTTACTGCTGCACAGCTTTTTTAATTTTTCTGTTCCGGGTAAAGTCCCACAGAGCAATGACTGCCGATATTGCAAACACAGCAAGGCTGATCCATTGTGATGTGGAAAGCCCGAAAAAAATCCCGCGGATCTGGTCGCCGCGCCAGAATTCCAGGATAAACCGTATAACCGGGTAAGACAGCCCATAAACCAAAATTAAGCGGCCTTTTTTAAGCTTTTTCTTATGAAAAAGCCAAAGCATACAAATTGCCAGCAAGAAATTTGCGGCCGCTTCCACCAGCTGAACAGGAAAACGGGAAACGCCGTTTGCTTCTGGCGCCAGTGAATTTGTATAGACAAACCCAAACGGTGATTCCACACCGTAGCAGCATCCACCCAAAAAACAGCCGATCCTGCCAAAAGCGTGAAACAGCGGTATTGCCGGGCTTAATAGGTCTGCATAACCGGCTATATCCTGTTTGGAGGCTTTTAAATAAATGGCCGCGGCAATCACCGCCCCAATCAAACCGCCGTAAAAAACCATGCCGCCAAAAATATCCATCCCATAGGCTATAAAGGAATCCCAGCTTTGGAACACCTTGTCCAAGTGTGTAAACGCATAACCGATCTTCCAGGCATGGGTAAGGCCATAAAGCAGATGTGCGCCAAGAAAAAGCCCCAGCGCCGCCCAAAGGCTAAGCGTCACAACCGTTGTACCTTTTAAATCTTTACAACGCTTGAGCCCGGGCCGGACAACCGCCAGATAGCAAGCAAGGATTCCCAGCCCTGCCATAATGCTGTAGGTAGATATTTCTCTTCCAAAAAGATGAATCAGTGGAAACATGAAAACCTCCATCCAAAAAACAAGGCAGGTGCCCTGCAATACAGAACACGCTGCCCCGCGTTTGACAATTATTAAAGATTAGTATAAAGAAGAAAAAGAAGAATAGGAAAGTCCAGACCCCGCAATGCCTGCAACACTGCAAATTACACAAATGGAGCATACAAGCGCAATACCGGAGCATGCTACGCCAATAATGGAAAGAACCATACCGGCTGTTGCCAATCCGCCGCTGGTAGAATATTCATTCATGCTCTTTTTGTAATTATTGGCAAGAATAATCCCAACAATACCAAGAGCCAGCGTTACAATTGCGCCAACGCTAATAAACCATGAGATTGCAATACTGACGGTGAATTATACTATCAAGTGCAACAGTTTAGTGGAATAAAGGAGTTCATACAGA
>OJRQ01000310.1_pt1 | contig 33043 bp, 37 predicted proteins | sample 1599271 | NCBI WGS metagenome assembly OJRQ01 (sample SAMN03922533, study PRJEB24848) | human gut metagenome | isolation source: stool sample | host: Homo sapiens | place: Germany | collected 2010-05 | reverse complement strand
GAATGAGATTTTCCCTAAGCTCATTCAAGGAAAGGTTTTTATCTAATTTTAATTCGTCATAGTAATTCGTCATGATCATTTTATTCCCTTCAGGTTTTTAGCATATGCTTTCTCTGACTATCTCGAACAAATACTATTTACAAACACAATATAACATCCAAAATCACCGATTGCCTTTCGATAGAATTTATTATTCTCTTCATACCCGAGGCGATCTCTCCATTCTGCTTTTTTTCCCTGCATTCGGAGATATCTGGCAAGCATGTTAAAATGTATGATGACTGAATCATGAATAGATGTTCTTAACGAATCCTTTTCCATCTTTTCTTCTCTGGACATCTGCTGCCAGCTGGCACGAATCGCAGCATACTTTCCGGCTTCACTTACCAGATCATCATACAATTCCACGGCTTTTGGATCCATTCCGATTTCATCAATCATTTCCTGATGAAAACGCTTCATCTGATCAAAATGGAGTGCACAAGGCTCATTTCAATAGTCGTCAAAAGTATTTATATTCATTAGAACAAACCTCCGGTATAGACTTCTTTCTATTTGGACAGAACCGATTTTTTCAGTAGTATAAATACAAGCCAGCGCTCTCCGTAATTCTGGCCTACAACGGATTTACGGGAGCGGACAGATGTTGCGGCAACATACTCCAATTTTCATTATACCAACGAAAAATAAAAATGCCCCACCCGAAAGGGTAGTTCTTCGGGTGAGACGTTTTTCGCGGCGATTTGATCAATAGTATTTCGTTTCGTAAATGCGCGTGATTTCCTGCAGATTGTCAGAAACCTCATGGATCGAACCATTTACGCGAATGCAATACCGCGCCCACGTTGTGCCGTTGTCATACAGCTCGACCAAGCCATAGCTGACACGTTTGCATTTCAGTACCATACGACATCACCTCCCTCGTTCCAGCGTAGAAACAATGCTCCTATTTAAACATAACGAACATCAGTGGCATGACTTGTTTCCTAATATTTCGGCAAAATCAGTCTTTTTTCCACAACCTCAGATACAAGCTGGACTGTACTATGGAAGCCTGTTTTTTGCAGGATATTCCGAATATGATATTTGACGGTATTAACGGACATACAGAGTGCATCCGAAATCTCCTCATATTTCATCCCCTGCGCCATTGTCCGGATCACATCCAGCTCCCGGTCCGTAAATTCATCACTTTTTGCCAGGCCGATGCGAAGGGCCGGTGTTTCTTCCGGCCATACGGATTCTCCGTTCAACGTTCTTCTGCAAATGTCGATCAAATCCACGGTGCCGTATTCCTTATACCAAAAGCTGTCACAGTTTGCAGCCTTTGCTTTTTGCAGGAAGGAATATTCCGGCATAGAGGTCATGATGATAATCTTTATTTCCGGATATTTTATTTTAATCCTCGCCGCCGCATCCAGTCCGGATTCGTCATCTGCGGTACATACATCCATCAGAATCAAATCAATTTTCCCCCTCATGCAGAGGATTTCTGCGTTAGCTGCATTCTCAATCGAGGCAAGCACCAGAAAATCCTGCTCCATTTCCAGTTGCCGTTCAAAGGCGGAACGGGAGATCCGTGAATCCTCAACAATTAAAATATGATACATATCACCCCTCCTTTGGCAGTGTAAGAATCAGCTTAACACCATTTTCACAGACAGTCTGCATCCTTGCCCCGTTCTGCTCCAGTCGCGTCCGAAGGGTTCCCAACCCTACCCCTTCCCGGATCCTTCTGGCATTTGACTGCCCATTGTCGCATATCGTCACCTGATAGCTACCCTGATCCTGCCGGATCCTTACATATAAATGGTCCGCACCGGCATGGCGCACCGCATTGGTCAGGGCTTCGCGGATGGCAGCGAACAGGAGCAGGCGAGGTTGCCGTTCCACCGGCTGCTTTCCGTCTAAAATTACTTTACAGCCAATCAGTTCCGCAACGTGGAGGATCTCTGCCTCCGCGGAAGAATCGTTTTTATTTTTTACGGCGGAGAGGTCACTCATGCTACTGATGGCATTCTCCCACTCCTCACAAAGCGCCTGTGCTTCCTGCTGGCTCAATACAAGGCCGCGGGCGTTTGCCTCCAAATAATTCTTCGTTGCGATCAGGCAGCGTCCAAAATTATCGTGAATTCGGATCTTGGCATGAAGACGCTCCTTTTCTTCGTTGGTTTTGGCAATATCCTTCAGCAGCGCCCTCTGCCGTTCATGATAGGCACGGGTACGCTGATTCATTTCATTCAGCTTCCGGCTATATTCGTAGAGCTGCGTAATATTTTCAGCGGTGTATTGATACATAGCAATGCCGCCAATTTCAAGCTCTGCCCGTTGGAATTGCCAGACGGTTTTGTCCTCCAGCTCAAAGATCGGTGGTATTTCTGCGTTGGAAAGGTAGTTCGTTTCCCCATCTTCCGCATAGGAAAACCACTCCAGTCTTACGCCGTTTTGAACAGGCTCCCTGCTGTTTAACCACTGCCAGGTCTGTTCGGCATTCAAAATGGTCTGTCCGGTCAGGGCATGACATACTCGATTCATCGTGGGATTTGCCAGAATAGTCATACCATTGGGATAGGCAAAGCATATCCCATCCGGATAGCTGTTGATGGCTTCTCGGATCAGACCTGCCATTTTGTGTTTCTTCAAAGTCTTTATCATGATCAACTCTCCCGGCCATGCTGCCTCAACCGATTACCTCGTTCTCATTTCCTCTTCCAGAGAAAACAGATAAGCACCGGGTTTTTCCTCAACAAAAAAACGATAGGGTAGCCCCGAATGCTCCGGAACCCTGCGAAATTTTCCGTCCCGGCCCTGAACCAGGTAGGAAACACGTATCGGATCTACCACGATGTCAAGCTTCCGAAGATCAAAATCTTCATGTTCAATCAGTATTTCCAGCTGATCGAAAGCGCAGATCCAGAATTCCGCAGAATGCAGAGCGTCTCCGTACCAAGTCAATTCGGAAATCGCTCCCAGCTGCCGAAGAGCAAACACCATGTCCTGAAAGCACAGGCGAATATCCTCTGCAGGAATACTCCCACATTCCTGCTCGATCAGACGCAGGTTGCAGCGGCGCTTGACATAGGTTCCGATCACAAACAGGATGCGGTAGAACTGCAGATTGTCCGTACACATCCGGCACTTCTTGGCAATTTCCCGCATCATCACCAGCTGAGAAGCCACTTCCTCGGAGAGCAGACTGTATATCTGGTTTTGTACCGTGACCTTCGTTTCCTCCGTTCTGACCCGGATCTCCTCCTGCAGCAACATCCCCTCATGCGACAGCTCGCTCTCTGCATTTTTCATCATAGAGATAACCTCCTGCAGCTGCCGGATGTCTTTCCGCCAGACAAAACAGGTGCCTCCGTTCTCATGCAGGATAAGCTCCTTGTCAGGGAAAACCAGCTTCTTCTCCTGTTTCAGCTGTTCAAACAGACTGCCGGTCAGGCTATCCGCATTCTGGGAACACAGAATTTGGCGGCCGTTTTCATCGGTGATCTGCATTCCTACGGTAGCATATTCAAAAATACCGGTATACTCCATATTAACCGGAACAAGGCTGGTTAAAATATAAAGTTCCCATGATAAAACTTCCAGATAATAGATTCCCGCAAAAAACTCAATGATTTCAGGAGTTCTATAGAACGAAGAAATCAGATATGGGATCATGTAAATGGCTAAGAGAGACACCTGCGCAAGGGGCAGGAATCTGCTGAGGGTATACTGTTTCGGGCTGATTTTGTTTCTCTGATAAATGACAATCGCTCTCATCAGGATCAACAGGACAGCCATCGCGCAGATCAAATACAGGCCAATACCCGGATGAAAAAAAATGTTGGGCTCTGTTTCCTCCGGCAAAATACGAAATACAAAATGGTGCTTTGCATCGGTGAGGAGCAAAGCGGTCAGAAAAAGTACAGGAAGGGAAATCCAATACCACTTTTTCGGCAGCTGATAGTTCTCACCCTGTCCCAGACCCAGCGATGCAAAAAAGCCCATAAGGAAAATAGGCAGGAGAGTAGCACTCACAAAGTACCCTGAGAGCCTTAGCAACGGAAGATTTTCCAGCAGGAAGGCATCCTGCACGAAACGAATCGTGAGGCCCATCCACATCAGCACCGCCTCACCAAGCAGAAATCGGTAAATGGTTCTTTGTGTCACTCGGGATCGAAGGGAAAGTACCCAGACAACGATCAAAAAAACATAGCCTGCGTAGACAATATAATGTCTAATTCGCAAATCCGGGATGTATTGCATACTGGCCTGACGATAAGCGGAAAGAAACAGCAGAATGAAAAATGCCAGCAGTTGAAAGACTATGGCCTTTTTTCTTTCCTTCATGCAATCCACCTCCCCATGTGGTCATATTGTTCATTATTTGTCATTTTCGTGGTACGATATGAGATCGAACCGGCCCGTAAAAACGCCATCAGGCCCTGCTGTAGCAAACCTGTCCTGTAACTTCAACCTGCATTCATCATATACGAACAATGGTCCTCCCATAGGAAGATAATTTCGAATGCTTTTATGTGTTTTCATTATATCAAAGAATGCAACAACATGCCCCACACAAAAGTGTAGTTTTTGCAGGATTCTGAAAAGGGGATCAGCCCGTAATATCAATGAAGAAATGCCAATATCTGGAACCCCATAAGCAATGGGTATTCTTGCATCTTCTCTTTGTTTTCTTGTATTAATGAGCGTAATAGTTTTAAAGGCATTGCCAGACTCCTGAATAAAGACTGCTCCACTATTTCAAAGGAGATTAAAAATCATAAGTGTATGTTTAACCTCGTAGAGCTTCCGGCATGCTGTCGGATTTTTTCTCGATTTCATGCATTATTACAGTCATAAAATTTCAATGGTGCTGCGGGACTGCTGTCCATCCAGTTCAAATCGGCATCAGTGTACGGAACTTCAGGGTCGATGGCGTAAAGATCGGCTCCAATCGCTTCGGATAGCTTCTCTGCAACCTTTGTGGTAACACCGCTGGCCGAGAAATATGCAACAAATTTTCTGCTCACGAGTATGTTCTCCCCTGAATTTATCGATCTGTACCAAACAAGTATTGCTCTGCATTACGGAAGCAGACCGCATCAGCATACTCTTGGTCGCAATTTTCGTAGATGTAATCAAGACCGCTCTTGACATTAGGGGCCTATGATTAATTCTATGTGCATCCGAGCCGATGAACATTACCATCTTGTCCTTCAAAAGCTGGCGCGCAAAATCTCTTCTAATAGCATTTTTTTCTTCTGACAAACTATAGGCGTTAATCTGAATTGGAAAGGGACCGGTCAAAAACCCCATTGAATACATTTACATATTCCGTTTAGCACATTTCTATTTGCTCGAAAACATTATATTCAATTCTCCCATATGGCACAAAGCTGTGATGCCAGGAATTCAGGACAGCACCGCACAAATGATGGAATTCTCTGAAAGTACGCGATGTGCATCTAAATAACTCTGAAAAAGTAATTCTCTATGGTAAGGGGAGGAAATTACGTGAAGTACCGATATTACCAAATACCGCACTTCATTTACAACAGTATCTTGCGGAACACAAGCTGCATCCCCGGAAAAGCTGGACAGGCATCTATTTGTCAACCGACAGGAAAATCCACTCACCCGTGCAGGAGCGGCCTATATTTTGGATAAGTATGTGAAGATGGCTGAACTGGACACCCATATGTCTTCCCATTTATTGAGGCACACAAAAGCCATGCACTTGCTTGAAGCAGGTATTAACATCTTTTACATAAAGGATCTCCTTGGGCATGAAGATATTTCCACTGCGGAAATTTATGCCAAGGCCAGCATTGAAACTCAGCGGCGTGCGCTGGAAAAGCATTTTTTGGTCATGCCCCCGGCAACTCCATCTTGGGTAACAAACACCGATACCCTGGAATGGCTGAAATCTCTTGGCAAGTAATTTTTATGTAAAGAAAAAGCAGGGAAACTCCTTGAAAACCAAGTGGGTTTGCCCTGCTTCTTTGCATAATATCTTTCTTTACATAAGGAATTTTATGCCCTTAAGGACATAAGATGCCGTAGCCCAAGATTTCGTAGTATCCCACAGGATACTGCCTCTGCCGGCAGCTATCGCCGGAATTTCCCTCCACGGTATGGTCATGCGGACGGTGTCAATGTCGTAGATGTCATCGAAGATTTCCAGGGCACCCAGGGCATACAGCATCATCTGGGGATTTGCCACGGCGCTGACCTCGACGCCTTTGCCGTGTTTGTAATCGCAGATGTTCATCACATCGTCAGCGATTACGATGCAGTCTGCGGTTCCGAAGCCGTCCTGAACCCAACGAGAAAAGTTCACCCGCTGTTCAATCATGACCACAGGATCGGTGCAGGTCTGTTTTGCGGCTTCCAGAAGTTCTACCACATAGGCGGCATACCCGGCAGCGCATTCTTCCATCTCCTCGTTGTACCAGGAGAGGTTTTCAATGGGATCTTCTGTAGGCATCCCCAGAGCCTGCTTCAAACGGAACTCGCAGAGGGTGTGGGCATCGGTGCCCTCGGCGGCATAATCGCTGCCTTTGTCCTCATAGGCTTCACACAGCCTTGCGGAGGGCGGGCAGTTCAGCCACCTTTCGGATGAGGATGCGGACAGGATAGCGTGTCCTTTAGGTGGCATCTGTCAGCACCTCCGCATCCGCAAGCAAGGCTTTGTAGTTGGTGGGGTCAATGCCGGACAGTTTGGATGCGCCGTACTTCTGGAGCAGAGCGCGGATCTCGGCGGTGTGACCCTGGCGGGACTTGTCCGCGAGAACGGCTCTGACCTGCTCCAGGGTCGGTGCGGGTTCGGCAGGGATGGCAGCGTCATGGGAGTTATCGGCTGATTCGGTGCCGAACATTTCTGCCAGGGTATCTGCCACATCGTTAATCGTAGCGGCGGCGCTGCGCAGGTCCCTGATTGCCATATCCAGTTCGCTGATTTTGCCCATTGACGGTGCCTCCTTCCGTAATTTGCTTCTGCTTGATGGCGCGGTTGATACTCTTTGCCAGATTTGCGGATACGATGACGAAATCCAAAAGGATCTCAACCAGTTCCTCTTCCGGCGTCATCACGGTGTTTTCGGACTCGTACATTCTTTTTCACCTCCCGGAAGGAGCGATGTCGTTTTGCTCTTTCCATAGCCCAACGGACATCAGAAATGTGTTTCGGCGAAAAATCTTAAATATTTTTAGAAAAATTCCGGGAACTCTTTTTCCAACAGTTGACGCGCTTTTTTCAGACGGTACGCGAAGGTTTTGCGAGGGGTACCGATACGATCAGCGATATCATCCTCACTCACCCCCAGCTGGCGCAATCTTCCGATCTCAATGGCCTGGGGCATTATTTTATCGAGCCGGGTAAGTACGCGATTGAGATCGATGCTGCTTTCCACATAGTCCTCCAAGGATGGTTCCTGCAGATCCGGCATCGTTTTCTGGAGATGATCGAGCCAGTTCATTTCTTTTCCTTCTTCATCAGTAAGACCGCAGTCCAGAGAACTGATATCTCCGGGGGTGTGGTACGGACAGGTGTAGCAGTCCATGTCGCACATTAACTGCTTGGAGGGCAGACATATGCATCTGCCGTGGCGTTGCTGCTTTCTGCGGAAATTGTCAATTTCTCGGTAGTAGTCATCGAACTGCTGCTTGGTGCAGGTGATCCTCTGCTTGGTGGAACGAAGATAGATGGAATACTGGTTGTCTTGGTTTGTCATTAAAAAAGTCCTCCGATTTTCGATTTCTCGAAACGGAGGAACTCTGGCGCAGCTGCAAAAAGGAACGATGAAAGAACCGCAGTCCGTCTGGATTTCTCCGTTTCGGATTGCAGCAAACCCGCTCAAAAGGCAGCTGTTGTATTCAATTGTCCGCCAGATACCGTTGAGCCATCAGTGATCAGGTGATGCGTTATCTGGTGGTGAGCAGTTTAATGTCTTGCTCAGGACAGAATTTGGCGGGTTGATTATTATCAGTCACCGCCGACCAAGGAGCTTACTTCTTCTTGGTCTGTGATAAAGCGCTTCCAGCAACGGATTTAGCCTTTGCGCTGTAGCGGTTGTCCCTCAAAATCTTGCTTGCCTTGGAAGCAACAGCTTTTGAGGTCTGCTTCGTGTTCTTAGCCATAATTTTCACCTCCTTACAGCCGACTTACGAAAGAACAAGTTTGCGATTGCGACTACAAATTTGCGAACGCAGAAAGAAAATTAGCGAAAAGGGTAGATAAGTTCACAAATAAATGCTATAATGAAACATGAAATTACATACGCTGCGCTTGCCCTGTCGAAGAAGCTGGTTTTGTGTCAGCTTCTGACATTATTATAGGAAATCGGGGTGGTAGTCACGGGCAGGCTCGGACAGGCTTCGGTAGGCTTCGATAAAGAAAGGGACACCATATGAATTTCAAGGAATTTGTGGAGTTGACGCGTCCGGTCATCGGCGGTAAAGGTGGCATTCAAAAATACGTCCGTAGTCTATTTGATGCCATACTGAGCGATGAAGGCAGAGACATCCTTGACGATTACAGCGACAGTTCATTTAAGGCTTACGGCAACGGCAATATGCAGATCACGGAGATAGCAAAGGCGATGAGTCCCCACCTTGACCAAGTGGAGTTCGCTTCATTTATATACCAAGCCGGAGAGTCAGCCCAATTGGAGCTGTGCGAAAGGTTCAAGCCCTATTTGCCGGGAATTAACGCCCGTAATGTTGGCGAAGAGATTGCAAATCTGTTTGCAGGCATTATCTGGGAAGCTGCCGGCACAAAGAGAAAAAGCCCAGCATCGTCCGAGGATGATGCCGAGCCAATAGAGGCGGAGGTCGTGGATGACGAAGAGCCATCAGGTGCCGCCCAAGACGATAGAATAATGACCGTTATTCAACAGCAGATCAATGTCATCCAAAATGGAGAAAAGAACTTCAACCTGACGAACAACGGTACGATGAATTTTAACTTTTGAGGCGATACACTATGAGCAACGATCTGACAATTAAGCAGACTGACCTGCCGGGTCCCACTACCTTACAACAGACCGGCACAAACAACGTCGCTGTTGCTAATCAGCCGGGTGCTACGGTCAACTTCACATACAATATCAACTACCCTCAAATGGCGGATTCATCGGCAGAGATGATGATTGCCATCCAGTCCTTCAGCAAGGAGTACTATCAGCTGATTGTCACCTGCGATGAGGATGTTTTCAAAGACGGTGTGGTATCTGTAATTGCGAACCGTGCTTTGACCAAATATAATGTTCCGCCAGAGATATATGAAAGATGCTCTACCCTCACCGATGAGGGAATTGAGGAATTGAAGCGCTTCCCGGCAATTATCTGCCAAGAAAACACCGAGATGAAAGGCGTAACATCCCCAACCCAATACTGTATGTTTTGCTACATTCAGAAGGTAATGAAGGTCGGGAAAAACATTAAAATAGCATTTAAGCCAATTGCTCCGATACAGCAGATTAGGCTGTGCGATAAGCGGAATGCCATGTTCTTCGGATTGAATATGGACTGTGCAATTACGGATCTTAACCATAGCGCCTGGTCCGTTCGTAAGGTGAATGTATTTGAGGCATTTAAGGAAGCTGGAATCCCCGGTATACCAATGCCCGTATAAGGAGGTGTCTTTATGGCTGGAAAAATCAAATCAGAGATAATTCGCATCGATTTGACGGACGCAAGCTATAAGGACAGCCCGGCCTATATCGAGCCGACCTATGTAAATTTTTTCTTCGGAAACAACGGTGCGGGTAAATCCACGATTGCCAAAGCTATTAAAAATGGTGCAGGCGTAACCTATGCTCCCGGACGAACAGCGGCTGATTATTTACCGTTGGTGTATAACCAAGATTTTATTGATGAGAACTTCCGCAGCTACCGCAATATGAAAGGTGTGTTTACCCTTAATGCGAAGAATGCAGAAATTCAGAAACAGATTGATGAGATCACTGAAGAACGCACCCGTGTAAAGAAACTGCTGACTGAGGCAACCGATAAGCGCAGAAATACTGCGACAGAAAAGGACAAACTTCACAGGGACTTCCTTAAGGAGTGTTGGGAACGTGGCAGAACGATCCGCGAAGAATTCCCGGGTACAATGGATAAGAAAGGAAAATCCGATCCGTTTGTCCGGGAAATTCTAAAACACGCTCCTGCTGATATAGATATTGAAAAACTACGCCGCCTTTATGAATCCGCATATTCCGAAACAGCAAAACGCTATCAGAGATTTAATACCATTGCAGATCCAACGGTCATGGATACAGTGGACGGACGCGATATTCTGGGTAAGCCCATTGTAAATAGCGCGGATACAGAACTTGCTGGTTTCTTGCGTGAAATCGGCGCAACAGAATGGATGCGGCAGGGTCACGATGCGTATTCTCACAATGCTAACGGAAGATGTCCATATTGCGGCGGCGAATTGCCCGCAGATTTTGAGCAGACCTTTATTGCCAGCTTTGATAACAGATACCAGGACAATCTGCGTCTTTTGGGCGAATTCTTGGTTCGATATAAAAAGACTGCCAATGATTTATTTCTTCCTTTGCAGTCAACACCGAGTGAACTGTACCCGCAGATTGATAATAAGCCGTATAGCGACAAATTGGCTGTCCTCAAGGCGGCTATTCAAGCCAACATCGAAACAATAAAGGCCAAGACCGAGAACCCAGCTTCTACGGTTACTCTTGCAGACATTCGCCCTATTCTTGAGGAATTGTCTACTATCATCAACGAATTTAATGTATTGATTGATGCAAATAACGCGATTGTAGCGGCAGGCCCCACCAAGCGAACCGAATGCACTGATGCCGTATTCAGCCTGCTTGCCTTCATGCTAAAGGATGTAATCGCAACCTACAGAAAAAATGATGGCAATATGCAGGCTGAACTGGATGCCCTCGATGCGGAGATCAAGACGCACGACGCTACTCTGGATGGAATCAAGGCTCGGCTCAAGACTCTCCGAGGGAAAACCGTGGAAACTGATACTGCCAAGGACAGCATCAATCTCATGTTGCGTGATTCAGGTATGCGGGGCTTCAGCCTCGAACCAAAGGCCGGAGTAGACAATGTATATGAAGTGCGCCGTCCCGATGGTACCATAGCCGATAATTTGAGCGAGGGCGAAAAGAATTTCATTGCGTTTCTGTATTTCTACCATCTGGTACACGGCAGCGACTCTGCTGACGGAGAAACCAGGGAGAAAATCGTTGTCATCGATGACCCTGTTTCCAGCATGGACAGCGGTTCGCTGTTCATCGTAAGCACTCTTGTGCGGCAGATGATTGAGATTTGCAGAAACAATGCGGATAACCGGAATCGAACAGCTGAAGGTAACTTCATCAAGCAGATTTTCATCCTAACCCATAACGCATATTTCCACAGAGAAGTTTCCTACAGTTATGTGGCGAAGTATGATTACGCATCGTTCTATCTGATCCGTAAGATCGGCACAAAATCTACCATTAGACTGTGCGATGATGTTAATCCGAATGCACCGACAGAACGGATAAATGTAAATCCTGTCAAGAATTCTTATGCCGCCCTCTGGGATGAGTATAAAGAAATAAAGTCGGCTGTCCCGCTGATGAATGTCATTCGTCGCATTCTTGAGTATTACTTCCTCCAGCTATGTGGATATGAAGGTTCACAGCTACGCCGAGTAATTTTAGTCCAGGGCAAAGCAGAAGGGCGATTTAAGGATGCCGATGGAAATGATGATGAAGAAAAGTTTCAGTTGGCGTCTGCTATGCTCTCGTACATTAATGCAAGTTCTATCGGCATGAGTGATGGCATGGATTTTGTCGAGGATTGTCTAAATGCTGAAGAATGCCGGAGAATTTTTGAAATGATATTTGATGCTATGGAACAGAAGCAGCACTATGACATGATGATGGGAAATCAGTAAAGGAGAAATAAAAATGCGTATCAGCTACAATAAGTTGTGGAAGATGCTTATCGATAAAAATATGAAGAAAAGCGACCTAAAAGAGAAAGCTGGTATCAGTTCAGCATCCATCGCCAAACTCGGCAAGGGCGACAATATCACAACGGATGTTCTGATTAGGATATGTGAGTCCTTGGACTGCCGTTTGGAAGATATTATGGAGACGGTAGATGACTAAGCCCCATTTATGGGACAGCCATTATGTTTTAATAAGAATGGGTTGATGGATATGTTGGCCCACACGAGGAAAGAGGTGATGTCGCACAATGGCAAAACAAGTGAAATCCAAGCAGCGTGTAGCTGATCACGGTGAGGTGTTTACAGCCGAGCGTGAAGTAGAAGCGATGTGCGACTTGGTAAAACAAGAAACGGAACGAATCGACAGCCGGTTTTTGGAGCCAGCCTGCGGGGATGGGAATTTTTTGTCCGTCATCCTGCAGCGAAAGCTGACAATCGTGACTAAAAAATATAAACGCAGTGCTTACGATTGGGAGCGCAACTCTTTGCTGGCTCTTGGCAGTGTATATGGCGTGGACATCATGCTGGATAACGTTCTCGCCTGCCAGGGTCGTCTGTTTGAGATCTGGAATAAGGAATACAAAAAGGTCTGCAAAAAAGAGTGCAATGACGAGACGCGGGAGGCGGCTCGATTTATCCTCCGTTTGAACATTGTCTGTGGAAATGCATTAACTTTGCTGTGCTGCGATGACAATGGCCAAGAGTTAAATGTTCCTATTATCTTCTCTGAATGGACGTTCCCATTCAATGATGCCCGGATGCAGCGCAAGGACTATACTTTCGCCGAGCTTTTGGCAGAAGAGGAACCGACCGGCAAGAAGAAAAAGACAGCGGATGAGGACTTCGTTCAGGGAACACTCTTCGATATGGAGCCGGAGCAGCCGGATGACGAAGGAAAATTTCTTCAGCAATATATAGCGCATTATCGGCACATTCAAGACGATGACACTCGATGGAGAGAAGCATATCTCCACATACACCCGACAAAGGAGGACAAGAGTAATGGCTGATGGTCTTTTTGATAATGTATATAATCCGGACGTGCTTTCCTGTCTGGCAAATCTCTCCAACGACGAGGTATTTACTCCGCCAGATGTCGTAAATCAGATGCTGGATATGCTCCCGCAGGAGCTGTTTAGCAACCCTGATACCACATTTTTGGACCCTTGCTGCAAAACGGGCGTGTTCCTGCGGGAAATTGCCAAGAGACTGATTGTCGGTCTTGAGTCGCAGTTCCCAGATTTGCAGGAGCGTTTGGATCATATTTTCCACCATCAGCTGTACGGCATTGCTATTACAGAATTAACAAGCCTTTTGTCGCGGCGCGGTGTATATTGCTCTAAGTATCCCAATAGTGAATTTTCGGTCACGCTATTCGATGATGCACAAGGCAATATTCGATTTAAGCGAATTAAGCATACTTGGCAGAACGGCAACTGTGTATTTTGCGGAGCTAACCAAAAAGAGTATGGTAGCCGTGAGCGTGAAGCTGAATTGGAAACTCATGCATATGAGATTATCCACACAAGAAAGCCCGAGGTGATATTTGATATGAAATTCGACGTGATTATCGGCAACCCGCCCTATCAATTAAGCGATGGTGGCGCACAGGCAAGTGCAAAGCCGATTTATCATCTCTTCGTAGCACAGGCAAAGAAACTGAAACCGCGCTATCTGTCTATGATTATTCCTTCGCGATGGATGACAGGCGGAAAAGGCTTGGATGATTTCCGACGCGAGATGATTAACGATAAGCAAATTGTTACATTGCACGATTTCCTTGATGCATCGGATTGCTTCTCTGGCGTTGAAATCAAGGGTGGAGTCTGTTATTTCCTGTGGGAAAAGGGAGCAAGTAGACCGTGTGATGTTTACACTCACGGACCGGATCGTGTTCTTGAGTCTACTCGTTTCTTGGCTGAGGATGGTGAGGATATTTTCATCCGTGACCATCGTCTGATCGAAATCAAGAACAAAGTAGCTGCCGTAAGTCGTTCCAGTTTTTCGTCTATTGTATCTGCCGCCAAACAGTATGGTCTCAGAAATGACTTCTTCAGAGATACATATAAGTACAAATTGCCTGCGGTTAGTTCTTCTCCGATTGCTGGTGGCTATTCGATTTTTGGCTTAGAGAACCTTAAGCGTGTTTATAAGTATATCCCCAAGGATTACCCTCTTCCCAAAAAAGATGGTTTGGATAAGTACAAGGTGTTCATATCAGAAAGCTATGGAAGCGGTCAGATGGGTGATACCCCTCCTAATCCTGTTGTTGCTGGACCCGGAGTATGCTGTACCGAAACCTTCCTTCAAGTTGGCCCGTTTGAAACACGCAAAGAAGCAGAAAACTGCTTGGCATATATTCAGACAAAATTGTTCCGGCTTTTGGTTGGTATGCGCAAGATGACTCAGCACGCCACTCAGTCTGTTTATGCGTATGTTCCGCTTGTTGATTTTACGGAGGAGTGGAATGATGAAAAACTGTATGCAAAATACGGTATTTCTGCGGAAGAAATTGAATTCATCAATTCCGTTATCGAGGACTTAGGGGGTGACAGCAGTGGCAATTGACTTCTTTGTGCAGCGACCTGCTGTTACACCAACCATTTATGTATATAACCTTCCTCAAGTGACCACGCATAAGGGCTATGTGAAAGTCGGCTACACCGACCGTGATGTAGAAACCCGCATCAACGAGCAAATGCACACCAGCGGTCTGAAGGCGAATATCTTGTACACGGAATCCGCCATGTGTTCCGATGGCTCAATCTTTACGGATAAGGATGTCCACCGCATTCTCCGCCGCAAGGGATTTCGTCAGATGAACGAGGGCAGCGACCGCAACGAATGGTTTAACTGCTCTGTGGCGGATGTCAAGGCCGCAATTGTAGAACTGAAAACCGGCATCGTCACCGACGCCAGCCGTACCGCCACCTTCAAAATGCGCCCGGAACAGTACCAAGCGGTTAAGCGCACGATGGAGTATTATGCTTATGCTGCGAAAGAGGACCCCGGCAGACCGCCGAAATTTCTCTGGAATGCAAAGATGCGTTTCGGAAAAACCTTTGCCTCCTATCAGCTTGCAAAGAAGATGGGCTTCAAGCGCATCCTCGTGCTGACCTTCAAACCGGCAGTGGAATCTGCATGGCGTGAAGACCTTATGACCCATGTGGATTTTGATGGCTGGCAGTTTATCTCCAATAAGGATGCTGCCGGTAACCATGTGAACATCGACCGGGAATATGCCCGCGCGGATAAATCGAAACCTATCGTCGTTTTCGGTTCGTTCCAGGATTTGCTGGGTACCAACGAATCTGGCGGCATTAAGGCGAAAAATGAGTTCATTCACACCGACAACTGGGACTTGGTCATCTTTGATGAATACCACTTCGGCGCATGGCGCGAAAATGCGAAGAAGTTGTTTGAAAACCCGGACGATGAAGAAGCAGCCGATTTCGATGCGGAGAAGTACCAGTTGGAGGAAGCGGGCAACGCCTACAACGAAACATTCCTGCCGATAACCACAGGTCACTATTTGTTCCTGTCTGGTACTCCTTTCCGTGCTATTAACAGCGGTGAGTTTATCGAGGATCAGATTTACAACTGGACCTATTCTGATGAACAGCGTGCCAAGGAAGAATGGAAAGATTCAAACAACCCCTATGCGGCATTGCCTCGCATGGTTATGCTTACATACCGCATCCCGGACAGCATTCGCCAAATTGCTATGCAGGGTGAATTTAACGAGTTCGACCTCAATGTATTCTTCTCCGCAAAGGGCAAGGGTGATGAAGCTAAATTTGTGTACGAAAATGAGGTCCAGAAGTGGCTTGACCTGATTCGTGGCTCTTATTTACCGTCCAATATTGACGATATGAAGTTGGGCCAGGACAAGCGTCCCCCTATGCCGTATTCTGATACCCGTTTGCTGAATGTATTGTCCCACACTCTGTGGTTTCTGCCGAATGTCGCATCCTGCCAAGCTATGTATAACCTCATGATGCAGAAGCAGAACGCCTGGTTCAATCAGCGATATGAAATTGTCGTTTGCGCAGGTGCCAAGGCTGGCATCGGTCTGGATGCTCTGACTCCGGTGCGTAATGCGATGGGAGACCCTTTGAAAACGCAGACCATCACTCTTTCCTGTGGAAAGCTGACCACCGGCGTCACTGTGAAGCCATGGACCGGTGTGTTCATGCTGCGCAATTTGAAGAGCCCGGAGACATACTTCCAGACGGCATTCCGTGTCCAGTCCCCATGGGTTGTTAGCGATGAAACTGGCAGCCCGGTTATTATGAAGCAGGAGTGCTATGTCTTTGACTTTGCGCTGGACCGTGCGCTCCGTCAGATTTCAGACTATAGCTGCCGCCTGGATGTGAATGAGGCGAATCCTGAAAAGAAGGTAGCTGAGTTCATCAACTTCCTGCCCGTCCTCGCCTATGATGGCAGCACGATGCGCCAGATCAGTGCTCAGGATGTTCTGGACATCGCCATGGCCGGTACATCTGCCACTCTGCTGGCTAAGAGATGGGAGTCCGCATTGCTCGTCAATGTGGATAACGAGACCCTGGCCCGCCTGATGTCCAGTAAAGAAGCAATGGATGCGCTGATGAGCATCGAGGGCTTCCGTTCCCTGAACCAGGATATTCAGACTATTATCAACAAGTCCGAAGCCGTCAAGAAGGCCAAGAAGGAAGGCGGCGAAAAGACCCCGAAGGAGAAGAAGGAACTCTCCGACGAGGAAAAAGAATACAAGTCTATGCGTAAGAAAATCCAGGAGAAGCTTATCAAGTTTGCTACTCGTGTTCCGGTATTCATGTATTTGACTGACTATCGTGAGCGTTCTCTGAAGGATGTCATTACACAGTTGGAGCCTGGTCTTTTCAAAAAGGTCACCGGCCTCGATGTCAAGGACTTCGAATTGCTCTGCTCTTTGGGCGTTTTCAATGCCAACCTCATGAACGACGCTATTTTCAAATTCAAGCGCTATGAGGACTCCAGCTTGACCTATACCGGTATCGACAAACATGAGGGCAAAGATATTGGTGGATGGGATACTGTTATCAAACGCGCCGAGTACGATCAGCTCTTCTATAATCAGCAGGCAACGATGGAAGCCCCGGCAATTATTGAAGTGCCGCAGCTTGAAGATATTCCTGTCCCTGCGAAAAAGCCTACGATCACCAGCACTCCTGTTCATACATCTACCGTTGCGCCTGCTCAGATGAAGCCGACACCCTCTGTTACCACGCAGTACGGTGTCAAGCCTGCTGTTTCTGCTACCGCTAAACCGGCTGCAAAGCAAGAGGAGTTTGTCGCGCCCGATGTTAAGGATGGCTCCATTGTTCTGCATAAGGCCTTTGGAGAAGGTACGGTCACCAAGATTGATAAAGCACAAAAGCACATCCGTGTTACCTTTGGTATTGGCGAAAAGACATTCATCTTCCCGGATGCCTTCAAGCAGGGCTTCCTGAAAATGAAGGGAGAGTAATCCATGCCGGAAATATTCAGTAATACAACGCTGACGGTCAATCAGCTTATAGAAAAGATCGACACAGGCGAACTCGGACTGCCGGAATTACAGCGCCCCTTCATCTGGAAAGATTCAAAGGTGCGTGACTTATTCGATTCCATGATGAGAGGCTACCCTATTGGCTACCTTATGCTGTGGGAGTGTCCCTCTCTTGATAAGAAAAAATCCATCGGTGTCGATGCCCATAGCTACGACACTCCCAAGGAAGTCATCATTGACGGTCAGCAGCGTTTGACTTCGCTCTATGCCGTTATGAAGGGCAAGAAGGTTATCAACTCAAAGTTCGATGAAAAGAGTATTGTTATCTCCTATTGCCCGCTGCAAAACAAGTTTGAGGTTGGTTACCAAGCCACGAAGAACGACCCAGAATGGATTTATAGCATTAGTGACCTGTTCACCTCCACGAACACCTTTAAGTTCATCGGTGATTTCATCAAGAGACTGGGTGACTATAGATCCACCAAAGGGTCCGAGCTTACAGATGAAGAACAGGGCTTAATTGCGGATCGCATCAACAGTGTGGTCAATCTGAAAAGCCACACGCTTCCTGTGTTCGACATCAAGTCCACCGCAGAGGAAGAGGATGTCTCTGAAATTTTCGTCCGTGTAAACTCTGGTGGTGTTTCTCTGAAACAGAACGACTTCATCCTCACCTTGTTGTCCTTGTATTGGGATGATGGACGTCGTGAGATTGAGCAATTCAGCAAGGATTCCACCGCTCCGGCAAAAGGTAAAACGACCTCTTACAATCAGCTGACCACCGTGTCAGCGCAGGATGTCATCCGCGTTGTTATGGCATATGCATTTGACAGAGCCCGTTTGAAGTATGGCTATAAACTGCTCCGAGGTGCCGACTTTGATAAAAAGGGTGCCGTGGATGATAATCTTCGTGTTCAGCGTTTCAATACTCTCAAGGAGAAACTACCGGATGTCCTCGATGTACACAGCTGGCATGAGTTTATCAAAGCCATCATGAACGCAGGATATTTGTCCGGGGATTTGATTCTGTCTGGCAATGCAATATTCTACACCTATGCCTTGTATTTGATTGCGAAGCACCGCTTCAATGCATCGTATAATGAGAATATGCACCTTACCTCGCTGTGGTTCTTCTATTCTATTTCAAAGACGGACGCATTGTTCCTCATCACTGGGAATCTACCATGCGGAAAGACTGCTGGACGGACGAACGCAGAGCAGCAAAAGGCCGGTATGTTCAGGATCACCAGCTTGGCCCCAACAGTTCCTGCTTTACCAGCCGAATCCGCTGTGACCAGTGTGGCGAAAACTATCGCAGGCAGCGCTCCAGGCACAAGGATGGAAGCTATGACGCAGTATGGCGGTGCGCGTCCTCTGGAAAATGCTCCAGTCCCAGCATAAAGGAAGAAACGCTGATGAAGTTGTGTGCGGAAGCTATGGGGTTCAATGAATTTGATGAGACGGCTTTCCGTGAGCAGATTGTCTGCATCCACATTACCGCACCGTTTCAGCTTTCCATCCATTTTCTTGATGGTCACACCATTGAAGCCGAATGGGAAAATAAGCGGAAAATCTTTTTCAGCTTCAGAATACTGGATAGCAGGCTTTTCTTCAAATGTGCGATTTGCTTTTTCAGTCTGTCTTTGCAATGTGAGTGCTGTTCTGGAAATGGTGGACAAGCACATCTGTCCAATGTCACCGGTTGCCGAGCCAAGGGCATTGAGGGTGTTCGGTGTATTAAAATCTACAACATCGCGGAAATCATCATCCGTAAAATAATTTGCCGGGTCAATACCGCAGCGCACCAACAACATAAAACCAATGCTGTTTTCCAATGTCCTGCGGTACTCCACCTCAATGTTCAGATCGTCCAATTCCTCCAGGAAGCTGCTTTCCTTATAATATTTCAGCTCTGCGAGGTAGTCCTGCATATTGTCCTCTACGGCATTTTGGGCCGCTGAAAGCAGTGCCGAAGCAAGGTCAGCCTGATCCTCCAGTTCTCCAAAACTGTTTTCCAGAGATTCTATCACCGTGGGTTCATACTCCGGGCGCATCGTCCAGATCGGTACGGGACGTGCAAATCGACTTTCGTGAGTATCTGAAATGTCGAAATAATATTTCAGCCGGGAACGTCCTACGGACTCACCATCAAAAACGGCAATGCCTGTCGCGCCTCGATTGACCCAGCGGCCAAAGCGCCTGTTCCAACCGTTCCTCCCTTCAATCGGTAAAACGGCGGTTGCATCCGGGCGCTGTGCATATGGAACAGCCTTGATTTCATCGCCATGCTTGAAAAAGCGCTCCGGGAATTTGAACTGTGCCTCATACTTCTGCGCTAATTCCTTGGGCAAACTAAGAAACTTCTCGCTCTCCGCAGGCGCATAACAAACAAAGAACGGACCGAAGATAATGTCTGCCATCTCCCGGTCCTTTGTGCCTTCTGGCTCACAATAAATCGCTCGGTTCGGAGACATACCATTCATCTTGCTTTCCTCATTACAGATGATTGCGACCTCGTCCTCATATGGCATAAATTCCTCAATATCGCCTTTGACAGTATCCTGCATGGCTTCAAGAGAATCTTCAATCTCAATCATCCTTGGATATTTACCTGGTTCAACAAACAGAACACTAATTTTTTCTGCATTCTGCCCATTGATGCGTTCACTGATACCGCACTCCTCCGGGTGGAAAGTAACCTGTTTGAAACCGACGCTGTCGCAGAAATAAAATCCAGATGGTACTGCATCGCTTTCATAAACCTCCACTACATCAGAAACAGAAAGGGATCGTCCTTCGTAATCTGCTGGACGGTGAATATTCAGCAGCGTATAAACTTCTTCCAGATTGCTGCAATCTACTTCTTTGTCATATACCTTGTCATAGATTTTGCAGTCTATCTCTGAACTTCCCTGAAACAGCTCCAACCGATCATATGCCATGAACATCATTCGGTTTTCATCTTTATCCGAATTGATTTGATATACTCTGATTTTCATCTTGCTTCAACACTCCTTCCTTGATATGTAAATGGGGCGACATATTTCAGCCGCCCCAGGTCATTACTTTCTTTTAGACCTGATCTTCAAAAAGACCAGCGCCGCCAGAATGAACACGACCAGCCCAATGGCAATACCGGTTTTCGTATCCATTATTCAGCATCCTCCTTTTTCTTCTTATTTTTGATTCCGAACACACCGCAGGTAACAGCACCCACGGCGGCAACGCCCATCAGTGCGATCCAGAGAGTAGGATTGCTGTCATCACCGGTTTTCGGAGTGTCCCGCAGCTCATTGTGCATTTCCACCTTGGTTACAGCTCCTTCAAAAACCGTGGCCGTCTTATCTGCAGGAAGTACATAGTTCTGAGATACACTGTCCGAAACTTCGCTGACAGTGTAGTCACCAATGCGAAGGTCCTCTATGAGAATTTCGCCGTTCTTATCGGTGGTAAATACCTGCTCATAACCGTTGGCACCGGTCACACGGAACGAGAAACCTTCTACCTTTCCGTCCGAAGATGTCTTGATAATTTTCAGACTGCCCACCTGTGCTGCATTGATAAAGCCTTTACCGGCTTCATTTTCTACCGTTACAGTCTTTCCATGTTCGGTGATCTCGAAATAGTAAGCATTGCTGTCCAGATAGAAGCCTTCCGGAGATTTGGCTTCTTTCACCAGATAACCGCCATAGGTCAGCTCACTCATTTCATAAACACCCATGCTGACTTCCACGAGCGTACCCAGCTTTTCATCTTCGGCATCCAGTTCCTTGTTTCCATTGCTATCACGATAGATTTCAAATTCTGCGCCGGTCAGCTTGTTGTCCGGGTAGTCCTTATCCACCTTGGTAAGCTGTACGGTGCCACGGATAAGCGTGTTTTCCAGTTCCACCTCAATGACAGAACCGTCTGCTTCAATGCTTACCGGATAACTCTTGTCGGAAAGGACATAACCTGTCGGAGCTTTGATTTCATGGACGATCCAGTTGCCGAGAGGAATCTGAACAAAAGAAAAACTGCCGTCCTCTGCGGAGGTGGCAGTCATAATCGCGGTATCGGTTGTAAATTCTTCGGTATCAGCCGCGAACAGACCAATCAGCGCACCACTCAGGGCGTTACCGCTGTCATCCTTTTTCATTCCTCGAACTTCACCGTAAATCAGGTCATTTTCAATGGCAGCTCCATCATTGGCACTGATCTCAACAAGAGCCGTATCCTGTCCCGCATATTCAAATACAACCGGGTACTCCGCGTCAGAGAGAATGTAGTGGTTGTACGTGGCGATTTCTTTCAGATAGTAATTTCCGAAAGGCAGATCTGTCTTGCAAATGGCATGACCATTTTCGTTCACAGAAAGAATCTCCAGCATACCGCCAGACGGGATAACGGAACCATCAGCTGCTGTCAGCGCCTCGCTGGCATACAGACCGAAAGTAACAGCGGTGATCTCCCCATTCATGCCAATGCTGAATTTTTCATTCTGCTCCATGACCTTATCCAGAGAAATCGCTGCCTTCTGCCGTTCGTTATAGAAGCTGGCAGATGTTTCGGTGATTTCAATCTCCTGTCCGGCATAGACAAGCTCTGCGGTATACACCGCCGATTTTCAGCTTGGGATTGATCTGCCGCTTGACCTGCTGTACTGTGCCGACCAGCTCGGTCATGTCCTCAGCCGCCAGATAATCCGCCTGGACGGGGATAAGCACATAGTCAGAAGCTGCCAGGGCATTGATGACCAGCATACCGAGAGAGGGACGGCAATCCAGAAGCACATAATCATAATCCTTCTTTACACTGTCCACATACTGCCGCAATACCGTTTCACGGCTCATGACATTCACAAGCCCAACTTCCACTGCCGACAGTACACGGTTTCCCGGCACAAAGTCAAAACCCTCATGGTGGTGCATGATTTCTGTGTGTTCATCAATTTCTTTTCCCAACACAACTTCATTCATGACATCACCAAGAGTATGTGGTAGGTCATGAGGCTTCCGCTGCCCCAACATCTTGGTCAAATCGCCCTGCGGGTCAACATCAACCAGCAGGACTTTCTTGCCGCCCTGGGCCAATCCAGCGCCGATACAGTACACACTGGTGCTTTTCCCGACGCCGCCCTTTTGATTTGCTACGGAGATTACTTTCGTTTTCGCCATAATGGGTTCCTCCTTTCCTTTATTTAGCCGTGAGCGTCACAGGGTTCCCGAAAAGTCATCTGACTTTTTGGGAAAAGGAGCCGCAGCAGAGTGAATGAGCTTTCGTGGTTTACACGGAAGCGAATGATACGGCGCTTGCGGTGACGCGACGGCTATGTATGGGCATAAAAAAAGCCGCTTACTCTTAGATAAAGAATAAGCGGTCTATATGTAATACTCTATATTCAGTTTTTCATAGGATTTCCGATACTTTCAGAATCAGCTCGTCCACACAATCGGTAAATCGTCCTTGCTGCTGTAATTTGTTCTTGAAGCGAATCAGGCTTTGCAGCACAAGTCTGGCTTCTTCACAACTCAGATAAAGGTAACGTCTTTTCATTCTCATCATCGTTTCGCCCTCCTTGTGCTTACAGCATATCGAACCCCAACCGGATTTTCCAATGTGCAAACAATAGAAACATGATCTGCTTATATCAAATCTCATCAAAACCGGCGAAACTGTATCAGCATTTTCGCCTCAGAAAATGGAACCGATCAGAGGACTAAAACGTTGCTCTGAAGGAGCCAAAATCAACCTCGATGAAGCCTGTTCAGCGCCGAATTTTGCCCTATTTTTTAACACAAATGGGGTCCAAAATGGCCACTTGCCCACTTATTAACACAAAAAAACAGGGTCAAAGCTGGTCAAATCAGGTAAAAATCCGACAAACTGATTCAGCCGAGATGATATAGAAAAACCCCGGAAAACCTTGATTTTCCGGGGTTTTTGAAGCAATTTGATTGAAAATCGCGCCCAATTATCTCTTGGAGAACTGAGGTGCGCGACGTGCAGCCTTGAGGCCGTACTTCTTACGCTCCTTCATACGAGGATCACGGGTCAGGAAACCGGCCTTCTTCAGGGCGGCACGGTACTCGGGATTTACCAGCAGCAGTGCGCGGCTGATGCCATGGCGCAGAGCACCGGCCTGACCGGACACACCGCCGCCCTCGACGGTAGCCACGATATCCACCTTGCCCAGAGTGCCGGTGGTGTTCAGGGGCTGGCGAACCACCATCTTCAGGGTCTCCAGACCGAAGTAATCGTCGATATCACGGCCGTTGATGGTGATGGAGCCGGTGCCGTTGGGGAACAGATGCACACGGGCCACGGAGGACTTACGACGGCCGGTGCCGTACATATAGGGATTCTTAGACTGATACATTCTCTTTTTCCTCCTTACTTGACCAGCTCGGGCTTCTGAGCCTGATGCTCATGCTGCTCGCCGGCGTAGATGTGCAGACGCTTCAGGGAGTCCTTGGTGACGATGTTGCGGGGCATCATGCCACGCACGGCCACACGCACGGCGACCTCGGGCTTCTCCTGCATCAGCAGGCGATACTTGGTCTCCTTCAGGCCGCCCACCCAGCCGGAGTGGGTGCGGTAGTACTTCTGCTCCATCTTGTTGCCGGTGAGGACGGCCTTGCCGGCGTTGATGACGATGACGTTGTCACCGCAGTCAGCATGTGGGGTGTAGGTGGGCTTGCCCTTGCCACGCAGCAGGTCAGCGACGATGACGGCGGTCTTGCCCAGGGGCTTACCGGCGGCATCCACGACGTACCACTTGCGGACAACATTGCCCTTTTTTTCCATATAAGTGGACATGGTGATTTCCTCCAATTTATATAATGTATTGCTTTACTTTTCCGTGCTCCCTTGCTATCATGGGGAGAGAAAACACGCAAACAGCGCAAGGATATTTATAGCACACCCCCGCAAAAATGTCAACAGCGTTTTAATTTACCATTAGAACATCTGCGATTATCTCTTTTTTTCTCCGTTTATCTCTCGTTTTCTAAAAACGCAATTTCATTTCCCGGAGGCAGCATATGCAGCATATTTTAGGACAGGTCCGCCGCTGCGTGGAGGACTATCACATGATCGAGGCCGGGGACAAGGTGGCCGTGGGCGTCTCCGGCGGCAAGGACAGCCTGCTGACCCTGACGGCTCTGGCCCGGCTGCGGGACTTCTATCCCATCCCCTTTCAGGTGGAGGCCATCACGCTGGAGACCGGCACACCGGGCATGAGCTTTGACGCCGTGGCGGAGCTATGCCGGGAGCTGGAGGTCCCTTACACCCGCATCCATGTGCCGGTATACCAGATCGTGTTTGAAGAGCGCAAAGAAAAGAACCCCTGCTCCCTCTGCGCCAAGCTGCGGCGGGGCAGCCTGAATACGGCACTGACGGAGCGGGGGATCCACAAGATCGCACTGGGGCATCACTACGACGATGCCATCGAAACGCTGCTGATGAATCTGCTGTTCGAGGGGCGCATCGGCTGCTTCCAGCCGGTGACGTATCTGGACCGCACGGGCATCACCCAGATCCGTCCTCTGCTGTACTGCCGGGAGGCCGACATCCGCCGCACGGTGGAACGGCTCCGCCTGCCGGTGGTCCACAACCCCTGTCCTGCCAACGGCTCCACCCGTCGGCAGGAGGTGAAGGATCTGATCCACCAGCTGGAGGGGCGCTATCCCGACATCAAGCAGAAGCTTTTCGGCAGTCTCCAGCGCTATCCTCTCTACGGTTGGAATCTGGAGCAGCAGGAGCGCTGACCGGCGGTTTCCGTTTCTATCTTGCAGGTAATATGTAATATCCTGTCGTTTTGTCACGCCAGCACCCATTGCAGCAGCAACAGCAGACCGAAGCCGGGGACGCCCAGCACCCCGATGAAGAGGGCGTTGAACACATTGAGCCCCAGCCGGATGCCGGTGAGAGCGGCGGTGAGGTTCAGCAGCCACACCGCCCCGAAGCCCAGCGCCGAGTTCACCAGCACCCGCAGGGCCAGCTTCACCGGCCCCCGGAACAGGCGCACGGCGGCGAACAGTAAAAACGCCCCCACCACGCACAGTGCGCCGATCTCTATACCGGACATACAGGTCCTCCCTTCCCGGCGGAGGCCGCCACGGCGGCGGGCACCGCCGTCTGTCCCCCGGAGCGGGCCGCCGGCTCCTGCTCCTTGATGCACCGCAGCAGATAGCTGTATCGGGCCTTCAGGGCGCTGATCTCGTAGATGCTGGCCTCTATCAGCTCCGGCTCCGTGACGTAGTTGAACTTATCGTAGGCGCACTTCAGCGCCACATTGGTCTGCTGCAATTCCTCCCGCAGGATATCCAGCGGATGCTCCACCTTTTTTCCCATGTCCAAGTCCTCCCCGTTCCCTTTCATTGTACGGATATTTTATCCGGATATGCCGGACTTTAGCCGTGGGACAAACCGAAATTTTCAGGAGGTGCGCCATGCACGAGGAATATATGCGTCAGGCGCTGGCACTGGCCCAGGAGGCCGCCGCCCACGGCGAGGTGCCGGTGGGCTGTGTCATCGTCCGGGAGGGCCGGATCGTGGGCCAGGGCCGCAACCGCCGGGAGGAGAAGAAGCACACCTCCTCTCACGCCGAGATGGAGGCCATCCGGCAGGCCAACGAGGTCCTTGGCACCTGGCGGCTGGACAACTGCACCCTCTATGTGACGCTGGAGCCCTGTCCCATGTGCGCCGGGGCCATCCTCAACGCCCGCATTCCACGGGTCTATTACGGCGCACGGGATCGGGAGATGGGTGCCTGCGGCGGCGTGCTGAACCTGTTCATGGAGGACTTTCCCCATCCGCCGGCGCTGGTGGGCGGGGTGCTGGCGGAGGACTGCCGCCGGGTGCTGACGGATTTCTTCCGAAATCTCCGATAAATGAATTTTCCACATTCCGCTTGATTATTGTTTCGTTCGTTTTCGTCGTTCCGCTGAATCTTCCCGCTAAACGTCGCTTTTTTTGTCTCTTTAGGTGATATCTTTTCCAAAATGTATATGGTACAATTAGAACGTCCCGAACATATGCAATACAAACGGGAGAACCCATATGAAAGGAACCGTTTTTTCATGAAACCCAATGCTATCCTCAGTGAATCCCTGTCTCTGAGCAGTGATATCCCTCTCTATGCCCAGCTGGTGGGCATCATCAAGCGCAGCATCTCCTCCGGCGCACTGGCCATCGGCGATCTGCTGCCCTCCGAGGCGGAGCTTTGCCGGGCGCTGAATGTCAGCCGCAACACCGTCCGTCAGGCCATCGGTGAGCTGGAGGATGAGGGCCTCGTGGTCCGCAAGCGGGGCAAGGGTACTTTTGTGGCCGACCCCAACACCAACCGCCGGGGCGTGCGCTATTCCTTCACCACCGAAGTCTCCTCCCTGGGCAAGACGCCCTCCTCCACACTGGTGGACTTCGGCGTTATCGTCCCTACACGGGCCATCTGCGAGAAGATGGATCTGCAGGAGGGGACGTCGGTCTACTGCTTCACCCGTGTCCGCAATGTGGACGGTGAGCCTCTGATTCTGGAGACGTCCTACTATCCCCAGTTTATCTACCCCAACCTCACCCGTGAGATGGTGCAGACCCACAGCTTTTACAGCCTGCTGTACCATGTGGGCATCACCCCCTTCTCCGCTGAGGATACCTATGAGGCGGTGATGCTGGATGCGCCCCGTGCCAATCTCCTCAGCGTGGAGCCGGGCAGCTGTGCCTTCTATCACCAGCGCCGCACCAAGACCGAGGATGGCCGGGTCTATGAGTACACCCGCAGCTATATCCGGGGCGACCGGGTACGGCTGGACGTGCATATGCAGAAGAGCGGCATGACCTTCTCCCGCATCATCGACTGAAGCCCTGAAAACGCCCCCAGCCGCAGAGCCTTCCCTCTGCGGCTGGCTGGTTTTTGCAAACTTTCCCTGCACCTCCCCTTTACAGCCCGACCTCTTTCGGATATAATAGAAAGGCTAAGGAAATCTGACACAAGAAGGAGACGACCCTATGGCAGTCATTGAATACGATGAATATAAGCAGAAGCTTCAGGCGCTGGAGCCGACCCTTCAGGAGCTGGAAAAGGCCCTGTCCATTCCCAAGGCCCGTGAAGAGCTGGCGCAGCTCCAGAAGGAGACGGAGCAGGAGGGCTTTTGGAGTGACGTGGACCGCAGCCAGAAGGTCTCCCAGCAAATCAAGCGGCTGGAGAGCAAGGTCAAGAAGTATGACCGTCTGGTGTCCGACTGGGAGGACACCCTGACCCTGTGCGAAATGGCACAGGAGGAGGACGACGCCTCCCAGCTGCCGGAGGTCACCTCCGGCTACGAGACGCTGGAAAAGGAGATCAACGAGCGGCGTCTGGCGGCGCTGCTGTCCGGCGAGTACGACGCCAACAACGCCATCCTCACCTTCCACGCCGGAGCAGGCGGCACCGAGGCCCAGGACTGGACGGAGATGCTCTACCGGATGTATACCCGCTGGGCTGAGCGCCACGGCTACACCTATCAGCTCATGGACTACGAGGCCGGCGATGAGGCGGGCATCAAGTCCGCCACCATCCTCATCGAGGGGGAGAATGCCTACGGCTATCTGAAGAGTGAGAACGGTGTTCACCGTCTGGTGCGTGTTTCTCCCTTCGATGCCAACGCCCGACGCCAGACCAGCTTCGCTGCGCTGGAGGTCATGCCGGAGCTGGACGACGACAGCGAGATCGAGATCCGCCCGGAGGACATCGAGATGCAGGCCTGCCGCTCCAGCGGTGCAGGCGGTCAGCACATCAACAAGACCTCCTCCGCCGTCCGCCTGACCCACCTGCCCACGGGCATCGTGGTGTTCTGCCAGACGGAGCGCAGCCAGTTCCAGAACCGGGACAACGCCATGAAGATGCTGCGGGCCAAGCTGGCGGAGCTGAAGCTGCAGCAGCACGCCGAGAAGATCAGCGACCTCAAGGGCGTACAGATGAAAATCGAGTGGGGCAGCCAGATCCGCTCCTATGTGTTCATGCCCTACACGCTGGCCAAGGACACCCGCACCGGTTATGAAATGGGCAACATTCAAGCCGTCATGGACGGCGACATCGACGGCTTCATCAATGCCTATCTGACCGCCGCCGCCAACGGTGAGATCAAGAAGTAAGGGATAGTCTTCCAGAAAAATAACCGCCCCCGCAGGTCACGACCTGCGGGGGCGGTTTCAGGTGCAGAGCTTACTCGCCCATGGGGGCGCCGCACTTGGGGCAGAACTTGCCGTCGGAGGACTCACCGCACACGGGGCAGACCTTCTGCTGGGTCTCCTCCCCAGCGGGCTGCTCCTCGCAGCTGCAAGGGCAGGACTCCCCTTCCTTCTTGGCCGCCTTGGCAGCCTCCAACTCACCGATGCGCTCCTTAGAGGCGATGACGGCAGCCACCACATCCTTCACGGCATCGGGGATCTCGCCCTCATACTCGGACACAAACCACTCACCGATGGCACGGTAATTCTTTTCCATTTCACGCTGCTCGGAGATGATCTCCATGCTGGCCTTGGCGGAATCCGAAACACTCTTCGCCTTCTCGGAGGCGACGCCCGCCAGATCCTTGGCCTTTTCCGCCGCTACACCGGCGACAGCCTGTGCCTTCTTGCCCAGTTCTTCAAAAAATGCCATGTTCATGATCTCCTTTCATATACACGGGTGTGCTTGTATTATACCCCCGCACACTTTTGTTTGTCAATGGCGGTCGAGGGGCGGCGGCGGGCAAAAAATGTAAATTTTTTATGCTTGCGTCGCCGGTGGGAATCCGATATAATGAGGAAAAATTCCGTCAGGAGGGGAAGTTATGAACCGCATCAGCAAGGAGAACTACTACCTGAACATCGCCCAGACCGTTCTGGAGCGTGCCACCTGTCTGCGCCGGGTCTACGGCGCCATCATCGTCAAGAACGACGAGATCATTTCCACCGGCTACAACGGCTCCCCCCGTGGGCGGAAAAACTGCGTGGACATGGGCTTTTGCACACGGGAGGCCATGCAGGTGCCGAGGGGCGAGCGCTATGAGCTGTGCCGCAGCGTCCACGCCGAGGCCAACGCCATCATCTCCGCCAGCCGCCGGGACATGGTGGGCGGTACGCTGTATCTGGTAGGCCGCAATGCCCAGACCGGAGAGCTGCTGACGGACGCCACCTCCTGCCCTATGTGCCGCCGCATGGTCATCAATGCGGGGCTGGCCCGTGTGGTGATCCGCCGGACGCCGGAGGAGTTCACCGTGGTGGACGTGGAGGAATGGGTCCGCACCGACGATCTGGCTCTTCCGGAAAAAATATGACACCTGCCGGAGGGGAGCGGTGCTCCCCTCCGGTTTCTTTTTCCCCGTCTTTTCTTTTTTCCCGCCATGTGCTATACTGGGGAGCAATATCACCCGAAAGCGAGGAGACACCATGAACATCGGCCGCATCCATGTGGATTCCCGGCTGGTCCTGGCCCCTATGGCCGGGGTCACCGATCTGGCCTTCCGCCAGATCTGCCGGGAGCTGGGGGCAGGGCTTACCGTCACCGAGATGGTCAGCGCCAAGGCCCTGTGCTATCAGGACCGCAAGACCCGCAGTCTGCTGCGTCTGGGGCCGGGGGAGCATCCTGCCGGGGTGCAGATCTTCGGCAGCGACGCCGCCTGCATGGCGGAAGCCGCCTGCATGGCCGCCGAGCTGTCCGGCGCCGACTTCATCGACATCAACATGGGCTGTCCCGTGGGCAAGGTGGTCTCCAACGGTGACGGCTCCGCCCTGATGAAGGACCCGGAGCGGGCTGCCCGCATCGCCGAGGCGGTGGTGAAGGCCTGCCCGGTGCCGGTGACGGTGAAAATGCGTCGGGGCTGGGACAAGGGCAGCATCAATGCCGTGGAGCTGGCCCGGATGCTGGAGCAGGCAGGGGTGTCGGCGGTGGCCGTTCACGGCCGCACCCGCGCCCAAATGTACGCCGGACAGGCGGACTGGGTCACCATCCGTCAGGTGAAGCAGGCGGTGTCCATCCCCGTTATCGCCAACGGCGACGTGTTCTCGGCGGAGGATGCCGTGGCCATCCTCCACTTTACCGGCGCTGACGCCGCCATGATCGGCCGGGGCAGCTTCGGCAACCCATGGATCTTTCAGCAGGCCCAGGCGGCGCTGGAGGGCCGTCCCGTCCCGCCGCTGCCGCCGCTGGCGGAGCGCTGTGATGTGGCCATGCGGCAGATCCGTCTGGCCGCCGAGGACAAGGGGGAGCACATCGCCATGCTGGAGGCCCGGAAGCAGTACGCATGGTATCTCAAGGGCGTTCCCCACGCCAACTACTATAAGGAACAGATCGTGCAGATGAACACGCTGGAGGATATGGAGCGCATCACCGCCGGTATCAAGAGGGACCTGAAATGACCGAGCAGCAGTGGATCGCCCGTGCCAGACACGGTGATGCAGACGCCTTCGAGCAGCTGGTGGTGGCCTACGAAGGGCCGGTGTACCGGCTGGCACTGCGGATGTGCGGCAGCGCCGAAGACGCCCGTGAGGTGGCGCAGGACGCCTTTCTGGCGGCATGGCGTGGCCTGCCGGCTTTCCGGGGCGACAGTCGCTTCTCCTCATGGCTGTACCGGCTTACCACCAATGCCGCCATCGACTTTCTGCGTCGGGAAAAGCACCATCTGGGGAACCTCCCGCTGGAGGAGGCCCCGGAGCGGCCGGATCCCCAGCAGCCGGAGCTTCTGGCGGAGCAGAGAGAGCAGCAGGAGGCCCTGCAAAGGGCGCTGGATCAGCTGTCACCGGAACACCGGCAGGTGTTGCTGCTGCGGGTGGTGCAGCAAATGAGCTACGACGAGATCGCACAGGCTCTGTCGCTGGAGAGCGGCACGGTGAAATCCCGTATCAGCCGGGCCCGCCGCCAGCTGCGGGAAATTCTCCTGCGGCAGGGGAACTTCTTCTCCGACTCTGCCGTCTTACCAAATAGAAAGGAGGGGTGAGTATGCACTGCCATCATGAACAGATCGAGGCCCTGCTGGACGGGGAACTCACCGGTCCGGAGGGGGACGCCGTACTCGCCCATCTGCGGGATTGTCCCGACTGCCGCAGCTACTACCAGCAGCTGCTGGCCATGGAGCAGGCCCTGCGGGCCGATACCGCTCCCGTCCCGGAGGACCTGCTTCCGGATATCATGAACCGTGTCCACACCACGTCTCAGCGTCGGCGGCGGCAGCCGTGGCTGCGGGCTGCCATGGGCATGGCGGCGTGTCTTGTGGTGGTACTGGGCATCTACCTGGTACGCCAGCAGGCGGAGAAGGGCGGCGACTCCCCCTTCAGCGGTATCCTGACGGATTCCTCCGCCAACAGCTCTGTCGATGCCGGCCAAGAGGCCCTTACCGACGAGGTCGTTCCCTCTGACGGTGGTCTGACCTTCGTCTCCGGCGGCGCAGAGGAGCAGGAATCCTCCGGCCCGGCGGACTATGTGCTCACGGGCCACCCGGAGCTGGCCCAGCAGGCCCGCCAGTGGCTGTCCCAGCAGGGACTGGAGCCGGACAAGGACGGCGTCTATCCCCTCACTGTCCAGCAGATACAGGGACTGAACGCCGCCGTGCCGGAGCTGGAGCTTCCCACGGATAATGCACTGCGTCTGCTGCTGGAGGACTGAGGCCTGCCTTGACGGGCCGGGCAAAATGCGCTACAATGACCCCAGAAGGGCTTTCCCACCTAAGTGCAAAAGGAGGTCATCCCATGACAGAACAGGAACTGTGCCGGGCCGCCATTGCCATGCTGGACCGTTCTTACAGCCCCTATTCCCATTTTCCCGTGGGTGCGGTGCTGGAGTGCAGCGACGGCACGGTGTTCACCGGCTGCAACATTGAAAACGCCGCCTACGGTCTCACCATCTGTGCCGAACGCACCGCCATCTTCAAGGCCATCAGTGAGGGCCATCGGGATTTCAAACGCATCGTCATCGCTGGGAAGAGCGAGGACTACTGCGTTCCCTGCGGCTCCTGCCGGCAGGTGATGCAGGAGTTCGCCCCCCAGATGGAGGTCATCTGCCTCAACGGCAAGGGGGAGGCCAAGCACTTCGCCCTGAAGGAGCTGCTGCCCTATGGCTTCGACGAGACGTGGCTGTGACCGCCGCCCCACAGGCGGCATAGGATAGACCACTCCCCTAAAAGGAGGTCTTTTCCGTGGCAGATACGCTGGATACCCTGCCGGCGGGCCGGTGGGCCGCCATCCGGGCTGTGACGCACTCCCAGCGTCAGCGGCTGCTGGAGCTGGGCTTCATCCCCGGCACAATCGTCCGGGCGGTGCAGATCAGTCCCTTGGGTGATCCGGTGGCCTATGAGGTGCTGGATGCCGTCATTGCCCTGCGCCGCTGTGACGCCCGGTGCGTCCATATCACGGTGCTGTAAGTACTCATGCTGCACATGTTAAAAAGGAAGAGACGATGGAAAGGGCGGTGTTCATAAGACAGTTAACAGCCACAGCGGTTTGCACTGCTGTGGCTGTTCTTGTATTCTATCCCGTTATGTGATAATATGGAATTGAACAGACTGATAAATCTTGCTAATGTTTGTCAAGGACTTTTTTCCGGAAGTTGCACTGAAAAAAGG
>OJRQ01000309.1_pt1 | contig 33189 bp, 34 predicted proteins | sample 1599271 | NCBI WGS metagenome assembly OJRQ01 (sample SAMN03922533, study PRJEB24848) | human gut metagenome | isolation source: stool sample | host: Homo sapiens | place: Germany | collected 2010-05 | reverse complement strand
TTTTGCCCCGCTTTTTTACAAAAAAGCGGGCGGGGTCCAGGGGCGGCGCCCCTGGACGCGCGCCGCAGCGCGCGGAACGCCCCTTTTGCTTCACAAAGCGCAGGAGGGGGTCAAAGGGGGAACCCTCGCCGGGGGTTCCCCCTTTGCGGGCGGCCCCCGCCGCCCGCAGCCCCGCAGCCTCCGCGCACCGCCGTAACGCCGGTCGTGAACGAACGCCGGGCGGGGGTGGAACCCCGCCCCTACGAGGGGTTGGAGGAACGCGATAAGGCTGGCGGTGGACGAAGGAAAGGGTCGTCGGGGACGCCGACCCCTACGGCGGGAGGGAGACGGGCCGTGTACCATGTGATATACTGCGAGATCATCCGACGCCCGGGCGGGGGCGGGCGGAATGTGGTAAGGTCGGCGGAAACCGCAGCAGCGGGACGTCGGGGACGCCGTCCCCTACAGGGCGGTTGCGGCGACGTGGGGTCGGCGGAACGCGGCAGCGTTGGCGGCGGACTTTCCCGCAGCTCCAGCCCTCAGGCGCGCAACATTTCTCTCGCGCTGGCGTCACAGTTGTGATATAATGCCTGGGAATATCTTTGCGGAGGGATACACAATGGATGAGATAATCGCCAAACTGGACGAATATATACGCGAGCGCTGCGAGGTGGGGGACGACCCGGAGTATGGGCTGGACGTCAACCTCTTTGACACCGGCTTCCTAGACTCCATGGGCGCCGTGGACGTCATCATGTTCGCGGAGGAGGCCTTCGGGGTCGAGATAAGCCAGCGCGACGTCACGCTCTACCCCATGAACACCGTCTGCGAGATCGCCGAGGTCGTCGGCATGAAGAAGGGGCTTTGCTGACTTATGTGGTTTCTTGAGGCGGACATCGCCCTCAGGCTGCTCGGAGGCTGCGTCCTCTGGGCCGCCGCGAGCGCGCTCGCCCGCAAATATTGGTCGCAGGCGAAGCTCGAGCGCTTCCTGCCCATACTCGACCTTATCCTCATCGCCTATGTCTCCGAGTGGCTCGCCGTGTTTTACGCGGCCTACACCGCAGTCACCTTCGGCATAGCCCACCTGGCGGGGAAGGGCAAGGGAGCCTGGAGACAGGTGGTGTTCATCGGCTGCTGCCTGCTGTGCGCGGTGCCCTTTTTCTACATCCGCTTCCGGGAGCTCTTCCCGGAGCTGCCGCTGCTCTTCGTGCTCACCGGCATAGCCTACAACATGCTCAAGGCCGTGGACGCCGTCTACTACGTCTACTACTCCGGCGAGAGGCTCAATTTCCTGCACTACGCCAACTATATGCTCTTTTTCCCCGTCATCACCGCGGGGCCTATCCTGCGCTACCGCGATTTCTCCCGCAGCCTGGCGCGGCCGGAGGCGATAAGCGGCGAGAGCCTCACGCGCGACTTCAAACGCCTCATCCGCGGCTACTTCAAGAAGGTCGTCGTCCTTGCGCTCGTGAACGTCGTCCTCGCGCGGCTGGCGGAGCTGGGCCCGCGGCCCTGGTGGTCCCTCGCCGCCTGCCTCGTGAGCTACCTGCTGCTCTGGCTCGATATGTCCGGCTACGCCGATATAGCCATCGCCATGGGCGGCTTCCTCGGCCTCAAGGTGCCGGAAAACTTCAAAAAGCCCCTGCGCGCCGTCTCCTTCACCCAGTTCTGGCGCAACTGGCACGTCTCGCTCACGGACTGGATACGCGAGCACATCTTCGTCGTATTGAACGGCAAGAAGCTCAACAAGTACCAGGGCGCGATGATAGGCTTCGGCACCATGATGGTCATGGGCCTCTGGCACGGCTTTTCCATGACCTTTGTCCTGGACGGGCTCATGAACGGCAGCCTGCTCGCCTTCGAGAACCTCTGCGGCATCACCACCGTGAAGCGCGGCGCGAACAGATACTACGTCCTCTTCCGCCGGGCCGTTGTGGCGCTGGTGTTCTCCTTTACCACCATATTCTACACTCTCGACTCCGCGCAGCTCTCTAACGTCCTGCGCGGCTTCGTGAGCCTCTGAGGGGGTGCGCGGTATGAAATTTGCGCGTTTCCTCAAAAGGGGCGGCTTCATCGCCGCCGTCCTCATAATAGTCCTGCTGGCCGACCTCGCGCTCTCCGCCTCGGGCTTCGTGCAGAGAAGCGGCTTCTTCTGGCTCAACGACTTTGAGATAACCCGCCGCGACCACCCCGAGGAGGTCTGGGACCGGGTCATCTTCGGCTCCTCCGAGCTCGTCTCCGCCTACCGCGAGGACCTCACCACGGCGGATTATGTAAACCTCGGCATGGACTACGGCACGGTGCGCGACCTCGTGGAGATGCTGGAGGGCGGGCACATAAAGGTGGGCTCGGAGCTGGTGCTGGCGCTGGGCTGGGGCGCGATGTACGACGATATGGACACGAACCCGACCTATGAGTGGCACCGGAAGTGGTACGAACCCTATTTCTACTTCCAGCGCGACAGGCTCTCGGAGTTCGTGACGGACAACCTCAAGGCCCTGCTGGGCCAGGGCGAAATTCGCCGCCGCATCTGGACAGGGCAGCAGAAGGCCTTCTACTACGGCAACATGACGCAGGAGGAGCTCGACGAGCGGCGAGAGAAGCTGCACGGGCTCTACTTCGAGGGCGACGCGGGGCTCTACGCGGACAACCTCGCGGCCATGGACGAGGTCTTCGCCTTCTGCGAGGCGGAGGGCGTGCGCGTGCGCGCGCTCTGGCTGCCGGAGAACCCGGCGGTGGAGCCGGAGCCGCTCGACCTCGAACTGCGGGAGCTCTGCCGTGAGAAGTGCGAGGCTGCGGGCGTGGAGTTTTACGACATGACGGACGCGCTGGGGACCGAGTGCTTCTACGACACGGGGCATCTGGACTACGACTACGGCGCGGTAGTCTTTACGGAGGTGCTGGACAAATGGCTGCTCTCATGAACTGGCTGAAAAAGCAGAAGGCGAGGCCCTGGTGGGAATATCTCAGCGTCCTCGGCTACGCGGCCATGCTCCTGGCCGTGCTGGCCTTCTTCTCGGGACACGGGGCCTTCATCTACGAGGGCTTTTAGTGAATTGTCAAACTAAGTGCAACAGGAATTGAGTTCAAAGTCCCATAATTCCTGAGCAGAATGAAAGTTAAGAACTTTACGAGGCCTGGCGTTAATCAACGCCAGGTTTCGTTTTAGTGTGGCAGGAGCAACGCGGGAGAGGTTTCTGCCTTTGGGATAAAACTCCCGGAGCAAACCATTGAGGTTTTCGTTTGTGCCTTTCTGCCAGGCACAATAGGGGTCGGTAAAATAGACGTCACAATGGAGCCGCTCCTCAATTCTGCGCCAGTTGGCAAACTCCGTCCCCCGGTCACAGGTAATGGTCTTGACCAGCTGCGGAGGGAAAGCGGACAGTGCAGCGACAATGGCGTTCTCCATGGTCTGTGCCCGTCGGTCCGGCATCTTCACGGCAATGTAAAACCGAGTCTTGCGCTCCGCCAGGGTGGCGAAACAGGCTTTGCTTTTGCCCTGGCCGCTCACCACCGTATCCGCTTCCCAGTGTCCGGCTTCCTGGCGGCTGTATACCGACTTGTCCCGCTTACGGATCGACTTTCCCTTACTGTATTTCCCTCGCGTTTCTTTCGCTCCATGGCTCTTTCCCTTGCGGCGCAGTACCTTCAGATTGCCGTTTACCAGGTATTTCTCGTAGATCCACCGGTAGATGGTACGCCAGCTTGGCATCTTCAGCTCACAAGGATTACAGGCAATCTGCTCCGGCGACCAGGTCGCCCGCAGCTTTTCCTCTATGTAGTCAATCACCTCTTGTGAATGAAACATCCCCCGGTGACAGTACGAGCGACGCAGCAGGTACTTCTTCTGCGCCGTGTGCGGGTAGTAGGTCGGGATGTCATACATGTGGGTGCAGTTCCGCCGTATCTCCCGCGACACCGTACTCACGTTCCTCCCGATCAGCCGGGCGATTTCTCGATAACTTAACCCGTCCACATAATATTTCCGTATACAACTGCGCTCTTCTATGCTAAGATGACGGTAGTTCATACAGTTCCCTCCGGTGGTTTGATGGTGTGGTAACTTCATTCTACCATGGGCCTGTATGAACTCCTTTTTATCCCCCTAAAGTGTTGCACTTGATAGTATAATTCACCCTTTTAAAGCAAAAGCGTGACCGTTCCGGTCACGCTTTTTTCATTGCTGGGCGAGGGTGAAGAGGGAGTAGAAATAGCCCCGGCGCTCCATCAGCTCGTCAAAGCTGCCGCGCTCGACGATGCGGCCACCCTTGAGAGCCAGGATGAGGTCGCAGCGCCGGAGCAGGCTGCGCGCTATAGAGACGCGCTGGCGCTCCCCGCCGGAGAGGGCGGAGCCGTTCTCGCCGCAAAGGGCCAGCGCGCCGCGCTCCGCAACGAGCGCCGAGAGGCCGGAGAGCTCTATGGCCCGGGCGACCTCCTCCTCCGGGAAGGCGCGGAACATGGTTAAGTCTACACCTAAATAAGCGCCCGTCCCGTATATCCGAAAGGTGGGAAATCGACTTAAAAAACAGGCTATTTCCGCGCTCTCGGAATTATGGTAAAATGGTAGCAAAATGAGTAGAGGGCGTGACTTATGGAACAGATAGAATTTGATTATACGCAGCCTATCAATGATGAATGGAAAAAGATTATGGAAAAGCATCTTCGGACAGCGAAAACCTTTGAAATCCATTGTTGGAATGAAGAAACAACATGGATTGAGTATGCTTTGAAGTATGGAACACTCAAAAATGACGATTGGCAATACGGAAAAATTATCGTGGGACTGGTATCGACTGATTTTGTAAATATGGTTTTGCAGTTACCCAAACCGAAAGATACGGAGATTTACAATAAGATGACACCGTTCTTTTCAATTTTTCTTGATAACGGTTTTTCCTCAGAACATTATGGAACGGAATTAAATCAACAGTAAGGACGGAGGGATAAGGTGGCTTTATCAATACAAGAACGATTAAAAGACTTGCGTGTGGAGCGTGGGCTGACGCTGGAACAGCTTGCGGAGCAGACGCACCTCTCCAAGTCTGCGCTGGGAAGCTATGAAGCAGAGGACTTCAAGGACATCAGCCACTATGCCCTTATCAAGCTGGCGAAGTTTTACGGCGTGACCGCCGATTATCTGCTGGGCCGTTCTCAAACAAGAAACCACCCAAACGCCGATCTTGCAGACCGCCGAGGAAACCGCCAGAGAGGACAGCGACCCGGAGCAAGCGGCTTTGGCGTTTATCTGTAAGCGGCTTAAACTGAATTACAAGAAGCTGTCTGAGGAAGAAAAGAAGTGGCTGAAAAAGATTGCACAGAAGTCGGACTTGCTGAAAAATCCAAACCCACAGCGGGGGAGAAAATAAGTGGGCGACAAATTCTAATTTGTGGAGGAAAAACGTGTTATGAATTTAGAGGATTTAAGAATAGATTGTGCTATCAAGCAAAAGAGAGGTATTCATTTTATTTCAGCTTCTATTGTGATTTGGCTTTTGGTGATGATGGTACAATTCTTAGATTTACCGATTCTTACCAAGAATTTGCTAACATTTTGTTGTACCGCACCACTATTGCCTTTAGCATTTTTGATGTCCAAATTATTAAAGATCCAATTTCAGGACAAAAGCAATCCACTGAATAATCTAGGTATATTATTTTCGATAAATCAAATCTTATATTTATTGATTGCAATGTGGATTTATCCAACAGTACCAGAAAAAATGCTAATGGTTATTGCTATGATTTTTGGGGCGCATTTGTTACCATATAGCTGGTTATATAAATCAAAAACTTACATGATTATGTCAGTTCTTATCCCTGTAGCTTCATTGATTGTTGGATGTAATTCTACACGTTTGATATTAGCGTTAATGATGCTTGTTTTTGAAATTATATTTACAGCATTGCTCATAATAGAAAATAGAAAAATATAATGTCTTGCACAACAACTCACAGTTTATCGGGGAAATAGCAAAGCCACAAAATGGCTTCCCGCCCATTTCAATTTTGAGGAAAAGAATGCTCCAAAATCAGAAAGAGAGCGGCCAAGCACTTTGAGGGATTGGCCGCCTTGTCCACCCATCCAGCGGGGCGGCGGGCGGCGGTCAAGGCCGGGTGCAAACCCGTTCATTTCAGCCTTGACGGTTGCCCGCTGTCCTGCTACTTTTCCGGGAGTGTGGCCACAACTTCGGGACACTTTGTCCACAAGTCGGAGCGTAGGACGAGGGACGGGGGCTTTCATATACGCCCAGTCTGCTGTTGAAACCAGACCTGTGCTTACGGCTCTACGCCACGCAAGCACAGCCCTGTTTTCCTGTCGCTTCAAATGCCCTTGCCCTCCCCGGCGGCAACGGCATTTTCACGGCAACGCCGACAGAGCGTATAACACACTACACTTTGCTTCGCAAAGTCGTGTGCCAAATGGGGGCGTTGCCCCCTTTGGAAACCCCCACAAGAAAAGGCGGTACGCTACCCCTCCACGGGGCGCATACCGCCTTTTCTTGTTATCCAGCCCTCCGGCTGTATCGGTTGAGCAAAAGTCAGCGTGGGATTGATGTGGTATCTTTATAAGTGAACCCCCGCGCTCCCACTTGCTGACCGCCGCGAAGCTCACGCCCAGCGCCTCCGCCAGCCGCTCCTGCGTCAGGCCCGACGCGCGGCGCAGGGAGCTGATGTTTTCAGAGAGGGATAGTTTCATTTCGCACCTCCGTCCTGCGTCTATTTTATCACTCTGCGGCGGGTCCAACAGGCACCGGCGGTACAATATGTACAAAAAATTTTGAACCGCCGGTTTAATCTTCTGGGAGTGAAAGCTCCCGCCCCTCTCGGGGGTATTATAGGTGAAAGGCTTTTCAGGAAGGGAGCGGCCCATGCTTACGGACGAGCGCTTTGAGGCCCTGGCGGCAAAGTACATAGATATGGTCTACCGCGTGGCCTTCGGCGCGCTCAAAAACCGCGAGGACGCCGAGGACGTGACGCAGGAGGTGCTCATAAAACTCTACCGGGAGAAGCGGGACTTCGAGTCCATGGAGCACGTGAAGCGCTGGCTCATCCGCGTCACGGTAAACCAGAGCCGGAAGCTCTTCCGCTCGCCCTGGCGGCGCGTAGAGCCGCTGGAGGACTACGCGGAGATGCTCGGCTTCGAGCAGCCGGAGGACAGGGGGCTCTTCCTCGCGGTCATGGGCCTGGAGGCGAAATACCGCCTGCCCGTGCTGCTCTACTACTACGAGGGATATTCCACGGCTGAGACGGCGGAGCTTTTGGGACTGCCGCCCAACACGGTCAGCACGCGCCTTGCCCGGGCGAGGGCGCGGCTGAGGGAGACTTTGTCGGAGGTGGACTAAGTGGACGAACACGAGGAAAAAGAGCGCTTCCGCAGGGCCTTTTCGCCCCTGCGCGCCTCCGGCGGCGTTTTGACGGAGGTGTTTGAGATGACAACAAGAAAGGAGCGCCGCGCCCCGAGGGCGGGAAAGCGGCTGCTCGTTATCGCGCTGACGGCGGCGCTGGCCCTCGCCCTCGCCGCGGCGGCCTACGCGGCGGACCTCTTCGGCATCCGCGCGCTGCTGGTGCCGGGCGAGGGCAGGGTGTCCCTGACCCAGTTCCAGGCCATACCCGGGGACCTGCCGCCCGAGACCTACGCGAAGGCGGAAAATTTCCTCGACGCCTGGGCCGAGTGGAAGGCCTGGCGGGACGAGTACATTGAGAAATACGACCCGAAGGTCAGCGTCGGCTGCGGCTACGACACGGGCTACGGTGTGCGCGATGAGACCATGGGCAAAATGCTCGAACAGATCGCCGCCGAGCACGGCCTCGCCCTCCAGGGCGGCGTCAGGGCGGGCTACGTGAACGTGGCCTGGAGCTCTGACACGACGGGCCTCACGGGCGAGGGCTTCTACACCAACGAGGAGCTGGCGGAGCTGACGGCCAGCTTCGCGGGCTCGGGCAGCATCTTCGCCGAGACGCCCGTGGGCTTTGACAAGGTCTACTGGTTCCCGGAGGGCAACTTCTGCGTCAGCTGGTACTACGAGCTGCCCGGCGGCGAGTGGATCACCTGCTACGGCTGCAACTCCCGCTACGACGTGCTGACGAACAGCAGGGAGGTGGGCACGGCGGCGTTGGTGGACTCCGCCTCCTTCAAGGCCCGCAGCCACACGGCGCCCGACGGCACGGAGCTCACCATCCTCTCAAACGGGCAGGAGGCCTACATCTATGCCTGGCTCGAAAACTCCTTCTTCGCCGAGCGCGTGAGCAGCGACATTGAGCTCACGGACGAGGTGCTCGACGACATAGCCGACACGCTCATCTACAGCCGCATAGGCAAATAAAAAGAGCTCCCCGCCCTGCAGAGGGCGGGGAGCTTTCGCCTGTCAGGCATCAGCCGGAGGCGGCGGTGTTGTCGTAGAAGGAGTCCTTGCCGCCGGCGATGTAGCCGGTGGTGGAGTAAAAGCCCGTGGTGTAGGAGTGGACGAGGATGTTGACGTTGGCCTCGGTGACATCCTGGTCATAGGGGTTCAGGCAGTCGTTCACCATTTGCAGCCACTCCTCGATGTTGATGGAGACGTAGGACAGGCCCTTCACGCTGTCGCCGTAGTTGCCGGGCAGGGTGTAGAAGTGGATGTCCTCGCTCTTGCACAGCAGGAACTGCCGCGCGAAGAAGGCGATGTTCTCAGCGGAGAGGTTGGTGTCCACGTTGTTGACGAAAATGTCGATGAAGGTGGGCAGGTTCGGGATGTTGCCGAGGGTGAGCATCTGGCTCGCCACGGACATGAGGAAGTCCTGCTGCGTGCCGATGCGGCCGATGTCCGCCGTCGCGTAGCCGGAGCGGAAGCGCACGACCTTCAGCGCCTCTTCGCCGTCCAGGTGCTGCTGCCCGGCGGGGATGCTGATGTAGAGGTCCTGCGTCGGGTCGTAATAGTTCATGTCGATGGGGACGTTGTAGTCCACGCCGCCGATGGCGTCCACCAGCTGGACGAAGGCGTTGAGGTCCACGACGGCGTAGCAGTCTATCTGGAAGCCCAGGATGTCCTTGAGACCGTCCATCAGCCCGTCAATACCGTTGCCGCCGTTGTTGATGTCCGCTGCGTAGAGCGTGTTGACCTTCTTGACCGACCAGGAGACGTTCACCATCGTGTCGCGCGGGATGCTGACGACGTTTATCTCGTGGTTCTTCGTGTCGATGCGGCCGACCATCATGGTGTCGGTGTTGTAGCCGACCTTGTCCAGGCCGACGACGAGGAAGGTGTACATATACTCGTTGAGCGAGGCGGGCGCGCCGGCGTTGGGGTCCTCCGTGGGCTCCGGCGTTTCCGTGGGCGCGAGCGTCTCCGCCGCGGGGGGCACGCTCTCGGCCGTCGGGTCCACAAGGCCGCCGCCCGGACGCGCGGGCGGCTTCTCCCAGATCATATAGCCCGCCACGGCGCCGAAGATCAGTATGAGTATAACGCAGACGACAATGGCCGCCTTGGAGCCGCGCTTCGCCGCGCGGCGCGCGCGCTTGCCGCCTCCTGCCGCCTCGTCCCAGTCCATATCCTGTTTTTTCACTATATAAACAACCCCTTTTGTGTTCTCAGGCGTATTTGACTTGCCTACAGCATATTTTGTTCCGGCAGAGCGCATGATAACACAAAATTTTTCCGCAGTCCAGCGCCATATTGTGAACATTTTTCGCCTTTGCTTGACAGAAGACGCTCACGGTGCTTTAATGGAGCCGCGTGAAACTAAAGTTACTATACGGGGAGGCATATTATGGACGACAACAAGCCGGCTGCTGCCAGGGAAAAGCCCGCCAAGCCCGCGAAGGCAAAACCACAGAAGGCCAAAGAGTCCGCCCCGAAGCGCCGCGAGCGGCCCATAGACGCGAAGGACGTCTTTGTCCCCGGCGCCGACAGCGGGGAGGCGAGCATGAACGACCTCTTCCGCATGCGCCTGGCCTACCTCATGAACGGGAACAACAGCCAGGGCAAGTCCGTGAACATCCAGGAGCTGGCCGACGCCGTCGGCGTCTCGCGGCCGGCCATACGCAAGTACCTCAAGCCCAAGGGCGGCGCGGCCACGACGCCCTCGGCCGCCACCGTCTGCGCCATCGCCCGTTACTTCGGAACGACGCCGGACTTCCTGCTCGGCTTCGACTCGCCGGACACTGAGGCCGGGCGCCGCGCGCTGGAGAGCGACTACTACAACGCCCTCGGCCTCAACCAGCGCACCATAGACCGCCTGCGCAGCCTGCGCGAAAAACGCGCCGACGAGCGCCTGGGCGAGCGGGCCGCCGCCCTCATGGCGATGCTCGACCGCATCATCTGCGACTTCGCCGAGGATGCCGAGGCCCTGCTGGACATCAAATGAGCGCAAAAACGCCCTCCCCCGGGAACTTTGCCGGGGGAGGGCCGTCTTTTTTTCTGCGTTTACTGGGCCGGAGCCGTGTAGCCGAGCTTCAGGCCGGGGATGCGCGCTTTCAACAGCGCCTGAGCGTCGTCCACAAAGCTCTCCGTCTCCGTGTACACCGCCGCGAGCTCCCGCCCGCCGCCGCAGACCACCAGGCGGAAGGTGTTCAGATCCATCTTCCCGCAGCAGCAGTGCGTCGCGCAGGCCACGACCCGCGTGAAGGCGTGGTCTATCTGCTCAAGGGGGATGCAGTAGCGCTTCAGGCCGCCGTCGCGGTAGTAGAGCGCGCGCCGCCCGACCCGGAAGGGGCCGGCCTTGTCCGCCGCCAGGTAGTCCTCCGCGAGCGCGAGGTCATCTATCTTCTCCCCGGCGGGGGTGTAGAGCCTGATGTTCTTTGCCTGTGCCATATCTCCGCCTCCTAAATAATAATAATTATCATTACTGATGTTATATATAACACAGCCGGGCAGGGATTGCAAGAGGGAAGTTGTATTTTTCAAAAAAAGTGTTATACTGGCCTGGCCGGGCTTATCCGGCGGCTTTCTGGAGGTATCCGGCTTTGAAAAAACTCATTTCGGCCTTTTTTGACAAGAAATTTTTGAAGTTCTGCCTTGTCGGCGCGGCGAACACGCTGGTGGGCGCGGGGGTCATGTTCCTGCTGTACAACGTTGCTTACTGCTCCTACACCTTCTCGTCCGCGATGAACTACGTCGTGGGCAGCATATTGAGCTATTTTCTGAACAAGTATTTCACATTCGAGGTGAAGGAGTACAGCGTGAAGCAGGTGCTGAGGTTCGCGCTGAACATCGCCGTGTGCTATGCCGTAGCCTACGGGCTGGCCAAGCCCTTCGCGGTCTGGCTGCTGAGCGACGCCTCGGTGAAGGTGCAGGACAACGTGGCGATGCTGGTGGGCATGGTGGTGTTCACGGGCCTGAACTACATCGGGCAGAGGTTCTTCGCCTTTGCGAAAAAAGGGGAAAAACCCCTTGACAAAGAGGGAAAAAGCTGATAAATTACTATGGCGCTCCAAAGACAGCAGGCTGCGATGAGCGGAAGACCTGCCGAGGACGGCCGTCAGCTTTATTACGCATGATAGCTTTCTGCCTCCGTGTCTTTTGATGCGGAGGTTTATTTTTTGGGCGCGACGATACTTCCGGAGGTGAAGAAGGAAAAATGCCGAATGCAAGAGTTCTCAGCGAGAAGCAGGCGATAGTCGAGGAACTGACCCGCCGTCTGAGCTCTGCGAGCGCGGGCGTGTTCGTGGACTACAGGGGCATTACGGTCGCCGAGGATACGCAGCTTCGCCGTGAGCTGGCGCAGAACGCCGTGCAGTACAGCGTCGTGAAGAACACCCTCACGAAGTTTGCCGTTGACAAGGTCGGTCTGGAGGGGCTCGACCCCGCCCTGAACGGGACCACGTCCATGGCGACGAGCGAGGGCGACCCGATCGCGCCTATCCGCATCATCAGCGAGTATTCCAAGAAGATGGGCGACAGGTTCAACATCAAGGCCGCCTTCATGGATGGAAAGGTCCTCGGCGCGCAGGAGATCGAAGAGATCGCCGCGCTGCCCTCCAAGGACGCGCTGTATGCCAAGGTGCTCGGCACCATGCTCGCACCCATCACCAGCCTGGCCGTTGTTCTGGGCCAGATAGTCGAGAAGTCCGGCGGCTCTGTGGAGTCCCAGGACGAGAGCGCGGAGGCAGAGGCCCCCGCCGCCGAGTAAGGCTCGGCACATTAAATCTGATATTCAGGAGGAAATAACAATGGCCAGCGAAAAAGTCACCGCCATGATTGAGGAGATCAAGGCCCTTACCGTTCTGGAGCTCGCGGAGCTCGTGCATGAGCTCGAGGACACCTTCGGCGTGTCCGCCGCCGCCGTCGCCGCCCCCGCTGCCGGCGCTGCCGCCGCCGCCCCCGCCGCCGAGGAGAAGACCGAGTTCGACGTCATCATGAAGAGCTTCGGCGCCGAGAAGATCAAGGTCATCAAGGAAGTCCGCGCCATCACCGGCCTGGGCCTCGCCGAGGCGAAGGCTCTCGTCGAGAAGGTCCCTGCCAAGATCAAGGAGCAGGTCTCCAAGGACGACGCCGAGGCCCTCAAGAAGCAGCTCGAGGCTGTCGGCGCCGAGGTCGAGCTCGCCTGAGTACTAAAAAACCGAACACACGAAAACCGCCGCGGTCTCCGCGGCGGTTTTTTCGCGTTTTTTCCACCCTCTGGATGCAGAGTATAAACAGGGCATCAAGGTTCCCTGCACCGGCGTTAAGAAGCCGATAAGATGTGGCTTTTGCGATTGAAAGAGCGAAAATCCTCCTTTATAATCATGGCACCGGGCCTGGAAACCCGGTTGGGAGTGACAGAAAAGGAGGAAAAAATATGGAACACAAACGCGGAAACTGGGGGAGCAATTTCGGCTTCCTCATGGCCGCGGTCGGCTCTGCCGTCGGCCTCGGCAACCTGTGGGGCTTCCCGTACAAGATGGGCTCCAACGGCGGCTTCGCCTTCCTCGTGGTATACCTGCTGCTCGTGCTCTTCGTCGGCTTCATGGTCATGGTCGGCGAGCTGGCGCTGGGCCGCAAGTCCGGCCTCGGCGTCGTCGGCACCTATAAGAAGCTCTCGAAGGAGGTCCGCTGGCTGGGCTGGCTCGGCATAGCCTCGGCCTTCCTCATCATGAGCTTCTACACAGTCCTCGGCGGCTACGTCACGAAGTACATAGTAGTGAACCTGGGCGACATCTTCGGCGCTTCCTGGGGCAGCGGCGGCATGGCCGCGGGCGACCTCTTCAACGGCCTGCTGACGAACCAGGTGGAGTCCATCGTCTACAGCGTCATCTTCCTCGCGCTCACCTGCATCATAGTCATGGGCGGCATCTCCGGCGGCATAGAGAAGTTCACGAAGTACGCCATGCCCGCGCTCTTCGTCATGCTGCTCGTCGTCATCATCCGCTCCGTCACCCTGCCGGGCGCGGGCGAGGGCCTGCGCTTCATGCTGGTGCCGAACCTACAGCCCCTGAAGGACGACTTCATGGCCGTCATCTCTTCGGCGGGCGGGCAGATGTTCTTCTCCCTCTCCCTCGGCATGGGCGCCATGATAACCTACGGCTCCTACCTCGAGAAGAAGGAGAACATCGAGAAAAACGCGCTCATCGTCGTCTGCTCCGATACGCTCGTCGCGGTCATGGCCGCCTTCGCCATCCTGCCCGCGGCCATCGCCCTCGGCGGTGAGGACGCCGCCATGGCCGGCCCCAGCCTGCTGTTCGTCACCCTGCAGGACGTCTTTGCCGCCATGGGTACCCTCGGCCCCGTCTTCGGCCTCATCTTCTACATCCTCGTCTTCATCGCGGCCATCACCTCCGCCATTTCGCTGGTCGAGGTCGTGACCACCTTCTACATGGACAAGGCGCACGCCAAGGGCCAGCCCGGCAACCGAAAGAAGTACACCATCCTCACCTGCCTGGCCATCCTCGTGCTCGCCGTCATCGTCGCCGCCGACGGCCTCGGCTCCAACGGCCTCTGGCAGCCGCTCGGCTACTGCTGGCTCGACTTCATGGACCTCTGGTCCGAGGGCATCATGATGCCGCTGGGCGCGCTGTTCATGTGCATCTTCATCGGCTACGAGTACAAGGTCGACACCCTCGCCGAGGAGATAGAGCTCAACGGCAACAGGTTCCGGACCAAGAAGGTCTACGCCGTCTGCTGCAAGATAGTCGTGCCCCTGGCCATGTTCCTCGTGCTCTTTGGCCAGCTGCAGACCTTCGGCATCATCAAGTGACATTCCTCTCCCACCATATTCCTTGGGCGGCCGTCCCCGGCGGGGCGGCCGCCTGCCTCGTTGCGGTTGACTTGCGGGCCGGGCTGTGATATCCTGTTGACATAATATCGAGAGATCGGAGAGGCCGATATGTCGGATAAACTGGGATCTTCCGCCGGGCAGCTGCTCGGCGAGGGCATACGCAGGCTGGGGCGCGAGGAGCTCATCGCGCTGGCGCTGGAGGTCTGCGAGGACGCTGCCGCCTGCGGCGCGCCCTATCACGGGAACATACACCCCGGCAACATACGCCGCGGGGAGGACGGGGCCGTCCTCGGCCCGCGGGCGGACCACGCCCCGGGCGACTGGACGACGGACGAGCTGGAATACATGGCGCCGGAGCTCTTCTGGAACGGCACGGCGACGGCGGCGGCGGACGTCTACTCCGTGGGCCTGCTGCTGTACGCGGGCGTGACGGGGGGCCTGCTGCCCTTTTTCAAGCGCGCGCCAGAGAACATGACGAACGAGCTGCGCGCCTCGGCCCTGCGCCGCAGGATGAACGGGGACCCCATCAGCCTGCCCGCCGCCGCGAGCGGGAAGCTCGGACCTGTCATCGAGAAGTGCCTGCGCTTCGATGCCGGGGAGCGCTACAGGGACACCAGGGAGCTGGCCGAGGCCCTGCGCCCCTGCGTGGGCGAGGGCGACGCCAAGGCCATGGAGATGTTCGGAAAGCCCGAGCGCGAGCTCACAGAGGTCGAACGCATGATGGCGGGCATCCTCTCGCGCCTTGAGCCGGAACCGGAGCCCGAACCCCCCGCCCCGGAGTCCCCCGCCCCGGAGCCGCCTGCTCCGGAGCAGCCGGAGCCGCCTGCTCCGGAGCAGCCGGAGCCGCCTAAGCGCCCGAAGGTGGAGATACCCGTCGTAAAGCCCACGCCGCCGCCGAGGCCCACCGGACCAAGGCCGGAGTACAGGGTGGACCGCGACTTTGAGGAGCGCGCCATAAGAGAGCGCGAGGAGCGGCCGAAGCGTAATATGCGGCCCTTCTACATAGTTCTCGCCATCTGCGCCGTCGTCGTCATCGCGGCGCTGGCGGTGAGCCTGTTCCTGCCCGGCGGGGAGGAGCAGGAGCCCACGCCGACGCCGCCGTCGGAGAGCCTCGCGCCCTCTGCCGCACCCTCCGCGGCCCCCTCGGCGGAGCCGAGCGCGGAGCCGACGCCCAGCCCCACGCCCTCGGAAACGCCCGAGCCCGCGGAGCCGAGCTATGAGCTCACGCTCTCGAACAGCAGTTGGGAGCAGGCCCAGGCTCTCTGTAAGGCTGAGGGCGGCCATCTGGCCGTGATATCCAGCGCAGAGGAACTGGCGGAGATAACCGCCCTGGCCGAGGAGGCGGGCGCGAAGTTCGTCTGGATAGGCCTGCACCGCGAGGCGGGCGAGCTCAAGTGGGTGACGGGCGAGAGCGTCGATTACTACGTCTGGGGAAGCGGCGAGCCCTCCGTCACGGATTCGGACGGCACGCCCGAGGACTACGTGCTGCTCTGGCACACGGACAGCGGCTGGATATACAACGACTGCCGGAACGACCCGGCAGCCGCCTATCCCTCCGTCTACGGCGGCAAGCTGGCCTACGCCTGCGAATACGACTCCGAATGAGCCGGCGATATGCGAAAAAACCGCCCCCGTCCCGCGAAAAAACGCGGAACGGGGGCAAAATTCTGCAAAAAACTCCTTGCAATGCACGGAAGCTTTTGCTATAATATATCGGCATTACGCACGGATGGGGGGATCCCCGGCCCTGTGGCCGCAAGGCTGGGCCGCGGGGAGACGAGCCCCGCCGGAGGTAATAACAAAATAAAGGGAGGAAAACACACAATGGCAGTAGTATCCATGAAGCAGCTGCTGGAGGCCGGCGTCCACTTCGGCCACCAGACCCGCAGGTGGAACCCCAAGATGGCCGAGTACATCTACATGGAGCGTAACGGCATCTACATCATCGACCTGCAGAAGACCGTCAAGAAGCTCGAAGAGGCCTATGCCTTCGTGCGCGAGCTCGCGGCGAACGGCCAGAACATCCTCTTCGTCGGCACGAAGAAGCAGGCTGCCGAGGCCGTGAAGGAAGAGGCCGAGCGCGTCGGCCAGTACTACGTCAACGCCCGCTGGCTCGGAGGCATGCTGACGAACTTCAAGACCATGCGCACCCGTATAGACCGCCTGGCCCAGCTCAAGAAGATGCAGGAGGACGGCACCTTCGACATGCTGCCCAAGAAGGAAGTCATGAAGCTTATGGGCGAGATGGCCAAGCTCGAGAAGTATCTCGGCGGCGTCAAGGAGATGAAGAAGCTCCCCGGCGCTCTGTTCGTCATCGACTCCCGCAAGGAGCACAACGCCATCGCCGAGGCCCGCAAGCTGCACATCCCCATCGTCGCCATAGTCGATACCAACTGCGACCCCGATGAGGTCGATTACGTCATCCCCGCGAACGACGACGCCATCCGCGCCATCAAGCTTATCAGCGCCACCATGGCCAACGCCGTCCAGGAAGGCCGCCAGGGCGCCGACAACGCCTCCGACGAGGCCGCCAAGGTCGAGGAGAGCGACGAGGCCGCCGAGTGAGCCTCAATGCCCCGCGCACTATCTTTTAAATAATACGGAAGGATGATAATATATGGGATTCACAGCTGCTGACGTCAAGAACCTGCGCGAGATGACCGGTGTCGGCATGATGGACTGCAAGAAGGCCCTCGCCGAGGCCGACGGCGACATCGACAAGGCCGTTGAGTGGCTCCGTGAGAAGGGCCTCGCCGCCGCCCAGAAGAAGGCCGGCCGCATAGCCGCCGAGGGCATGGCTTACGCTTACGTCTGCCCCGAGTGCGGCGTGGGCTCCATAGTCGAAGTCAATGCCGAGAGCGACTTCGTCGCGAAGAACGACCTCTTCGTCGAGTACGTCCAGAACGTGGCCAAGGTCGTTGCGAAGGACGCGCCCGCCGATCTGGACGCCCTGTTCGCCTGCAAGTACCCCGGCAGCGAGAAGACCGTGCTTGAGGAGCAGAACGACAAGGTCCTGGTCATCGGCGAGAACATCAAGGTACGCCGCTTCGCCCGCTACGACAAGGGCGTGAGCGTGGCCTACGTCCATATGGGCGGCCGTATCGCGGTGCTTATGAACCTTGAGGTCGGCGCGGGCTTTGAGAAGAGCGCCGAGGTCGAGGAGCTGGGCAAGGATCTCGCCATGCAGGTCGCGGCTCTGAATCCGCAGTTCCTGGACAAGAGCGAGGTCAGCGAAGAGTTCATCGAGAACGAGAAGCGCGTCCGTCTGGCCCAGGCCAAGGAGGACCCGAAGAACGCCACGAAGCCCGACGCCATCATCGAGAAGATAGTCATGGGCGGCCTTGCCAAGTACTACAAGGAGATCTGCCTCATGCAGCAGCCGTTCGTGAAGGACGACAAGGTCTCCGTCGAGGACCACGTCGCCGCCGTCGCGAAGCAGCTCGGCACCACCATCAAGGTGAACTGCTACACCCGCTTCGAGAAGGGTGAGGGCATCGAGAAGCGCCAGGACGACCTCGCCGCCGAGGTCGCCAAGCTCGTGAAGTAAATAAACACGGCAAAAAAGCCTTCCGCTGCAAAGCGGAAGGCTTTTTCTTTTCCTGTTATCTGGCTTTGAGCCGGGCGATCATCGCGTCGCACACTTCGTCCATGTCGGCCACTATGCCGTAGTCGCAGTAGTTGAATATGGCGGCGTTGGGGTCGGAATTCACGGCGATGAAGGTCTCGGCGTCCACTCCGGTCACGTGGTTCACCGCGCCGGAGATGCCGAAGCCGATGTAGAGCCTGGGCTTTATCATCACGCCGGACTGGCCGACCTGGAGCTTGTAGGGCAGCAGCTCGCGGTCCACCAGCGGCCTCGTGCAGGCCAGCTTTCCGCCGAGCAGCGCGGCCAGCTCCCGGTACTTGGGCAGGCTTTCGTTTTTGAGCCCGGCGCCCACGCACACGATGGTCTCGCAGCCGGCTATGTCCAGCTCGGGCTCGAAGGCGTCCGAGACGAAGCCCAGGAGCCGGGTGCGTATCTCCTCCTCCGGGAAGGAGATCTCCTCCTCGATGAGCTCTATGTTCTCCCTGCGGCCTGCGGGCTCGTGCTTGAAGGTGCCGGGGCGGATGGTGCCCACCTGCGGACGGAGCACGGGTATGGTGATGACGGCCATTATCTTGCCGCCCGCCGCAGGCTCGACGAATTCGATATCGCCCGTCTCCGGGTTATATATTATCTCCGTGGCGTCGGAGGTGCAGCCGGTCTCCAGCCTCGCGGCAAAGCGAGGGGCGAAGTCCCTGCCGTTCGTCGTGCCGCCGACGAATACGGCAGAGGGCCTGTATTTTTCGCACAGGACGGTGAAAAGATTGGCGTAGGCCTCGGTGTTGTACCTCTCGTAGCCGGTACCGGAGACCTGTATCAGTCCGTCGATGCCGCAGTCCTTTATCTTGTCGAGCTCGGACTCGGGCAGAGAGCCGGCGGCCACGGCCACCAGCCTGTCGCCCGAGAGGTCGCAGAGCTTGCGCAGCTCGCAGCAGAGCTCCAGCGACACGGGGTGGACTTCGCCCCCGCTGTGCTCTATGTAGACCCACATGTCCTTGTAGTTTTTCTTATCCATTCCGGGCACCTCCTCAAATCCCGGCCAGCTCGAAGAGCTTGGCCACGCTGCCTTCCACCGAACCCTCGTCTATGATGAGGCCCGGCTCGGGCAGCACGGGCGGGAACATGCGCGGCACCTTAGTGGGGGAGCCGGGGTCGCCTATGCGGCCGCGGTCGAGGCCCGGGATGTCGTCGGCGGTGAGGACGGTGATCTTCGCCTTTTTGGCGGCGAGTTTGCCCTTGAGGCTGGGGATGCGCGCGGGATAGTGCGTCTTTTCCATGGTGAACAGGCAGGGCATGCTCACCTCAAGCGTTTCCACCCCGGTCTCAAGCTCGCGCTCGACGACGAGCTTGCCCGCGGCCTCGTCCACGGACTTTATCAGGCTGGCGCTCGTCACCTGGGCGGCGCCGAAACGCTCGGCCAGCTGGGCGCCCATCTGGCCAGTGGCCCCGTCGAGGGTCTCCTTGCCGCAGAAGATGAGGTCAAAGCTGTCGATGGACTTCGCCGCGGAGACTATGGAATAACTGGTGGCGAGGGTGTCTGCGTTTCCAAAGGCGCGGTCAGTGACCAGGATGGCCCTGTCGGCGCCTGCGGCCAGGCACTCGCGCAGGGCGGCCTCTGCCGCGGGAGGCCCCATGGTGATGAGGCTCAGCTCGGCGCCGTACTGCTCCTTGACGGACAGGGCGGCGGCGAGGGCGTTGCCGTCCAGGGGGTTCAGAATGGCGGGTACGCCGGCCCGGATGAGGTTGCCCGTCTCGGGGTCCATCCTCATCTGGTCCACGTCCGGGACCTGTTTTACGCAAACTAGTATTTTGAGCATTCTTATTCTCTCTCCTAATAAGAAAATTGCAGTTGTGCCGCGGCTCACAGCCCGTATGCCAGGGGGATGAGCAGCGCGGCGGCTATGAGCGACAGGAGGTTGTAGAGGCCGCCGACCTTGGTGTAGTCCGTGAACCTGTATCCGCCGACCATGGTCATGGTGAGGGGAGGGGTGGCCACGGGCGTGGCAAAGGCCAGGTTGCAGCCGATCACGACCGTGACGACATATGGGATGGGGTCCACGCCGAGCCCGGTGCCCAGCGAAATGGCCAGGGGGGTCAGCACGGCCGCAGTTGCGGTGTGGCTCATTATGTTCCCGAGGGCCGCGGAGGTCACAAGGAGAACAAGGCATATGGTCACGGGGTTCGCCCCGCTGCCGAAGGCGGATATTATCATGTCTGCGACCGCCTGGACAACGCCGCTCTTGTTCAGGGCGGTGGATATGCCCATGGCCCCGCCGAGGACGCAGATGGTGTTCCAGTCCAGGGACTTGAAGGCCTTGTCAAAGGAGATGCAGCCGGTCAGTATGCACAGGGCGGCCGCAATGGCCCCGACCGTGCCGAAGGAAAACACGCCCGCCGTGAAGCCGGCCACGCAGCCGAGCATGATGAGGCAGACCGTGATACACTTGGCCTTGCTGCGGACCTGTCCGCCGTCCCCGGAGGGGGCGGGGTCCTCGACTTCGGGGAAGTCGAAAACCTTTTTCTGCAGGCGTATGCCTATGAACAGATAGTAGAGGGCCAGCACTATGACGAGCGGGAAGCCCACCTTGCCCAGCTCCCAGAAGGTGAGCTCCCTCACCGAGTCCGTGGTCTGGAGTATGGCCTGGGCCGTCAGCTGGGGCGTGGAGCCTGCGAGCGTGCAGTTGCCGCCCACGACCGAGGCAATGCCCACGGCCATGTAGGTGTTCTTCTTCGTTATCGCCCCGCCCGAAGAGCGGGCCAGTGAGGCCAGCAGCGGCAGGAATATCGCCACCACCGCGCTGTTGCTGAGGAAGGAGGACAGAATGGAGACCGTCAGCACGAGCACCATTATGAGCAGCTTCTCGTTCCGGCCCATCCTCCTGACTATGGCGCTGCCGATTATTTCGGCCGCGCCGGTCTCGAACACTGCGCTGCCCAGTATGAGCACGGAGGCGACCATTATGACCGTGTCGGAGCCGAAGGGCGCCACGACGTCCGAAGGCTCTATGATGCCGAAGATCATCATGAGCAGGGAGCCGACGACGGCCGTCAGGCCGGCGGGACGCCTCTGCATGACGAAGGATATGAGGATAACTACAAAAATAACTGACGCCAGAATAGGTTTTATCACTAAACACCTCCGCGCGTTACCTGGGCGCCGGGGAACCGGACCGGCACAGGAGGCGGGCTCCGCCCGCCTCCACCGGCACGTCAGGCGATCCTTGTAAATATCTTTGCGGCGTTCTCCCTGAGAACGTTTTTCTGTACCTTGCCCACGCTGTTTTCGGGCAGGCTGTCCAGCAGCGCCCAGTAGCGGGGCTTCTTGTATGAGGCGAGGTTGTCCGCGCAGAAGTCCAGCAGCTCGTCCGCGCTCAGTTCAGCGCCGGGGTTGAGCACTATCGCGGCGGCTATCGCCTCCCCGAACCTGGGGTCCGGAACTCCTACGACGGCGCTGTCCATGACGGCGGGGTGGCTTTGCAGCACCCGCTCTATCTCCTGCGCATACACGTTTTCGCCGCCGGTCTTCACTATGTCCCTTTTTCTGTCCACCAGGTAATAGTACCCGTCCGCGTCAACGCGCATAATGTCCTCGGTCCTGAACCAGCCGTCCACGAAAATGTCGTCCTGCTCGTCCTCGCGGCCGAGATAGCCCTTGAACACCAGCGGGGAACGCACCAGGGCTTCGCCCGGCACGCCGACGGGGACCTGCGCGCCCGTCTCGTCCACGATGCGGACTTCGACAAGTGCGTTCAGCCTGCCCACCGTGCTCATGAGCTCGGGCCGCTCCCGGAGCTGCTGACGGGAAAGGTTGCAGCCTGTGGCGCTGCATACCTCAGTTGAACCCCAGGAGGGCCTCAGCTTGCAGTTGGGGAACATCTCGAAGATGTCGTCGATACAGGCCTTTGTACACTTGCCCGCTGTGACCAGGGCGAGCCTGACGCTGGACAGGTCGTATCTGCGCGCCGCCTCGGACTGGTACAGCCTCTGATAGGAGATGGGCGGCAGCATTAGGACCTCGGTGGCCTTTCGGGACTCGATCTGACGGCAGATCTTTTCCGGGTCGAAGGAGCTCACGAGTATCAGCGTGGCGGCCAGGGCCGCGGATTTCAGGATGCAGAAGAGCCCGGCGGTGTGGTAGAGCGGCGCGGGCGTGAGTATGGCCTCCGGCGTTTCCGAGGGCTCGTTGGCTATCGCGAGGACCAGGGCGTGGTCACGGACCATCTGCTGTGTTCTGAGGACGCCCTTCGAGACTCCGGTAGTGCCGCTGGTGAAGAGGATGACGCTCTCATCCTCCGGGCGAAGCTCCTCCTGAGCCTCGCCCGGGTCCGCTTCGGAGACCAGCTCCTCAAAGAGGGCATCGGCGCAGTCCGGCCTGGGGTCGCCCTGCCTGAGACAGCATATGGAGAGCCTGAGACCGCGGCAGCTTTGCAGTATGCTCTCAGCCTGCCCGGCGAATTCGGAGCCGAAAACCAGGCAGCCGCAGCCGGCCGTGTCTATGGTCCTGACAAGCTCGCCGGCCATCAGGCGCGCGTGCAGAGGCAGGACGGCTACGCCCAGCTTCTGGCATGCATACCAGACTACCAGCCATTCCGTGCTGCTCTTCATGAGCAGCGCCAGTCTGTCTCCGCGCCTGAGCCCTTTGAGCTTCAAGGCGTTGGCAAGCCGGTTGCATTCGGCGTTCAGCTGGGAGTATGTAAGCTCGCGATCCTCGCACACGACAGCGGTCCGGTCAGGAAAGCAGTCGGCGTTCCTAAGCAAAAAATAGCCGAAATTAACCATTTACAGCCTCCGAAAAACAATTCAAACTGCGGCGGTCAGGCAATGCTCCAGATTCCCATGAGGTTCCAGAGGAAATAGGCGATGTACATGCAGACCAGGCCGATGATGCAATAGACGTAGCAGTACTTCGTGGTGTCCTTGATGGTTACCCAGCCCTCGCCGGCGGCGTAGATGGCGGTCAGATACACGGAGCTCTGGTAGGGCAGGAACCAGCCGATGACAAAGGCGTTGAGGATGAAGCCGATGATCCAGGGGTTGATGCCGGCCGAGATGCCGAGGGGGATGAGCAGGGCCGTGAAGACGGAAAGGTAGCCTATCTCGGAGAGGATGAGGAAGCGGACGAGCAGGGTGAGGACGGCCAGGCCGGCGATGAGCAGGAAGGGGTTGGAGAAGAAGCCCACGGTATAGGGGCCGACGGCCTCGCTGAGCCAGGTGGTGATGTTCACGTGGGGCAGCACGGTGCCGAGACCCACGGAGCAGGCGATGAAGATGAGGGATTCCCAGGCCACGTTGTTGCGCCACTGCTTGACGGGCAGAATGCCGAAGATGAGGGTGGCGCAAAGGGCGATGAGGGCGGTGGCGTACTCGGGGATGTTGGTCACGCTCTTGAGCACCCAGGAGAGCACCGTGAGTATCATGATGACGCCCATGATCTTCTCCTCGCGCTTCCAGGGGCCGAGAGCCTTCTGGCGCTCCTCCAGGAAGGAGACGTCCAGCTTCTGGCCGGAGGCGGGCTTATACCTGCTGCTGATGTAAAGGTAGTTGCCGATGAAGAAGGGCACGATGAAGGGCAGCGAGCAGAGCGCCCACTTCACCATGGTGTACTCCGCCTGGATCTCCGCGCTGTACATGCCGACAAGGGCGGCGGTGGTGACGGAGGCGGTGATGAACATCGCGGGGGAGAAGCAGATGGCCGAGTAATAGGCGAGGAAAAGGCCGGTGGCCTCCTTGCCCTCGTTCTTGTAGCCCATGGCCTCGCTGATGCCGCGGGTCAGGGGGGAGAGGACGGTGCACTTGGCAGCCTTGCTGGGCACGAAGGGGGAGGTTATGGTCGTGACGGCCAGCAGGCCGATGACCTGGCCGCGGTAGCTCTTCGGGAAGAGCTTGAGCAGGATGATGGCTATGCGCTCAAGCAGGCCGCAGGCCTTTATGGCCGCGCCGAGCCCGAAGGCGGCGACGAGCAGCCAGTAAGTGGAGCCGGAAAAGGCGGAGAAGGACACTTCTATAGGCACCTTGCCGAAGATGACGAAGGCGACGCACATGAGTATGGCGGTGACGGCCTCATGGAAGACCTGTCCGGCCCACCAGACTATCGCGCAGACCAGTATGCCGATAACGCGCATGGCCTGGACTTCGAGCCCGGAGGGGGCGGGGATGAGCGCTATGGCTATGCCGAGAATGAGGCCTACTATGAGGTAGATGAGCTGCTTTTTGGTGAATTTCATTTTTTCCCTTCCCTTCTGACGTAAGAAAATGCGATGTGTTTGACAGGCTCGTTAATTGCGTGGCAATTACGGGCGCTGTCCGCCCTCTCCGGGGCGGGGCGCCGCGCGGAGAGGGCGTCGCCGGCTCAGCGGTCGGCCATGATGGACTTGAAGATGATGTTCTTCTGGATCTCGCTGGTGCCCTCGCCGATGGTGAGCACGCGGGCGTCCTCGTAGTAGCGGGACAGGCCGAAGTCCTTCAGCAGGCCCATGCCGCCGCACAGCTGCATGGCCTTCTCGCAGATCTTCTGGGCCTCCTCGGTGCAGAAGAGCTTGGCGATGGAGGCGCCCTTGGCTATGGACTCGCCGTTGTCGAGCAGGGAGGCCAGGTACATGAGGTAGCCCTCGCCGACCTGGATGCTGCTGTACATGTCGGCTATGTAGTGCTGGAGCACCTGGAAGTCGCTCAGGGGCTTGCCGAAGGCGATGCGCTGCGTGGCGTAGTCGAGGGCCTTCTCGTAGGCGCCCTTGGCGTAGCCGACGGCCCTGGCGGCGATGACGAGGCGCGCGCCGTCCAGCGTGCCGAGGGAGATGCGCAGACCCTTGTTGAGCTGGCCGCAGAGGCTCCACTTGGGGACGCGGCAGTTCTTGAAGTAGATGTCGCCGGTGTCCGAGCCGCACCAGCCGAACTTCTTGTAGTGCGCTCCGTAGGTGATGCCGGGCGCGTCGGCCGCGACGAGGAAGACGCTGATGCCCTCCTTGCCGGTCTCGGGGTCAACGGTCTTGGCGCTGACCTGCCAGCTGCCGACGGCGCAGCGGTAGGAGATGAAGCTCTTCGTGCCGTTTATGACCCACTCGTCGCCGTCGAGCACGGCGGTGGTGGAGATGGCGCGGGAGTCGGAGCCGCCGGAGGGCTCCGTGTAGGCCATGCCCATGAACTTGCCCTCGTCCACTATCATGGGGAGGAAGCGGTCTATCTGCTCCTGGTTGGCGAAGCTCAGCAGCTTGTTGGCGTTGTTGGAGCAGTTGAGGATGGAGGCAAGGTTGTTGTTGTACTTGGAGGCCTCGATGATGAGCATGAGCAGGGTGGTCATGCTCTCGCCGAAGCCGCCGTACTCCTCGGGGGCGACGAGGCGGGTGAAGCCGAGCTCGGCCATGCGGTCGCGCATCCAAATGGGGTACTCATCGACCTCGTCGAGTTCCTTTATGCGCGGGGCTACCTCCTGCTGGACAAACTCGTTGAACAGATTGAGGTACATTTCCTGGTTTTCGGTGAGTTTCATCTGAATTCTCCTAACGATTAATTTAAATTTGGTCTTACTTGGTGGTCAGTGAGGCGGCGACGGCGCCGGCGGCCTTGAGGGACTCTATCTTCTCTGCGCTGTAGCCGAGGATCTCCTTCATGATGGCGTCGGACTCCTGGCCGAGCAGCGGGGCGCCCTTGTAGACGTTGCAGGGCGTGCCGCCGAAGCGCGGCATGGTGGCGATGTCCACGAACTCGCCGCCGGTGGTGGCGTCGATTATCTTGATGAAGTCGTTGCGGGCCTGCCAGTGCGGGTTGGCGTAGGCGTCCTCGGCGGTGTTCAGCATGGAGACGGGGATGCCGGTCTCCATGAAGATGCGCTCGACCTCGGCGGCGTCGTGCTGGCTGAGCCAGTCGAGCCAGAGGGCGTCCATCTTCTTTACGAGCTCGGGGTTGCCCTGGCCGCAGGTGTCCATGTAGGGGAAGTCGTCGGGGGAGACGCCCATGAGGTCGCAGAACTTCTTCCAGATGCCGATGCCCCAGACGCCGACGGAGACCCACTTGCCGTCGCGGCACTCGTAGTAGCCGAAGGGGCGCCACAGGGGGTTGAGCGGGCCGGTGCGCTTGTAGTTGCCGCCGCCGTTGAGCTGCTCGCACCAGTGGTAGCTCATGAGGTAGGCCGCGGACTCGTACATGGAGGCGTCGATGACCTGGCCCTTGCCGGTCTGGAGCATGCTGTAGTAGCCGGCCAGGGAGCCGCAGGCGGCGAAGAGGGCGGTGGTGATGTCGCAGACCAGGGGGTTGGCGGTGAGGTAGGGGCCGTCGGGCATGCCCTGCATGGCGGCAAGGCCGCTGAAGGCCTGGCCCACGGGATCGACGCAGGGCTTGCCGAGGTAGCGGTCCACGCCGCCGTTCTGCTTAAGGCCGTAGCCCGTGACGTGGACGATGACGAGCTTGGGATTAGCGGACATGGCCAGCTCGTCCGTCGGGCCGTGCTTGCCTATGTTGGGCACGCTGTTTATCCAGATGTCGCACTGCTTGACGAGGTCAACGAAGACTTCCTTGGACTCGGGCACCTTGTCGAAGTTCATGTTGAACTCGAAGCTGTTCATGTTGCGGCCGAGGCTTATCCACTTGGGGACGACGCCGGTCTCGGTGCGGCGGCCGATCCTGGAGGTGTCGCCGGAGCCGGGGATCTCGATCTTGATGATCTCCGCGCCCATGTCGCCCAGCCAGCGCGCCGCGAAGGGGCCCGCGAAAGCGACGCCGGTCAGCATCACTCTCAGACCGTGGAGGGGGCCGTATTCAGGGGTAATGGGGTTGCTGCGCATTTTTCTCATCCTTTCCTTGCGATCTTATCTATTTGCTTTCGTTTATCGCCTTGGTGAGCAGGGGGACGATCTCAAACATGTCCCCGACTATGCCGTAGTCGCAGGCGGACATGATGGGGGCCTTTTCGTCGCGGTTCACGGCCACTATGAGCTGCGCGCCGCGCACGCCCACGCTGTGCTGGACTTGGCCGGAGATGCCCAGCGCGATGTAGAGCTTGGGGTTCAGCTGCAGGCCGGACAGGCCGATGTACTCCGAGAACCAGTGGTTGTCCTCCGCGAGGGAGCGGGAGCAGCCGACCTCGGCGCCTATGGCCGCCGCAAGGTCGTAGGCTATGCCGAGCTCCTCCTTCTCGGAGAAGCCCATGCCGACGGCGACGACCTTCTCAGCCGCCGTGATGTCCACGCCCTCACGGACGATGGGGGCGGTCGAGACGAGGCTCACGCGCCCGTCCTCCGCCGCGGGTACGACGGTCAGCGGGGCCTCGCCGGAGGCGGGGGCGTACTTGCCCGCCGGGACGGTGAGGACGCAGGGGAAGGGGGAGCTCTCGCGCTTTATGACCGCGCCGCCGTAGGTCATGCGCTCGGTCAGGAGCTCGCCGCCCTCAATAGCGGCGCTCTGGACCTCGCTGACGAGCGGGCAGCCGAGGCAGCCCGCGGCATAGGCTGCGATCTCGCGGCCGGTGGGGGTGGATACGGCGGCGAAGATGTCTATATTTTCGGCGCTTATGAATTCGGCTATGCTCCTGGAGTAGTCCTCGGGGCGCGCGGAGCTGCCCTTGAGCAGGATGGTTGCGTCCGCGCCGGAGGAGCCGAAGCCCTCGGGCAGCTCGGGGCCGCAGGCCAGGGCCAGACATTCCGAGCCCAGCGTGCGTGCAAAGGAGACGAGCTCCGCCAGCTTGTCCGCCCTGTTCGCGTATACGAGTACCTTTGCCATCAGATAGCTCCCTCCTTCTTCAGCGCCGCGACCAGGGCCGCGACGGTCTGCTCCTTGCTGTCCTCGTTTATCAGGATGTTCTTGCGGGTCGAGACGTAACCGGTGCTCCCCAGATCCTTCAGGCCAGCGGCCGTGCCGGGGACGAGGGCCTCGGCGCTCAGCTCGGCGACGGGCTTTTTCCTCGCGGCCATGACCTGCTTGAGCCCGGGTATCGGGGCGGGCGCGGCCTCGGGCAGCAGGCAGAGGACGGCGGGCAGCGGCGCAGAGACGGTCTGGATGCAGTCCTCAAGCTTGCGCTCGGCGGTGACGACGCCGCCCTCTACGCTGAAGGAGGTCACGCTGCTCAGGACGGGCCAGCCGAGGATGGCGGCGAGCCGGGGGCCTGTCTGCCTGGCGTAGTCGTCGCTGGAGCCCTCGCTGCACAGTAGCAGCGCGGCGTCCTCCACGGTGGCGGCGGCGGCAGCGAGCAGCGCGGCCGTCCGGCAGCCGTCCGGCCGTCCGGACTCGGCGGTGTTGACCCAGATGCCCTCGTCCATGCCCCTGGCCAGGGCGTCGTTGAAGGATTTGCGCGTCTCCGCGCCGCCGCAGGAGATGCCGGTGCAGGTCCCGCCGAGGGCCTTCGCGGCCTGGCTGCCCGCCTCTATCGTGTGCTTGTCGTAGTCGCTTATCTTATATTTTGCCTTGGAGAAGTCCACGGACAGGTCGGGGTTTATGCGTATATCCGACTCGTCCAGGACCCATTTGTAGCAAACCAGTACCTTAGGCATCGTTTTCCTCCCTCTGCGGGGCGAGCTGGAACTCGCCTCTCATGTGTTCTCTGCTCATTGTGTAATAGTGTTCCGCGTTTTTGGCGATCTTCTCTATCTCCTCCTCGCGCAGGGGCCGGACGACCGCGCCCGGAGCGCCCATGACGAGCGAGTTGGGCGGGACCTTCTTGTGCTGCGTGAGCAGGGTGCCCGCGCCGATGATGCAGTTTTCGCCTATCTCGACGTCGTTCATGATGATCGCCCCCATGCCCACGAGCACCCTGTCCGCGATGCGGCAGCCGTGGATGATGGAGCCGTGGCCGATGGAGACCTCCCGGCCTATCTCGATGGGGTAGACCGGCGTCGAGTGCAGGAGACAGTTGTCCTGGATATTGGTCCTCTCCCCGATGGAGATGCCCGTGCGGTCCGCCCTTATCGTGGTGTTGAAGAAGACGCAGCAATCGTCCGCTATGCTGACGTTGCCGCAGACGACGGCGCCGGGCGCCAGGAACACGTCCCGGCCGATCTTAGGAGCAAGTGCCATAAGTCCCGTCTCCCTTCCCTCAGCCCTGCCTGAAGCTCACGCCGAAGGCGCCGACGGGGTAGTTCCAGCTCTCGACCAGCTTGCCGCCGCTCAGTACACGGCAGGTGCCGCACTCAAGGCAGCCCAGATAGTCGAAACGTACGCCGTCCCCGTCCTTCTTGTAAAGCGCGGCGGGGCAGACCCTGACCACCCTGTCTATCTCCGCCGCGTCGCGGCAGGCCTTGTCCACAAGGATGTGGCTGTGCTCCTCATCGACGCTGAACTTGTCGGCGCCGAGCTTGTCTTCAACAGTCATGCGCATCTCATACACCTCCGTGAGTTTCGTTCATGTATTCCTCGCACCTGCGCAGCTCGCGGAAGATGCCGCTGGCCTCGACGGCCTGCTGATAGGCGCTGAGGGCCTCGGCCGAGTAGTCCCCGGATTCGCGCAGGGCTATGGCGGTCTCGGCCGCAAGGATGCCGGATTCGACGGCCAGGTCCATGCCCCTGATGGTGAAGCCGTAGTTTGCGACGAGCCCCGCCGCGTCCCCGGCTATGAGCACGCCGTCGCCGCAGAGCCTGCCCAGCTTGCTGCTCCCGCCGTGGCGGACTATGTGCGCCGAATACTCCAGCAGCGTGCCGCCCTCGATGAGCTCCGCCACGGCCGGCAGCTCCTTGAACTCCTCCAGCAGCTCGGGCACGGCCTTGTCGGTCTTGTCGATGTCGCCTATCAGGAACTCTATGCCCACCGAAACGCTGTCGCGGTTGGTGTAGATGAAGCCGTCGGCGTAGTTGCCCGCTGAGCGGTCGCCGAGGTACATGTACTCCACGCCCTCGTCTCCGGCAAGGCCGAAGCGGCTGTTCACCGTCTCCTCGCCCAGCTGGATGACCTCCTTGACGCCGACGCAGGTGGTGCCCGGCTCCGGCGGCGTGCCCAGACCGGCCTGCTGTGCCAGGAGGGAGTTGGCGCCGTCGGCCAGGATCACGAGCCCGGCCTCCATCCTCTCGTCCCCGGCCATGACGCCGCAGACCTTCCCGTCCTCGATGAGGAGCCCCGTCACCGTTATATTGTTTATGACCATGACGCCCTCTTCCTCGGCCTTCTCGCAGAGCCACTGGTCGAGCTTCGCCCTCAGCACCGAGTAGGCGTCCCCGTACTTCGTGGCCTGCAGCGCCCGGACGTCGAGTCCGGCCAGCGATACCGCGCTGCCGGACCAGGCGTAGGCCTGCTCGCGGATGAGCCGGCGCTCAACGGGTAGCTCCTCCTCGAAGGAGGGGATGAGTTTTTTCAGTACGTCGGCGCAGAGCTTGCCGCCGGTCACGTTCTTCGCCCCGCAGTAGCTCCCGCGCTCAATGAGAAGCACCTCCATGCCGGCCCGGGCCATGGTGTAAGCCGCGCTCAAACCGGCCAGCCCGCCTCCGACAACTATCACTTCCATTCTTTCGTCTGACATGCTGCCTGTTCTCCTTTCTGTGCTCAAACGACAAGCCTGTATGCCGTCCGCTCATAGTAGATAAGAGCAAGACATGTGCCAAAAAACTAACGAAAGCTGCGCTCGCCGCTTTTTTCGTCAATTTACGTCGAATATTGACAAATGAATCACAATTAAATTGTACACAATAACAACAGGCCGCGGCGGGCTGAAAACGAAACCCAAAATTACAATAACTGGTGGGCGTACAAATTTGTCTGTATAAAATACGCAGTCAGACAATACTGTCTGAAATCTGTACAATACGCAGGAGGGGAAAGCCCAAGTTTACACTATTTATGCGTATTGTCCAGGGAAAAAGGTGGATAAATTGTGGATATTGACAAAAGCCGGACCAATTCTGTATAATAACTAAACACAAGCCTGCTGCTCACGCTCCAATTGAATAAGGAGGCAGAATTGCCATGGACCACCTTACGAAAATCCGGGACAACGAGCTGTCCCGGATAAAAGAGTCGTGTGTAAATGGGCAGACGTGTAAGGTGCCGGACGAATACAAGGCCTTTGTCAGCGAGTGGCGCGAATCGCTCGCCATGGGCATAGACATGCATACCAAGCTCACCGACAGGCAGCGGGACTTTGAGGTATTTACCCGCATGGATGAGCTTCACAGGTACCACCTCAGCTACCTGAACAGCTATTACAGCAGCAAAGAGAAGCTCCTGGCGCTGCACGGCTGCGCCATCTTCTATCTGGACGAGACGCTTTCCGCCTACAACAAGGCGGGGAGCCCGGAGCTGCTGAAACGGCTCAAGGCCGACGGCATCAGAATTGGAACAAATTTCTCGGAGAAAAACGTAGGCGTTTTTGTGGCCAACATCGCGCTCAGGTCCCCGATGAAGACCTGCTGCCGGGTGGGCCAGGAGAACTATCTGGAGATATTTTCAAAGTACATCTGCTATGCCCGGTACGTTTCCAAGACGGGGCGGAGGTTCAGGTCCGTGAACCTGATATTCGTGCCGGAAGAGGTGTACTGCAAGCCCATACACGACTCGGTCAATTTCATACTTGAGGCGGAGGACATTTCCGCCGCCACCGACTTCATCTATCCCATCCTGGCCGGCCGCATCAACTTTCTGGAGAAGCTGGCCCAGCAGGGCAACGACATCATGATGCTGGTAGATACGGATATGAAGGTCATATTCGTAAACGAGCTCTTCACAAAGGAATTCGGCAAGACGCACCACAAGATAAAGCCCGAGGCGCTCTCAGGTTTCATGCCGGAGGTGGCGGAGCTGCCCAAGCTCAAGAACCGCTCCAAGGAGGACTTCAGCTCCACGCTGCTGCTGCACGGCACATCGGGCGGGGACAACGCCTATACAGTCTACGGGCAGTACGTGGACGGCTGCGGCTACAAGATATTCTTCGTACCCTGCCAGTCGGCGGAGAAGCCCCGCAAGGCCCAGGCTGTCTACACCTTCAGCAGCCTCATCGGCCGCTCCGAGGAGTTCACCGAGGCGATAGAAAACGCCAAGAGGGCGGCGAAGGGCCTCGGCAACGTGCTGATACTGGGCGAGAGCGGGACCGGAAAGGAGCTTGTCGCCCAGGCCATACACGAGGCCAGCCCTAGGAACACCGGGCCGTTCATCCCGCTCAACTGCGCCGCGATACCGAAAGAACTCATAAGCAGCGAGCTCATGGGCTACGAGGACGGCGCCTTCACCGGCGCCAAACGCGGAGGTCAGGCGGGCAAGTTCGAGCTGGCAAACGGCGGGACGATATTCCTGGACGAGATCGCCGAGATGCCCATGGACATGCAGTGCTCGCTCCTGCGCATACTCGAAGACAGAGTCGTCTGCCGCATAGGGGGGAGCAAGTACCACCCCGTGAACGTGCGCATAGTCGCGGCGACGAACCGCGACCTCTGGAAGTGCGTACAGCGCGGCACCTTCAGGCTGGACCTGTACTTCCGGCTGAACGTCATAAGAATAGAGCTGCCCCCGCTCAGGGACAGGACGGGGGACATAGACATACTCGTCCCCTATCTGCTGGAGCGCGCGGCCCGGAAAAACCGCGTGCCGATGGTGGCGATATCAGGGGAGGTCATGGAGCTTTTCCGGCGGTACTACTGGCCCGGCAATGTCAGGGAGCTCAAAAACGTCGTCGAAAAGTGCGCGGTCATGACGACCTCGGACACCGTGACGCTTGAAAACCTGCCTAAAGACGTGCTGCGCCAGCTCTCCTCCTCCGGACCGGGGGCCGGCTACGATCCCGCGGCCTTCACGGGCGGCTTTTCGCCGCCGCAGGACGCGGCGCCTGCCGTCCCGGCCTCTTACGCCGCTTCTCCGATGGAGAGCATAAAAGAGCACGAGACCCGCGTGATCGTGGAGCTCATGAAGAAATACAATGGAAACAAGAGCAAGGTGGCAAAAGAGCTGGGCATCTCCCGCAGCACGCTGTACAAGCGCCTCGACGAGATGGGCTGAGGCCGCCCGCAGGCGCAAAAAACAGCCGGTCAAACGACCGGCTGTTTTATTTTGCTTTTCGGCTCTTGTGTCTGGAACGCCTCTGACCGGGTGGAATGACTGCGGGCGTATGGAGGCGCACCCGCCCTGTAGGGGACGGCGTCCCCGACGTCCCGCTGCTATGGTTTCTGCCAGCCTCACCACGGTCCTCCCGCCCGGGCGTGGGATGATCTTGCAGTATATCACGCGGCACACGGCCCGTCCCGCAAGGACCCGTAGGGGTCGGCGTCCTCGACGACCCTTTCCTTCGTCCACCGCCGACCTCACAACGTTCCTCCAGTCCCCTCGTAGGGGCGGGGGTCCATCCCCGCCCGGCGTGGGATAACTGCGGGCGTTCGTAAATCGCACGGGCTGCGGGCGGCTTAGGCCGCCCGCAAAGGGGGAACCCCCGGCGAGGGTTCCCCCTTTAACCCCCTCCTGCGCTTTGTGAGCACAGGAGAGTTCCGCGCGCTGCAGCGCGCGGCCAGGGCTCCGCCCCTGGACCCCGCCCGCTTTTTTGTAAAAAAGCGGGGCAAAAAAC